>JACCDH011329823.1_pt1 | contig 10651 bp, 13 predicted proteins | sample 7442481 | NCBI WGS metagenome assembly JACCDH01 (sample SAMN15323433, study PRJNA562643) | freshwater metagenome | isolation source: river surface water | place: USA:Blue River Watershed | collected 2017-08-15
AGTATCTCAGAAACTGGCATCAGAAAAAGATTGATGCAGTTAAGACTGAGAAAGCAAAGTCTGCTAAGAAAAAGGTAATGGATGACATGATTGATCATGTCTCCAAGCACCAAAAAGAATTCTATAAAACACTAGAAATTCATCACCATCTGCAACAAGCAACCAACCATCTTTCGAGAGGATTGGATGCATTCGGAGCAGGTGGTTTCCACACATCTATCGGCGGTGAAGCATCGGGCGGCGAGGGTCATGTCTACAACGGATTGAAGGTTGTTGACCGTGAAGGATTCTCGAAGGCAAACCGTGCACGTAGCGAAATCTTGAGAGCGAGCAGAGGCAAATGAGCGAAACGCATCACTTAACAATTGGTAGATTCGCCCCAGTCCATGCTGGTCACGCTATGATGATCAACAAGGTTCTGGATGCAGCAAAGCATGATAATGCAAAGCATACTATCCTGACAACAGCAACCCATGATGGTAACAAGAATCCTCTGACTCCAGAGCAAAAGGTCAAGCATCTTAAGAGAGCATTTCCTGCTGCTCATATCGAGGCATTGAGTAAGGGGCATCCTACTCTGCTACATCATCTTTCAAAGTTACACAGTCAGGGTGTGAAGAACATCGTTGTTCATGCTGGATCTGATAGAGCACATGAATACCACACATTAATTCACAAGTATAATGGTGTTGAAGGTCGTCACGGACATTTCAAATTTGATTCGATCAAGGTAAAGACAGTCGGTAGCGCAAGAACTGATGCTGATGAGGGCGTTGCTGGTGCATCTGCAACTAAGATGCGTAAAGCAGCAGCATCTGGTAATGAAAAAGCATTTCATGCCATGGCACCAAGTTCTATGTCAACAACGCACAAGCGTGAGATGTATAAAGACGTCCGTCGTGGTATGGGTATAAATGAATCTATTTCCTTTAAGAAGTTTCTAGAAAGAATCTAAGATGGCACAGATCAGGCAGAATAACGAATTCTATGAAACTCATGGTCTGGTAACTTCCGACGGTAATCTGGTTACGACGGATAATCCACTACCAGTTACGCAAGCAGGTGGTGCTGCTGTTTCTGAGAACAGCACTTTCGGATTAAACGTTGCTCGCGGACTAGTTCCTGGTATGACTGGTGTCTTTAAGGCAGGGTATAATTCTGCCTTTGCGAATGGTTCGGAAGAAAGTTACTGGTCGCATTCCGAAATATATCCTTGGTCGGCTTGGGGGGCAGGCGGGACTTTAAGTTGCGTTAGTGGTTCTGCGAGCGACACTGGTACACTTACTATCTCTGGATTGAATTCCACCACATGGGAAACTCAAACAGAAACCATTACGCTGAGTGGCACAACACCAGTAGTTACAACCAATTCCTATGTTCGTCTGAATTATGCGCATTATAATGGATCATCCCCAAACGTAGGCGAAATACATCTTAATAGAAATGGAACTTGCGTCGGGCATATTGCTCCTAACACTGGTATCGCTCAGGGCGCACAATATACTGTTCCTGCTGGATATACTGCATATGTTATGCAGGGAACAGCAAATATCGGTAAAGGTAATGATGGTATTGGATATTTTAAGTATCGCCCATATGGTGGATCGTTTCAACATGCAATGACATTCTTACTGTATCAGTCGACGTTTGATTATACCTTTGCGGTTCCATTATCATTACCAGAAAAAACTGATATGGATGTTACTTTGATTGCCTCTAATTCAGGGACTGCATCGAGTTGTGAATACAGTATTTTACTGATAGCAAACGAATAAGGAGAACAAGAATGGGACAAATTCTCGCATACTTAAAGGGCATTATGGAAGACAGTGACGGATCGCCATCATCAAAGAGACTCGTTACGCTTCTCTGCGTCTTTTTGATTGCGATGGGTTTCGTTGCTAATCTTTTCTGGGACCAAGACGTAGAACAATTTATGTATGATTCGATCATGTATATCGTAATCGCTGGTCTTGGTATTGCTGGTGCTGAGAAATTCAGCAAAAAGAATAAAGAATAAATATAGGAAAAGGAAATTGATATGTTCGGTATGATCCCTCTACCATATAAGTTACTCGCCATTGGTGCAGCACTTGTTGGTGTTTTTATTTTTGGTTACATGAAGGGATCTGCATATGCCGAAGCAGAACTTGCTAGGTTCTCTGCTAAAAAAGCAGAACAGGTTGCCGAACTCGAAAAGAAAAACGCAGAGATCAGCAACAAAGTTGTTACTGAATATGTCGACCGTGTCAATACAATTAGGGAAAAAGAATATGTCTACCTTGATCGCGCCAAGAACAATGTTCCTAGTCAGTTTGTTATGTCTAACGGCTGGGTGCACACGCACGACGCTAGTGCCACATCCGGTGATGCCGACGCCACCAGAAGTTCTGATGCGTCCCCCTCAACAGTTAAAGACACTGATGCCCTCATCGGCATCATCCGCAACTACGCCATCTGTCAATCAAACGCAGTCCAACTCATCGAACTCCAACGATGGATAATTGAGAACAAAGCAGCAGTTGACGCAATGGCAAAAGAAGAGAAGAAAAAGTAATGGCAGAAAAGAAATACATCGGTAAACCTGGAAAACAAGACGATCCTTGCTGGAAGGGTTATGAAATGGTAGGCATGAAGAAAAAGGGCGGACGTAAAGTCCCTAACTGCGTACCAGAAGCAAGAGAAATTATCGAGAAGGCAAAGGCAAAGTTGAAGAAGGATCCTTTGACTGGTGCCAAGATCGATAAGGATCGTTTCATTCTGCCAGAAGAACAAGATCTAGAAGAAGGTTGGGGCGTTAAGGCGCACAGTTTCTCATCGTTTAAAGATGGCGTCCAAGACTGGGCAGACAACCATACCCACAACGGCAAAGTTAACATGCAAACACGTGTAGTTGATGCTGGCGGAAAGAAATGGCACCAGACAACTGCATCGCATAAGGGTGTTATCGTTGGAACTTTCAATCACGCTGGGAATGGTAAATCCGAAGAAGGTCATGGTCGTCATGCTCACTGGTCGGATAATGTCCACGAAGAACTTGAAGAAGCACTGACTCGTGTCACCTCAGGTAATAAGGGGTATGGATATCACGGTAATGTCGAAGCACGCGATGAAGAAGAACGCGATAAGAGATATTCCGCCATGCATCGTCATGCTAAGAATCTGCTGATGAGCAAAGGACACCTTCAGGATGCTAAGAAACCAAACGTAATGGTTAAGCATTTCCTCGACTCAACTCATGGTCGTCATATTGCTCATAATCCAACCGAAAAAGAAATTACTAGCAGATTTAAACACTTTGCTAAGAAGTATGATCCTGCGATGCACGAGGAAGTAGAACTAGAAGAAGGTAAAAATCTAACTGGTCTACCAAAATCCACTGCTGAGAAAAACCAGCAGTATATCGAGATCACTCATCATCTTGGGCACAAAAAACGTGTTCCTGTTCACCCTCTGAATGCATACAAAGCACTGAACCGTTATCGTAACGATCCAACGACTAAGTCTGCACGAATTGTTTCAGAAAGCGAACTGCCATGGGAAGAAGATCCAAAGAATCCATCTCGCAAGGTTGGTGAGCGCAAGGATCAATACGGTAACAAGATTAAGAACGTTGCTAAGCACCTTGCCAAGAAGGCAATGAATATGAAGGAAGAACTTGGTAAGAGCAACGAGTGGGGTCGTCCAGAACTGCGCAAGAAGTTTGCTGCTATGACTCCAGGTCAGGAAGGTCTTGCTGCTGACAAGATTCCAACATTCGATCCACGTTACGACGATGTAACAACGCAGCACCTTGGACTGCATCCTGTTCGCGAAGGTTATCTCGCTGAGATTTCTGCTCGTGGCGCAGAGGCACGTGCCAAGTTCCAAGCAAGAGTCCATAAGGTTCTTAATGATCCTGCAGCAATCAAGAGAGCAAAGAAAACTCTTGCTAAGAAAAAGGCAGAAGATAAGGCAAAGGAACCTGCTCACTTGGTAATGCAACTGCGCAAGGCAGTCAGCATTGGATCTAAGGTTCATTTCCGCGATGGTTCACATCACACTATTGCTCCAAATCATGCTGATCGTTTCATGTCGAAGTATAACTCTGCCAAGTCAGCAATCGAAAAGGAAGCACTTCAGAAGCGTGCTCATGCATCTCACTCAGAGTTTATGAAGACAATCGCTGAAGAAGTCCATGAGAACTGCGGAACACCTGACTGCTGCATGCAGTGTGATACTGCCGCAATGGGAACACACCACGTTGATTCCTATGAGGCGCACAAGGGTTCTGGTGATCAGATCTCTCCCGTAATCTCTCATGACGATGACGACATTCGCTTCTCCGACTTCGATGAAACTGAATTCGAAAAAGAACTAGAAGCAGATGTTCTCGCTCTTTCATGGGATGATCTAGTTGATCTTTACGACGACGACGAACTCGAGTATGTAGAAGATTATGAAGATGAGGATGAAGGTGAAGATATGCAGGAAGCAATCACACCTGCTGGTCGTCTGAAGAAAAAGTTTAATGCGATGCGCACCAAGACTCGCCGTAACATGGCAAGAAATCTTGCTCTGAAGCGTGTGTCTACACCAGAGCGTGTTAAGTCGCGTTCGATTCGCGCCGCTCGTCGTATGGTTTACAAGAGATTACTTCGCAATCGCGATATCTCGACCGTCTCTGCAGCAGAAAAGACAAGACTGGAAGCGCAAGTAAAACGTATGGCGCCAATGGTTGCTCGTCTTTCTATCAGAATAATGCCAAAGGTTCGTAAACTGGAACAGTCGAGAATCCAACATGCTAGAATGAGGAAGAAGTAATGCTGTCGTTCAAAGAATTTATCGCTGAGGCAACATATCAGGGCAAGAAGGTTCCTCTTAACAAACCTATGAAGGGTGATGTTAAGAAGTCCAAGGTTTACGTAGATCCAGATGGAGACGGTAAGGCGCAGAAAGTAAACTTTGGCGACAAGAAACTGTCGATCAAGAAGCATATTCCTAATCGCAAGAAGTCTTACTGCGCAAGATCAGGCGGTCAGGGTAATCTAAATGATAAAACATCAGCGAACTATTGGTCGCGCAGAGCATGGGATTGTTAATATGGACGAACTAGTAACAGCAATGAAGATCGTGCTTGCAAATACATATGCAATGTATTTCAAGGCACAGGGGCATCACTGGAACGTGGAAGGTAAAGACTTCTCCCAGATGCACGATTTCTTTGCAGGAATTTACGAAGAACTAATTGCTGCAGCAGATACTATTGCTGAAGAAATTAGAGCATTGGATGCATTTGCACCTTATGGTATGGCAACACTTGCCGATATTGCAACAATCAAGGACTCAGCGATCTATGGCAACAGCGTCCCTTCGATGCTTGCCGATCTTATCTCTGCAAATGGCGCAGTTATCGAAGCATTAAATTCTGCACACAAACTGGCAGATGCTGCTGGTAATCGCGGACTTGTTAATCTGCTCGAAGAACGTCTAGACGTCCATGCCAAGCATGGTTGGATGCTGCGCGCTACCTCTAGATAATTATAAATATAGGAAATACTCTAAAGGAATCCACAATGAGTCTTGAACAAACAATTAGAGATACGCTTGTCTCAGAAAGCATGGACCTAGATGCTCGTTTGCAGCAACTGGTTCGCGCTGGCCTTATGCCACAGAACACTTTGCCTGTTCTTCGTAAGTCAATCGCTAAGGTTCAGATGGGTCTGTCTCTTCAAGGACCAGAGCGTGATGTCATGGCAACATTCATCAATTCTATGATGTATATTGTTCTGGGCGACGATACAATCTTTAACAAGGCACGTGCTGGTGCTAAGATGTATGCCACCGAAGCAAAAGAAAAGCAAGAGTATGATTACGAAGGTGACATGGCAATGTCACAACTGAAGTCGATCATTGCTAACTCGCAAAAGATGCACGACATGCTCAGCGATGATACTAATCTTCCTGAGTGGGTTCAGTCGAAGATTACTCTGGCAGAAGATTACATCACAACTGCTGCTAATTATATGCAGGGTGAGATGAGCGAAGCAGTCGGCGATTATACCGTCAAAACTGTATCACCTGCCGATCTTTGGAAGAAGCACACTGAACGCAAGAAAGCAAACATCAATGTGCCAAAGGATCCAAAGACAGGCAAGACTCTCTACCAGAAGGTTACTTCAGAAGAAACTGAAGAACTAGATGAAACTGCAAAGATCGTAGCACACCTTCAAAAGCGTTACGGCGACAACATTCGCAAATCTCACGTTCGTTCTGCTGCTAATGATTTCGGCGTGGGTTATGTTGCTCTTTCTCATGCTGTTCGCAAGAAACTCGGCAAGAAAATGCTTGATGAAGAAGAGCAGATCGATGAGATCTCTAAGAAGACTCTTGCTTCATACTCGGATAAAGCAGTTAGGCAAACTTATGGTAACCAACCACATGGTAAAGATGCTCTGAGAAAAAGAACTAACCGCGAACAGGGTGTGAAGGCAGCGTATAATAAGTTCTTTGGATACAAGACAAAGGTTCCTGCTACCGAAGAAACTCAGATCGACGAACTCTCGAAGTCAACTCTGGGTAGTTACGTCAAGAAGGCAGCAGGTCATGCTGCAGGTTCTGCTGCAGTATCCGCAGCAATTGCATCTTCCTCGAAGGGCGAAGCACCTGCAAAAACCAAGCGTGATCTTCGCAATCGCTTGACAGGCATCTCAAAAGCAACAGATAAATTGACAAAAGAATCTCGTAAGACCGAGGCGCTCGCTGACATCTCGGCGATCAAGCAAATGAATGAGTCTTACAAAACTACATTTGATGCAGCACTTGAACAATATGGCATCAAGTCTCCCTCGGAACTTGATGAAGAAAAGCGTAAAGAATTTTTTAATTTCGTAGATCAAAATTATAAAAAGGGAGACAATTAATGTCAGCATGGGGTAATTACGACAGAAAGTCACAATCAGGTACAGTAGAACTTACTGCTCCTTCTATCACATTTAATGCCGCATCGGGTCACGCTGCTGGTGTTTATACTTCATCGGGTCATCCATTTCAACTCGGCGATCCTGTAGTTTATTCCAACGGTGGCGGTACTTCCGTGGTTGGTTTGACTAATGATAGCACATACTATGTAACTAACGTTACTGCAAATACATTTGCTCTCGCAACAACAGAAGCAAATGCACTTAACAATGTTCCAACAATCATCGCGTCAACTGATGGTGTTGGTGCATCGCATACGTTCACATTGAGTCTCGACTATGGTCGCGCAACTCTGACTGGTTCAAGCACTGCTTTTGAAACAGAACTTCTAGTTGGTGATATTGTTCGTATTGGTAATCAAGAAATGATCGTTATCGCTATCACTAGCGATACAGTTGCAACAGTAATCAATGCTAACCCAGGAACAACACTAACTGCTGTTGGTTCAGGAACAAACTATACCATTCATGAAAAACCAACTTCGATTGCTTCGGTTGCAACTACGGATTTTGAGTCGACTCAAGTATTTGGCGTTGATGCCGGTGAAATTCATGGCGACCAGTCAGGCGGTTATGTCTCTGCTGTTGCACTGATTCAGGGCGGTGCGGGTTACGTTGAGGCACCTGGAGTTTCGTTCGCAAATGGTGGTGGTTCAGGTGCTGCTGCTTCTGCGACTATTTCTGGTGGTGCTGTTACAGCAATTACAGTTTCTAACAATGGTTCGTCATATGAAACTGCACCAGACGTAACAATTCAAGTTCCTGTTCTAACACTTGCTACTTCGGGTGTTAATACTACAACCGATACCATTTCTTATACTGGTCATAGTCAAGCAGCGGGTACTGCTCTAACATATAACAATGGTGGCAGCACTTCGATCACTGGTCTGACATCAGGAACAACTTATTACGTTGCAACTGCAGGTCGTACTGCTAATGCGTTCAAACTGAAGGCAGCAAACTCATCAGGAACTCTGGCAGCAACTGTTGCTGTTTCTGGTACTGGCGGTCAGTTTACTTGTGGCGCATCAACTCTTGCTGCAGGCGATCGTGTTACAATCACAGGAACTCTGGGTGGCACTGCAACAATCACTGGGTATGCAACAGGAAACGTTTATAAGGTTTCTGCTGTAACTGGCACTTCACCAAACGTAACTGGGTTCACTCTGACAGATGAATCTGGTGGTGCTCTAACAACAACTGCTGGTACTCTAACAGGTCTGACATATACAGTCGAAACTGTTATCGATTTTTCGGGTACGGGTAACAACGCACAATACTTCATTATTGGTGGAGGCACTCGCGCAACAGCAAATGCTGCTCTTGGTGTAAACCAAGGTGATTCGGTTGGTGCTTCTGGTGCTGTTGCTCACACTGGTTGGGTCAAGCGCAAGGTTCTAACTGGTGCGCACGCTGGTCGCATTCAGTACGAGGTTCTCGTTGCTATGTCTAAGAATGGCATTAACAGCGATGCTTCGGACGATATCCAGTTCCCAGAGGACTAATAGAAAATGGCAGATAGCAAAGTAACAGCAATGACACCCGCAACTGACGCTGCGTCGGCGGATGTCTTGTATCTAGTGAAACCATCAACGAGTCCATATGATCATAAGATTACTATTGCTAACCTGTTCGGGGGAATTGCAGTTCCTGTAGTTCTCGAAGATGATCTTGTTCTTGGTGGCACCGCACAGACATTAAGTGCTGGCGGTGCCATCAGCATCTCAACTCTAGTAACAAAAATTACCTCGCCATCTGGCGCAGGAACTCTTACTATTGCTGATGGGACTGAAGGGCAGATTAAAGTTATTGCCATGGTTTCTAATACAGGCGGGCATGCCCTGACAATAAGTGCAAATATTGGTCACTCCTCGATCGTATTTAATTCTGCGGGCGATACTGCGGTTTTGATCTTCTTGGGCGGGAATTGGTATTTCCTTGGGGGCACAGCGACAGTATCCTAATATGATTGAATTAAATGATGATAATTTTTTGATCTTCGCAATTAAGAATTATGACAATCCCAGTTGTAATGGGATGTCTGATTTAGAAGAAGATATTAAACGGTTTAAATACTTAAAAAGATTATTCAAAAGGTATGAGAATACTGGTGTTTTGAGTGAAAGATTAATCATTAATCACATAATAATACTCTATAATGTGTTTGGTGAAGCAACAACTAAAATGTTGTTCTTTAAACTCGAAGAAAAATACTGGTCTTATTTGAAAACTTTTCTGGTATTCCTAAATAGAATGACAGATCAGTCGATGCTTTCTGTCAATCTGGATTTAACTATAGTTGCAACTTTAAGGAAACTTAATGTCTAGGTTTGTAGATACACTAATTACCTATAGAATTCTGCGTCTGCTGACAACACCATTTGATCAGCAAGATGCATTTCGTTTGGGTATTATCGACAAACACGGCAATCGCCTTAAAAGAGAAAACGAACTAAATACCACCGAGGAAAAGGAAGCGTATAGTTTGCTTCACCGTATGGTGTTTAGATTAAAACGAATCATCGAGAAGGTTCCTATGGACAATAAGAACTTTCTTTCCTTTGCCACCGCTCTTATGTTAATACGTGAAGGCGTGGAATACGACGATGAAATTTTAGAGGAAGTATTTTATATGACACAGGAAAGAGAAGATGTCAAGGAACTTGCTGAAGAACTTGAATCGAAAAAATTAAAATCATTTTCTCAATTCGTCGAGGAAATGGGTGTTGCTGGCGGTAACATTGCTGGAATCGGTATCCCGCATCCAACCAAACCAAACCAAGCAGAACCTGGAATTACAAAAGGTCAGCAGGCAAGATACAAAAAAAGAAACAAAAAGAAATCAACTGCTGCATTGATCAGAAGGAAGTAATATGAGTCTGATGAACTTTTTAACAAGGGAAGAAAAGATTACATCCCTTGAACAACTAGAACTCGCTAAGGGTAAGATTCAACTGACCATCATGAAGATGGCAGCATTTACTCTGGGCGTAATCATGATGTCAGTTGTTTTGGTCATGATGGTTGGTCTATTTGTTCCAAACAATGTTGTAGATAACAACGAAATCTTCAAGATTATCGGTCCTGCGTTCTCGACAATCGTCGGTGCATTCGTCGGTGCCTTTGCCACAATGATGGGAATGAAGACTGCTGAGTTTGATCCTAACGTAAAGGTTCAGGAACTTGGTAAGACAGACTACGTTAAGATTGCCGAAGCAAGAACCGAAGAAGCAAAAGCAAGATCGATCGAAATTGACAATGAAGCAAAGGAACTGGAACTACTGAACAAGTATGCAGATTCCGATGATGATTGGGGGCCATTCTAATGACACAGTTAACAGAACATTTCACTCTAGAGGAGATGATTGTATCTCCTACTGCCAAGAGACTTGGTCTTTCGAACACACCAACTCCTGAGCACATTGAGAATATGCGCTATTGCTGCGAAAAGATTCTCGAACCTGTTCGTGCTAAGTTTGGTCCAGTTACAGTCAACTCTTCATATCGCGCACCTCGCGTCAATCAGGCAGTCGGTGGTTCAAAGACTTCGCAGCATGTCAACGGACAAGCAATTGACTTTGAAGTTAAGGGTGTTGACAACAAGACCGTTGCTGACTGGGTTGCTGACAACCTTGAGTTTGACCAAGTCATCCTTGAGTTCTATACCAAGGGCGACAAGAATTCTGGTTGGG
>JACCDH010850745.1_pt1 | contig 10650 bp, 8 predicted proteins | sample 7442481 | NCBI WGS metagenome assembly JACCDH01 (sample SAMN15323433, study PRJNA562643) | freshwater metagenome | isolation source: river surface water | place: USA:Blue River Watershed | collected 2017-08-15
CGCGATGGCAAGGTGGTTACGGACCCTAGCAAGCGGGCAAGTTCAGACAAGAGCGTTTTCGGCTGGAAGAAGCGCATGAAGGAATCCCCGGAGCAGGCCACTGCGGAGTTGGATTTGATCATCAAGAACACCTACCGCACGCTGATGACTCGCGGGATGAAGGGCTGTTACATCTTCTCGGAGGACGAGGAAACAAGGAATTGGTTTAGGGGGAATTAAACGAAAGAAACCAACATGAAATACGATGCGCTAAAGAAGTATTTGTTGCAGCAGATGAAAATGAGTCACGTGTATCAACAAACAAACTAGAAACAAATTTATTGAATCGGTCAAACTAATGTATATCGGATATTATACTCACACCCACAATTAACTCTGCACAACATCTGTTATCTTTGAAATATGACAAAAATTCGAGTCGTAGAGTTATTTGCAGGCGTGGGTGGATTTCGATTGGGCCTCGAAGGATGGGAACAAAAAAGCGCATCGAGCCATTACAAAGAGCCCTTTAATTCCCCTTACCAAGTAATATGGTCAAATCAATGGGAACCAAATTCCAAAAAAAATGGCATGTTTCAGGAGGCGAACTCCGTTTATCATAAAAACTGGCCGAATAATGAAAATTCAATTCATTATCCATTCGACCTAAACACTGTCGCTTCTCCAGAATTTTCAGACAAAATTGTAAATAAATCAATCCCTGACCACGATATGCTTGTTGGGGGGTTCCCTTGTCAAGATTATTCCGTAGCAGGTGTAAATACCAGAGGCATAGAAGGAAAAAAAGGTGTTCTGTGGTGGAATATTCATAAAATACTAAAAGTTAAAAGACCACAATATGTTTTTCTGGAAAACGTAGATAGGTTGTTAAAGTCACCCACCAACAGCCGTGGGCGAGATTTTGCGATTATTTTATCAACGTTAAATGAATTAGGATATTCCATAGAATGGAAGGTAATAAACGCCGCAGATTACGGGATGCCGCAACGTCGGAGGCGAATATACATTCTGGCATACCATAGCCAGTCCAAAATCAAAGTTGAACAATCAAAAAAATGGCTTGAATCAACTGGAATTTTCGCAAAATCCTTCCCTGGTCAACTTGCTGGCCCCACAATTGAATTTACCCTAGAGTCAAATATCAAACAATTATCAGATACATTTTCAAATGGAAAATTCCTCAATAATGGTTTAATGGTAAATGGTAATGTTGTGATGTCTGATTTTAAAGCTATATTAAATCCTTTAGACAACAATTTATACAGCCAAAACCACCATGTTTTGGGCGATATTTTATTAAAGGGAAAAATTGTTGATCACACCTTTTTTGTAAATACCGAAAAAAAACTAAAAGTCCCAATTTTCAAAATCACACAACCAGGATTTACTGTGGATCCGAAATTGTCAAGGAAAGGAGACGTAATTGAACTCCACACTGAATTAGATAAATGGATTTATTTAAAAGGCAGAAAAGCAGAAGAAAGACAAAGTTCCAAAGGAACTTTTTATTACAAGGAGGGCCCCATTTCATTAATTGATGATTTAAAAAAAGCCTCACGCACGATTGTGACTAGTGAGGGTGGTTCTGGACCTTCTAGATTTAAACACCTTATTCTTGATGGTGAAAAATATCGTAGATTACTCCCCGTTGAACTTGAACGTTTAAATATGTTTCCAGATAATCATACTGCAATTGGTGTAAACAATGGTAAGGAGTTATTAATTAGCCCATCTAAACGAGCATTTTTTATGGGAAATGCTTTAGTTGTTGGTGTAGTTGAAAGAATAGGAAAACAACTTCATGATTTTATAAAATGAAATACAACATATTTTCATTCACAATTAATTCGGGTACTGTCAACTTTGATTTCGTTGAACAAAAGTCCGATGCTTTGGAGGAATTACTAAATAAAATTCAATTAGAAATTGTAAAATTATATATTGAAAAACAAACAAAACGATCAGGAATTCAGAAACTTGGTAACGAAATCAGGTATTCAGTAGTTCTAAATTCGTATTTCGAAAATGCCTCAACAGGATTTTACTTGATTAAATCCACAGAAAACAGCAGGTATTTTGTTTCCAAATTCATAGATGTTACGATATCAAAAAAACAAGAGGCATTGTATTTTTTTATATTGGAAGACCAATTTGGCAAGGAGAGCAAGTTGGTGGACAGTTCATTTATTAGATTAAATCAAATAAAAAAAGAACTCCAAGATTTTTTTTCCATTTATCATCCAAGAATAGTTCTACCCAAAATTTATTTTATCGAAATCACAGGCTTTACAGATTATTTTTTTGAAAATAGAAAAGGCTTCAACTTCATCCACAAATTAAATAAACATGACTAATAATAAAGTTTTCGACAAAATTTTGAGTTACACTGCTAGTGGCTTAAACAAGCACTACTTGGTTTCACCCAGTACAATACAAGAATTTTTCAAAGATGGAAATAAATTCATAAAAATCCCTGATTATCAGCGACCATATTCATGGACAAAAAAACACGTTCTAGATTTAATCAACGACGTGAAGAAACTTACCGAAAGTGACAATTCTTCCTGGTTTTTCGGTCCAATATTTACAGTCAAACAATCAGACGCAGACGAATATACCGAACTCCTGGATGGCCAACAACGGATAACAACGATTCAGATTTTATTAAGGGAAATAAGCTTATTCCATTATTACACCACGGACAACTTTGCGATGGACCCTTTTTATCAAAAGTTCAAAAAGGCGGTTGAAGCTTCGAGAGACTGTTTAACCAAATCGTACGGTATTGGCAATAAAAAGGCAATTTTCACGACGGAAGATTCAATCAAAGAAATTTTCGAATCGTATATCATAGGATTTGATAATGTGATAGACCACGAATCGTTCAAACAACAGGATGAAGATTTCCAAAATAAGTTGAGGGACGCTCAAGGAAATGGATCTAAGACAGCCGAGACAATCTCAAATTCAATAAATACGATTCGACAATTCCTGAAGGACAATTATTTATCCTTCACCAATTATACTATTACTCAGAACTTAACATCACTTTACAACTTCGTTGAATGCTTGCTTACCAAATGTTGGTTAATTGAAATCCCAATGCAAAACCATCATGATTCTATACAAATATTTGAATCGATTAACAACCGTGGAAAAAGCTTAACTCTAGTTGATAAAATACAATACAAATCCATTATAAACATCAGCCCAAATAATTTAGACACACTTAGAGGCAAATGGAAATTGATTTACTCTGGGTTATTGACATTGGAGGCAGATGGCGACATTAAGAGCGAAGATGATTTTTTCAAAGTATTTATTAACTCGATAAAAGGAGATGATATAACCAATGAAGATTTGTTTCTGCAAAAATTTGAACAACTCTACTTAAATAGTGGTGATGACAAAATTTTGCAATTTATGGAAGAGGCCCTAGCTGTAATCAAATTCTATTCAATTATGAACACATGGAGCGAACCCACTAACGAGTACATCAATTTTTTTCCAGCAGGAAACACACAATCAAAAGTACGAGGATTATTACACCTATTAAAAAGAACTCTTGATGTTTCGGATAATTGCAGATTCTTACTTTTCTACATGGTTCGAAAGGTGAAATTCAATCAGAGTTCTAGCAATACCCGGGCTAATTGGATTTGGGGAATGATTAAATATATCTTTATTGAAGAAGTATTGGAAAATGCCAAGTCCAACGTTCTTCGCGTAAAAATCATGGATCTTATTAAAGATAATATTCAATTGGAAAATATTGACCGAGTGAATAATTATGAGATTCACCAAAACTCATTTTACAAATTAATCCATAATAATGACAACAGTGAATCTAAGTTTGTTATTTATTTTTATGCATTCCTAAAAAATCATACTGTATTGTATTCCTTTTCACCAATACAATATAAAACTTCACATTTAGAACATTTAGCGCCAAAAGCATGGAAGGCATCTTGGTCTGCTTTCAACTACAAAAATGATGATGTAATAAAATTTGTTACTGATGAAATTGTAAATTACACAAATTTTAATGGAGACTTATTTTTGAAAGAAATCCAAAGCAAAGAAAGTCTTGAATTAAAAGACTATACCACATCTCCAAACAAACAAGAAGATACATTATTGGAATTTATTGGAAACAAATGGATACTTCATTCAGCTTCAAATATTTCTGCTAGTAATGAGTCCTTTCAGCATAAAAAACAAAGAATCTATTGTAAAGATACTATTGTAAAAATACCATCAAATGACCAAGTAAAAACAGGAATCTCTGCTTTTTCGACATTCACCTACAAAGACATAATAGCTCGGAGTTTCGAGATTTCAGAAACGATAGCTGTTAATTTTAAGAAAAACTGGGACCAAGTAAATTAAGAAAATATTTAAAATGATATTTAACTCACAACTGTCAGAAATTTAAAAATTCGTTTTTGCGAGATATTTCATAATTTTCATTAAGTATAAAATATCCGAAATAATTAGCATTTACAAAAGCAATATATTCACAACACATGTACGCATCAATTGGTAAAAATATTTGGATTGAAAAAACTATAGTTAAAGGTAGAAAAGACAGAACCGAGGGAGAACGCGCTTTGGGATTAGCACTGTGGTCACCAAAAACTGGCAGTGACGGTCGTAATACTTATAAAAACATGACTTTAGTCAATTCGGGTGATTTGATTTTACATTTTACGGACAACAAACAAATTTCAGGAATTTCCCAAGTAGAAAAAGCCGCAATTGAAGTTGATGGATTGCAAGGTACACCTTGGAATGTTCCATCATACTTAATTAAATTATGTAATTTCATAGAACTAGAGAACCCTGTTGATAGAATTGATTTATTATCTTCATCGAACAGGACCCTATTACATGGTATTGCAGAGAATTCAGAAGTGTTTTATAATAGCGACCTAACATTAAGACAAGGGGGATATTTGACTCCTTGCCCAATTGAGCTATTGGCATTGATAAATAAATATCACAAAAATATTAACGGCAACAACATACCGTTGATTCCTGCTTCAATTATTAACGAATTGAATAATTTAAGCTTAAATAATTTTATTAATTTCAATAACTACGCGCTTTGTACAGCAATTAAAAACACTGGATTAACTTTTTCTTCTAAACTTACGCAACGTTTCATTTCTTCTTTGCTGACCAAACCATTCGTTATCTGCAGCGGACTCTCGGGATCAGGCAAGACCAAGTTGGCGCAAGCGTTTGTTCAGTGGATCAGCGAGAATGAAAACCAGTACAAAATCATCCCCGTTGGGGCTGATTGGACCAACAGAGAACCATTGCTGGGTTATCCAAATGGACTAGACCCCAATTCATATGTCACTCCAGATAGCGGGGCATTGCAATTGATGATTGAGGCAAATAGCAATAGCAACAAACCCTACTTCCTCATCCTTGATGAAATGAATCTCAGTCATGTAGAACGGTATTTTGCGGATTTCTTGAGCATTATGGAGTCAGGAGACAGCATTAAGCTTTATTCTGGTGCAGATAGAATGGATTCTGCAAACAATCCAATACCAAGAGAAATTGGTTGGCCCAAGAACCTCTTCATCATTGGCACTGTAAACATCGACGAAACAACTTACATGTTTAGCCCCAAGGTTTTGGACAGAGCAAACGTCATTGAATTCAGGATAACACCCGAAGAAATGAAGAACTTTTTCAACAGCAACACAAACCTTGACATGAATAAACTATTTGTTGACGGCGACAAATCAAAAGGTGGCCTTGGTCAAGACATGGGTGAAAGCTTTTTTCAATTGGCTTCAGAAAAAGCGATAGTTAAAATTCCTGAAATTGAGGGAGAGCACAACATACTCAATAAGTTCTTTGTAGAACTCCAAAACGTAGGGTCAGAGTTTGGATACCGCAGTGCCATGGAAATGGAATTATTGATAACGAAATTGGGTTTAGATTGCTTAAGTGATGAAAATGGTTCACCACTAGAAAACAATGTTAAAATTGACATTGCTATCATGCAAAAACTGTTACCCAAAGTCCATGGATCAAGGAAAAAACTGGTATTACCCCTTGAAACACTCGCTGGATTTTGCTTGAAGCAGACGAATCAACCACAGGTAGTTCCATCGGCAAACGTAAAGTCCAATTATCAACAGTATTTAGCTGACAAAGGAGATAAAAGTATGTGGACCATCCTCTACCCCATTTCATTTGAAAAAATTGAACGGATGTACAAAAATGTAATCGACAATGGTTTTACCAGTTATGCCGAAGCATAAGTTCAATGAAAATTGCAATTGATACAATCCAAATTCCACTGGACCATATTGAGCCTCAATTGGAGCTCCATATTTACGGGGATAAAAAACAAAGCATTTATTCATTAGAAAACGAATTTGCCTTCGAGAATGGGGAGGCTCCTATACAAATATTAGAAGGTCAATTTTATCATTATTACATTAATATCAAGGGTATTGCCACATCCAAGTATCAAATACGCGAGAACGTAATCGTAAAAAATGCAAATCGCAAGGATGTTTCTGGAGGCACGATATCCCCCAATATTTATGTTGGGAGTTTACCCTTGACATTATTTAACACAGAAACAAATTCAGATTGCGGCGATACCATTATTGAAGTACTCGCAACTAAGTTAGATGACGACAACTTACTAACTGAGGACTCAAGTTACCGGAAGAATTATCAATTCATGTTGAAGGACATTGCTGATAAATGCACGGAGCTGCTTATGCAGATCAATTCCCCGGTTACCCAAAATTTCCAAATAGATTTCAATAAAGACAACGAAACAATATACCAACGTTTTGCCTTTGTTAGCACCCTCATTAATACCAATGAATTTAATGACGCAATTCATAAAATCACGTCCTCTCCTACCACAAAATGGCGTGAAAACATAGAATTCACTGACACAAGATCAATAGGCCGATTCAATAGCTTCTCCATCAAACAAATAGCATCTAAAAGCAACCGCGTTAAACTCACCCATCCAATTGGTCAATTAAACGATGTTCCAATAAAAATCGAAACCGCACAAAAGGTTGAAACTACAGACACACCTGAAAATAGATTTGTTAAACATGCGCTCGAAGTGTTTTTACAATTTTGCAATGATTGTTTGATAGCATTTATTAAACACAATTATTCAAAAAACATCATCGAGGCGAAACTTCTGATTGAAAAAATCGAATCTCATTTGTTTCACCCCGTTTTCAAGGAAATTGAAAGGCCGCCGACCTTAAAGTTAAATAGTACGGTATTGCAACGCAAGAGTGGCTACAGAGAACTATTAACCGCATGGTTACAGTTCGATTTGGCCGCGAAATTAATCTGGAAAGGTGGAGAGGATGTTTATAAGGCGGGTAAACGAGATATCGCCATTCTATATGAATACTGGCTTTTCTTTGTTTTATACGACTTGATGAAAACAAAGTTCAAATTGGAAAATTCCTATTCCAATTATGGCGACTTGATTGAATCTACAGCTGATGGCTTAAATGTAATGGTGAAATCAGGCAAGCTAACTGCATTGGATGGCCAATTTCATTCTGATGGCCGTGATCTACGTATTAAATTTTCATACAATAGAACATTCATTGGGGGCTCTAAATACAATAGAAAAAATAAGAGCAACAGCTATTCGGGTAGTTGGACCAAGGCCTTGCGTCCAGATTATACCCTTAGCATCTGGCCAGCAGAATTACAAGACGAAGAAAAAGCTGAGGAACTTGAGAAAATAGTTCATATTCATTTCGATTCTAAATATAAAGTTCAACAATTCTCGATTCAAACCGAAGTTGAGCAATCTATCATTGACAAGGATAACGACACGAATAATAACGCTGATGCTATCGATTCACTGGAAAAAGAAAAGAGAGACGAACGAAAGGGAATCTATAAAAATGCTGATTTGTTAAAAATGCATGCATACAAGGATGCTATTCGGCGAACTGGTGGTGCCTACGTTCTATACCCTGGTACAGAAAAACACCCTCCATATTCAGGATTCCATGAGATTATACCGGGGTTAGGCGCATTTGCAATTCGTCCAACAGAAGGCGAAAATGGCACAGCCGAACTGAGCGATTTTATTGATAAAATCATCGTTCATTTCAACAACATGGCTTCACAACAACGTCGCCTTTCGAGTAATATTTACCAAATTCATTCCGCTGCCACCAATCCCATCCAAGAACCAATACCAGAGTATTTAATACCGCATGAAACACATGTGATTATAGCCTACTATAAATCTGTGGAACATTTGGATTGGATTCAGGATAGGATGAAATATAATGGTAGAATTGGCAATGTGCGTGGAGCCATGGATTTAACACCAGAATTCATTGGTGCTCAGTATATCCTGCTACACAATGAAAACAGTGAAGTGCCTATCATTTACAAAATCGACCAAACGCCAACAAAGAAACCTTCGGTGATTTCATCGCAAGATCCAATCTTTACAGAGAATCAACCATTATACCCTAATTCAACAAATCCGTTTTATTTGGTTTTCAACTTACTTGAAAAGGAAAATAAATTCTTAGATAAGGTTTATGATTTCAAAGCATTACCTGGATATTCAGCAGAGAGTGAAGCATTTGCATTTACGTGTAATCTCGTGGATTTAATCAAAACAAAAATACTGTATCTATAAAATATTCGATATACATGAACCTGCCTTGCAAATTATAAAATGCCATATATAAAACACGTGAAAATTATGTGGAACTACGAATCAAAAGAAGACTATAAATGGAAATTGTTAGCTTACTATATTATTAATGAAAGACATCTTATTAAATTATCTCTCATTTACAAAATAAAAAGATTTTTCAAACATCTCAAATGGTCGGACAAATACTTTCATAGTGGCGGTGGGAGAATCAATGATACGGAGTTCTTTTTAAATGAAATTACATTCCATTTAAAAAGACTCTCAAGCCTGACACATTTGAGCCCAAGTGAATTGCGAGGCATACTTATAAGCGGAATAAGAGTTTATTTCAAAAATGGATTGGAGAGTGATACACCAATAATGCAGGGCGACCTTCACAAATGTTTAAACCTACAAGAATTTTATAGCAATGAGTCCGAAATAAACTTTGAATTTGCAAAAAAACTCACACAGTTACGTGTTGTCAATTTATATACAAATGACGCCAACAATAAAAACGGCGAATATTCTAAATACCACCAGAGGAAAGTTCACAATACTGACAATTTGAAATCATGCGTAGTGCTTCATCTTGTAGATTCTTACATAGGAGAATTCCAAAAAATCCCAGATAATATTAAGTCTTTAAGTCTTCGAAATTCAAATTTTAACGATATTCAAAAAATAAATCACCTAATAAACATTGAATATCTAGACATTTCATACACAAATTTAATTAACACAACTGATTTACTCAAACTGATTAACTTAAGAATATTAAATATTTGTTGTATCAATATTGAAAATGAAGAGAGCACAATCAATTTATTCGATGATATTGGAAATTTAAAAAAATTAGAACTATTAATAATAGACACAGAAAACATTAATAGAATATTTTATAACAAAAAAGTATCTAAAATAATTGAAAATAAAATCCTCGAAGTACCCAACACATATTGCACTGGACACATATCATCACATGAAATAATTAAGATATTAAATATCGAAGAACAAATTGAAAATGAGAATAAACCAACACCAATCGACTTAAAAAATATTTGTAAAATATTGCATAAAAAATTAAATTAAAAATCTATATCATACATGAATGACATTAGACAATTTTTCCTTGTAAAGAGTAGTTTATTTAATTTCGTCTTAATCAAATTATGAAAGCAATATTGTTACCACTAATTTCTATACTTTTTTCATTGGATATAATGGCGCAAACGGCAGACAATCAACATTTGATGTTCAAGGGGGTACCCATTGATGGCACGTTGAGTGAGTATGTGGAGAAAATGAAGTTGAATGGGTTTGTGGTAGCGGCCTCTGAGCCTGGTACATCTCTGTTAAAAGGCGATTTTGCGGGGTATAAAGATTGTTTAGTTGGGGTTGTTACAATGAAACAGAAAGATCTCGTGAGCAGAATCAAGGTCATGTTCCCAGAACGAGATGATTGGGCCTCGCTATACAGCAACTACGTCAACCTGAAGGATATGCTGACTCAAAAGTATGGACAACCAACAGAAGTGGTGGAGGTGTTTCCTTCATATCCATCGTTGACAGATGAAGGCTTGAAATTTTCATATGCTCAAATTGGCCAATGCAATTACAAAACGATATTTGATACACCCAAGGGTCAGATTAGTTTGTACATCGACAACACGGACTCAAAGTGCTTTGTTGGCCTATCTTACACAGATAAAATCAACGGTGAGATCATGAAGGCCAAGGCCATTGATGATTTGTAAAAGTTTCGATTTCCAAACAAAGCGAAGCTTTTTCCCATCGTAACATACACCAACCCCCTCCCCCCACAGAAATCCACCCAATATGTGATAAATTCGTAGGATGAGATCAATCCTTACCATCATCCTGTTTTTTGTATCGAAAGCCCTTTGCGCTCAGTCTTTCCCGTTTTTCGCATTGGCCAATGGCGGCGTTGTGATGAGCGATAAACC
>JACCDH011652007.1_pt1 | contig 10648 bp, 8 predicted proteins | sample 7442481 | NCBI WGS metagenome assembly JACCDH01 (sample SAMN15323433, study PRJNA562643) | freshwater metagenome | isolation source: river surface water | place: USA:Blue River Watershed | collected 2017-08-15
AGCGGGTGCCGCTGCTGGAACAACTCGCGCAACTTGACCATCGGGTCGGCCACCTGCAGGAGCGGGCGCTGGGTGTCATGCTTGAGGCGCCGGTAAAGCTCCTCAGGCGTGGACCGCAGGTAGATCACGGTGGTTCGGTCCTTGAGCCGCTGCCGGTTGACGGGCCGCAGCACGGCACCGCCGCCCGTGGCCAGCACCAGCCCTTGGGCAGATTCGCCGCCCATGGCTGATGGCTGCGTCAACTCATCAATGACCTTTTCCTCCAGATCACGGAAAGCGGCCTCGCCGTGCAGCTCAAAAAACGAACGGATCGGCATGCCGATCCGCTCTTCGAGCACGGCGTCCGCATCCAGGAAGCGGGCGCCGAGTCGTCTTGCCAGTTGCCGCCCGACGGTGGATTTACCACCGCCGGGGAGGCCGATCAGGCTAATCGCGCTAACCATCAAGACAGATCACTCGAAGTTTGCACATGGAAGTAGCTCAGTCCCTGCGGTCTGCACCGTACCATTTGGAGTAGTGCGATTTGCAGAAAGCGTAACGGTATCAGTGACGACGCCATAGTCACTTTCATAGAATGCGGGCAAACCCTCACTCTTGGCGTCATCAATCAAGTAGTTCAACAACTGTGTCCGAGTCGCACGACCTTCGCTATCAGAAACTACTGCAGTGACGTCAATTCTGATCGTGTTCCAGTACGCCTTGTTCTTCGGGTAAGACAACCGGAACTTAGCATTGCCAAGTTCGTTCGTTGTATCACTGCCAGTGCTCTGAGGACCAAAGGAGGCGACAGCGCGGACTGGCTCCAACACGTCATCCTTGTCAATGTCCTCTCCAGCATCAATGTTGTCGTTGTCGTTCAAATCTTCCTTGGCGCATTCGGCAACATTATTCGGAACCCACACACTACTCACGCGGTCGAAACGCCCCTTTCGGTAGTTCACGGTCGTTACCACACCGCTGATGAACACGCCTGAAATTGGCTGCCCAGCCGCGTTGGTGACTTTCACGACATAGTCCTGCGCGTAACTGAGATCTGCAGCCTGATTAATGATCAACCCATCGGTACCAATGGTCACAGAAACAGGCTGATTTGACACCGTCACATTCTGAGTCATCGTACGACTGACATTGCACGCTTGGGCAGCCGCATCGTTGGCGCCGTAGCAAGCAACGATCTGGACTCCGTTGTTGGGGGAGCCAGTCTCGCCTGGTATGTAGAAGACCGTCGAACGACCATCAGAACCAGAAAGTGCAACGGGCGTGCCCGCTGTAACCGCATTGCCATCTGAGTTGGAGAACGTACCGCCAACTTGGGTAAACCCGGCAATCTTGTAAACCACGCGAACATTGGGAATAGGAACGCCAGCGGTGGTTTTGAACGTAGAGACCACCTGAATCTTGTTCGTGGTCGAGCCTCCAGTGTTTACCGGCACGAAAGTGCGATTGACTTGCAGCGATGGAGATGCGCCCGTCAGATCAGCGTCTGGGGTTACCTGCAAAGGTTGTTTGATTTGCACCGACTGCGATTTGGTCACACCAGCCGCTGCTGCCGTGATTTGAAGAATGGTTCCACCAGTCAAGTTTGGAGCGGTGAAGGCGTATTCAAAGAAGCCTTGATCATCCGTTTTTCCAGACTGCGTTGGCAAACCATTTGACCCCGTCACCTCAATGTCAACACCAGCCTGAGGCTGCCCGGCTGCATCAGTCACCGCAAACGCAACCTTGCCTGCTTGGACGGGGTCAATGAGCGCTGGCGTTGCCGTTGCGTCGATTTTTGAGCCTGTCACTGTGATCTGCTTGGAAGCAATCTTTCCGCCCGCAGTTGCTGTCACTGTGATCACTCTGTTGGACTTGTTGTCGCCCACATCGATCACCGCCGAGTTACGGCCAGAAGTGTCGGTTGCCGTGTCCGCACGGGAATAGACGGCATTCTGATCCACAACAAACTCGACTTCAACACCTTCCAGCGTCTTGCCGCTGGCACCCACTACCGTGACGGTCGCAGTGACGGGAACGGCAGACACGTTGGACAGCGTAGTACTAGACAGGTTCATCGTGATGGCGGACACCGGCGCCACGCCCGGATCAGTTCCATCACACCCCTCATACCGGTTGCACCCAGCATCTCCGCCACCGCCGCCGCAACTGGCCATGGTCGCGACCAACAGCAACCCGGCCACTTTCTGGGCCCATCGCATCATCATTGTGTGTTTCATTGTCTATCCCTTGAACTTCAACGCAGCGCGGACTTCTCGGACACCACCTTGGGTGTCAGGAAGATCAGCAGCTCCGAACGATCCGATTTGCGCGACGTGTTCTTGAACAAATGGCCCAGCACGGGCACATCGCCCAGGAAGGGGACCTTTTGCTCTTCGGTCCGTTCGTCCTGCACAAAGATACCGCCGATCACCACGGTGCCGCCATTGTCCACCAGCACCTGTGTCTGCACGTGCTTGGTGTCGATGGCAAAGCCTGCCGGCGTCGTGGCGCCACGGCTGTCCTTGGCCACGTCCACGTTCAGGATCACAGCGCCTTCGGGCGTGATCTGAGGGGTGACTTCCAGCCTCAGGCTGGCCTTGCGGAAGGCAATCGAGGTGGCACCGCTGGAGGTGGCTTGCTGGTAGGGCAGCTCTTCACCCTGCTCGATCACGGCCTTGGTCTGGTCCGATGTGATCACACGCGGGCTGGACACGATTCGGCCACGGCCATCGGCTTCCAGGGCCGACAACTCCAGGTTCAGGAAGCGGTTGGATGCCGCGCTGAACAGCGACAACGCAAAAGTGGCTGCACTGTTGCCGTTGAGGACCTGGTTGTTGGCCGGCAGGTTCACAAAGTAGGTGTTGGGGATGAAGGACTCATCCGTGATCTCGGCTTGCAAGGTCTGCTCGCCCAGGCCCAGGTAGGTGCCGCCGATGCCCACCCGGTTGGAGCCGCCCACCCCCCAGCCCGGGGTGCCGCCCTGGAGCGCGCGGGCATCCAGCGCACCCAGCTTGGCGCCCAGTGCCTTGCCGAACTTGTTGTCCGCCTCCACGATGCGTGCCTCGATCATCACCTGGCGAACCGGGATGTCGATCTTGGCAATCAACTGCTGGATTTCTTCCAGCTTGGAGGGAATGTCATTGACGAACAACTGGTTGGTTCGCGTCTCGTAGAGCACGCTGCCGCGGGGCGAGAGGATCTTGGTCGTGGTGGAACTGCTGCTGCCACCCGAGCCAGAATTCTGACCCGTCAGACCCTTGGCAATTTCTTCGGCCTTGGTGTAGTTCAACTGGAAAGACTGCGTGCGCAGGGGCTCCAGCGTGGCCACCTGGACCTTGGCTTCCAGGTCCATCTTTTCCTTGGCGTTGATCTCGTCCTTGGGGGCAATCCACAGCACGTTACCGCTCTTGCGCACGCCCAGGCCCTTGGCCTGCATGATGATGTCCAGCGCCTGGTCCCAAGGCACGTCCTTCAGGCGCAGGGTGACATTACCCGTGACGGTGTCGCTGGTGACCACGTTGAAGTTGGTGAAGTCAGCGATGACCTGCAGCAAGGCGCGAACTTCGATGTTCTGGAAGTTCAGCGAGAGCTTGTCGCCCGAGTAACCGGGGCCCTGGCTCAGTTTGTTGGGGTCCACTTTCAGGCGACGCACTTCCAGCACGAACTGGTTGTCGCTCTGGTAGGCCGAGTGCTCCCACGCGCCCTTGGGGTCAACCACCAGGCGGACACGCTCACCCACCTGGGTGGCGCTCATGGAGTGCACGGGCGTGCCAAAGTCCGTCACGTCAAAGCGACGGCGCAGACGGTCGGGCAACGTGGTCTTGGCAAATTCGACCACCAGGGACTGGCCCTGCTGCTTGATGTCGACGCCCACCTGATTGTTGGGCAACTCAACGACCACGCGCCCGGCACCATCCTGGCCACGACGGAAGTCGATGTCACGCAGCGCCAGTGGCGAGGGGTTGCGGTTCTCGGCAAACTGAACCGCGCCGGGCGCGGCTGCCGGGGCGGTGCTGCCCTGTGCCGGCGCTGGCGCAGGTACGGCCACAGCGCTGACGGCGTCCAGCGTGAGCAACAGGGTCTTGCCACTGAGGCTGGCGGTGTAATTGGAGGGCTGGCGCAGGTTCAGAACCAGACGGGTACGCTCACCCGCCTGTGCCACGTTGACCGTGCGCAGGTTGCCCTGGTTGAACTCCACCTGGTTGCGACCGACCGCATTGCCCACGCCGGGCAGGTCAATCGCGATGCGTGGGGGCGACTGCACCACAAAGCCTTGCGGAACCGCAGCCAGGGGCTCACTCAACTCCACGCGGATCACGTCAGAACCCGCCTGCTGGCTGGTGGTGATGCTCTGGATGGATGGTGCAGCGACCACGTGTGCGGCAGCCAGCATCATGCTGATGCCAAAAAACTGATGTTGAAACTTCACTGTGCGCCCTCCTGAAGCAGCAAAGCGGCAGGCCGCTCGATCAGCTCGCCCGACGCATCCTGGACGGTCTCGCGAATGGTGATTTCAGTCTCGGTGATCTGCATGATCTTTCCGTTGTTTTGCCCGAGGTAGTCGCCCACCTTGACTTGATACAGAAGGTTTTCCACCTTCAACAATGCGAACCGGGTGCCTTTGCGCATCACGCTGCCCACCAGGGTCACGCTGTCCAGAGGGAAGGCCTCCAGCGGCTCCTTGCGTCGATTCAGCTCAGCCGCCAGGCGTGGGTCCGGGGTCGATACGTCGCCTCGCAGCCCGGCGGCCAGCTTCTGGACGCTGAAGGGATCGACGGACTCGATGCCCACGTAGCGCTCCGGATTGAACTTGCTGGGCGGCGAGATGGGCTGCACCTTGGGTAGGGTCTGCGCACGCTCCTTGGCCATCCAGTCGTCCAGCTCTTCCTGGGAGACGGCACAGCCGGCCACCGTGACCAAAGCCATCACCCCCAGTGCCAGACGCAAGCCGGAGATCCTCACGAGACCTTGATGTCGGGAGTGACTCATTTCTTGCTCTCCTCGCCCGCAGACTTGCTCTTGTTCTTGCTCTTCTTGGCCTTGTCCTTTTGCTTGGCATCGGCCATGGCCTGAAGCTCGGCAGGATCCAGGTAGCGGTAGGTGCGAGCGGTCGCTTCCATCACCAGGGCACCGGTCGCATCTTTGGAGGGCGATCCGATGTTCAAATCGTGCAAGGTGACGATGCGAGACAGGTTCGCCACATCAGAGGCAAAAGCACCGAAATCGTGATAGGTGCCGGAAACCTTGATGGCAATCGGCAACTCGGCGTAGTAATCCTTGACCGTGACCTGTCCGGGCTTGAACAGCTCGAACTCCAGGCCTCGGCCGAGGCCTGCCTGGTTGATGTCCGACAGCAGCTTGTCCATCTCAGCCTTGCCGGGCAACTGCTTTTCAAGCTGGGTCACGTATTCCTCGACCTGAACCCGCTGCTTGCGCAGCTCGGGCAGGTTCACCGCCTGAGCCAGCTTGTCCTTGAAGTCAGCCTTCAGGGTCGGCTCTTTGCTTCGGGCAGCCTCCAGCTGGTCCACCTGATCGGAAATCAGCGCGAACCAGCCCAGCCCCAGCGCCGCAAGGCCAACGGCCAGAAACGCCGTGGCCTTGGGCAGCCAGGGCCATTGCCCCGGTTCATTGGGATTCAGCCCACTGAACTGCTCCTGCGCCGAGGCAAACCAGGCGTTGAGGTCAAAATTGATGTTGGTGGCCATAGTGATCCAGCTCAGGTTGCGGACGCCTTGGGCGCACTGGCCGCACTGGCGGGCCGCGACGCGCCAGATGCTGCCTCTTCGGCTTGCGCCGGCCGCTTGATGCCCACACGCACGGAGAACTCGAAGATCCTCCGGGCGTCCTTTTTCTCGCCAACCGCCATGCTGATCGCCTTGATTTCCTGGAGATCAGGACGCTCCAGCCAGGGCGAGTTGTAGGCCGTGTTGCGCAGCAACTCCGAGACACGCTCGTTGGTCTGGGCAAACCCCGTCACCAGGACAAAGTTGCCCTCTTGCTTGATCTGTTTGAGGTAGACACCTTCAGGCGTCTGCTTGACCAGTTCGTTGAGCAGGTACACCGGGATGTTGCGATCGGTCTGCAGGTCTTCCACCGCCTTCTGGCGTGACTTGAGCGACTCGATTTCGGCGCGCAGGTCGGCCACGTCCTTGATTTCGTCTTCGAGCTTGACGATGGCCGCCGACAGGAGGTCGTTGCGCCCCTGCTGGGCAGAAATCATCTGTTCGAGGGCGGCATACCAGAGCGCCACCAGCACGAGGCCGGCAATCGCGGCCATCCCCAGACCCACGAAGAAGGCCTGCTTGCGCAGGCGTCGCTTCTCTTCGCGGTGGGGCAGGAGGTTGATCAAAATCATGCCACGAACCTCCGCATGGCCAAGCCACAAGCGGTCAGATAGGAAGGCGCCTCGCGGCGCAGCTTGCTTTCGCGGACCGCGCCGCCCAGCTTCATGCCTTCAAAGGGATTGACCACCATGGATGCAAAGCCGGTGAGCTCGGTGACGCGCTCCTTGAGGCCCGGCAGCGACGCGGTGCCGCCCGCCAGCATCACGTAATGCACCTTGTGGTGCGGCGTGCTGGTGAAGAAGTACTGCAATGCCCGGCCGATTTCCTGGGACAGGCTGTCCACAAAAGGCACCAGCAAGGAGGACTGGAAGTCCTCTGGCAGATCACCCGAAAGTTTCTTGGTCTCGGCCTCTTCGTACGAGAAGCCGTACTGACGAGAAATCAGTTGCGTGAGTTGCGCGCCGCCGAAGGCCTGATCCCGGTCGTACAGGAGTTCGTCATCGCGCAGGACTTTCAGACCCGTGGTCTCAGCGCCAATCTCGAACAACGCCACCAGAGCGTCCTTGCCCTCACCGGGCAATGCAGAGATCAGACGCCCCATGGCCAGACGAGCCGCGTAGGACTCGATGTCAAGCACCGCAGGCTTGAGCCCGGCAGACTCTGCCAGCCCCTGACGGTCCTGAACCCGGTCCTTGCGGGAGGCTGCAATCATGACCTCGACATCGCCGGCCGACGTGGGGCTGGGGCCGATCACGCAGAAGTCAAGGCTCACTTCGTCCAGAGAGAAGGGGATGTACTGGTTGGCCTCGGCCTCCACCTGCATTTCCATCTCTTCTTCACGCAGACCCGCGGGGAGCATGATCTTCTTGGTGATCACCGCGGACTGAGGCATGGCCATGGCTGCCAGCTTGGTGCGGGTGCCACTTTTGGAGACGACCTTTCGGACGGCCTCGGCCACCTCGTCGAACTTCTCGATCTGCCCATCGGTGATCCAGCCCTTTTCAAGGGGCTCGAATGCAAAGCGCTCAAGCGTCAATTCACCAGCCGGGTTCTGACTCAGTTCGACGAGCTTGACGCTAGACGAACTGACATCAAGCCCGATCATCGGCGGGTGTTTTCGGCCCAGCAACGTGTCAAGAAAGCTCACTAGGTCCTCCATGCCCACAGGGCAGGCGCTGGAAAGTTAATAAATCACTTCAATACTAGCAGCAAAGGTTTTGTCTTTGAAACGTCTTGTAGCCCGGCTTTTCACCTAATCGTTGCGCGATCAAGACGACTTACAAGCCGTTTCAACCTGCTCGCGGCACCCATGTCACGCACGCGGCCGGACAGGCGAGTCACCAATTTCCTATAATCGGCAGTCTTTCCCAGCCTGGCTTTCCGATGAGCGCCCCTTCCGATCAGAAACCTTCCTCTTCTGCCTCTTCCTGGGGGCGTTGGAGACACGAATGGTGGGCCCAGTGGCTGGTGATCCCCCTGCTCTGGCTGGGAGGCCTGGCCGCAGCCGGCTTCCTGGCCGTGATGATGCTGGTGGGTCTGAGCCTGGCTGTGATCTACCCCAACTTGCCTCCGCTCCATGGTTTGATGGACTACCGACCCAAGGTGCCATTGCGAGTGTATTCATCTGACAACGTCTTGTTGGGTGAATTCGGCGAGGAAAGACGCAACTTTTTGCCTATTGACCAGATTCCGAAGGTCATGAAGGACGCGGTGCTGGCCATCGAGGACGCCCGTTTCTACAAACACGGCGGGGTGGACTACAAGGGCATTTTGCGCGCTGGCCTGGCCAACTTTGGTGAATCACGCAGCCAGGGCGCTTCCACAATCACCATGCAGGTGGCTCGTAACTTCTATTTACCAACCGAAAAGACCTTCACCCGAAAAATCTACGAAATCCTGCTGGCCCTCAAGATTGAAAGCCTGTTGAGCAAGGATCAGATCCTGGAGCTCTACATGAACCAGATTTACCTGGGTCAACGAGCCTACGGGTTTGCCGCTGCGGCCGAAACCTATTTTGGCAAGCCCATCAAGGACCTGACCGTCGCGGAAGCGGCCATGCTGGCGGGTTTGCCCAAGGCTCCCTCGGCCTACAACCCCTTGCGCAACATCAAACGCGCCACCATTCGACAGCAGCACATCCTGGGCCGGATGCTGGAGAACAAGTTCATCACCCAGGAGGCCTACGAGGCCGCCAAGGTCGAGCCATTGGTCTACCGCAGCAAGGTCCAGATCCTTCATGAAGGCGATTACGTGGCCGAAGCCGCTCGCAGCCTCATGTATGAACAGTACGGCCCTGACGCCTACACCCGCGGCCTGAATGTCTACACCACCGTCCGCATGGCCGATCAGGTCGCGGCCACTCGCGCCCTGCGCAAGGGCCTGATGGATTTTGACCGGCGCCAGGCCTGGCGTGGGCCCGAGGCCTTCATCGACTTGCCCGCCGACCCCAAACAGACCGATGTGCGCGTGGCCGAGGCCCTGGAAGACCACCCCGACAGCGACACCCTGCACGCTGCTGTGGTGTTGAGCGCGTCGCCCAAGCTGGTGACCTTGCTGATGCAGAACGGAGAATCCATCGACGTGGGCCCCGATGGACTGCGTGGCCTGACGGCCGCCTTGTCCGCACAGGCGCAACCCAAGCAGCAGATCCGACGTGGCGCGGTGGTGCGCGTCACGCAGACCGGACCCGACAAGAAATGGCAAATCGTGCAGATGCCCGAGGTCGAAGGGGCGCTGGTTTCGATCGACCCTCGCACCGGTGCAGTCAGGGCGATGGCGGGTGGTTTTGATTTTGGCCGCAACAAGTTCAACCACGTCACGCAGGCCTGGCGCCAGCCGGGCTCCAGCTTCAAGCCCTTCATTTACTCGGCTGCGCTTCAAAAGGGGTTCACCCCCTCCACCATGATCAACGACGGTCCGCTGTTCTTTGACACGGGCGTGACGGGCAGTCAACCCTGGGAGCCCAAGAACTACGATGGCAAGTTCGAAGGCCCCATGACCATGCGCCGGGCGCTGGCCAAGTCCAAGAACATGGTGTCCATCCGGATCCTCAAATCGATCGGCGCCAAGTATGGCCAGGACTGGATCACCAACTTTGGCTTTGAGGCCAGCAAGCACCCGGCCTACCTGACCATGGCCCTGGGCGCCGGTTCGGTCACGCCTCTGCAAATGGCCGATGGCTACGCCGTGTTCGCCAATGGCGGCTACCGCGTCAACCCCACGCTGGTGACCAAGGTCACCGACCTGCGCGGCACCATACTGACGCAGGCGCGCCCCGTGGCCCTCAATGAATCCATGCGCGCCATCGACGCGCGCAACGCCTTCCTGATGTCCAGTCTGCTGCAGGAGGTGACCCGATCCGGCACTGCCGCCAAGGCCCAGGCCACGCTTAAGCGCCCTGATCTGTACGGCAAGACCGGCACCACCAATGACTCGATGGACGCCTGGTTTGCCGGCTACAACCCCCACGTGGTCGCGGTGGTCTGGATCGGGCACGACACCCCGCGCAAGCTGGGTGACAAGGAAACGGGCGGTGGCCTGGCCCTGCCGGTGTGGATCGATTACATGCAGACGGCCTTGCGGGGTGTGCCCGTTCAGGAGATCGGCCCGCCGGAAGGCGTGGTCAATGTCGGTGGCGAGTGGTACTACGAGGAATACACGGCAGGCACCGGTGTGAGTGCACTTTCAGGCGACGACGACGGGACGGGGGAAGCCCCCGCCCCGGCAGATGCGACCGAAAAGCGCAGCATCATGGATCTGTTCAACAGCGGCGAGATCACGCCGCCCTGAACCTCAGAATGCCAGGGCTCGCCCGGCTTGATCGCTGGCGCAGGCCGACAGCACCTTGAAGAAGTCCTCGCCTGTGCGGGTGTCCAGCCACTGGTCACCGCCTGCGAACCGAAAGTGATATCCGCCCTGGCGGGCCGCCAGCCACAGTTCATGCAGTGGTGGCTGCATGTTGACAATCAGTTGGGTGCGATTGGGCAGGCTCAGCGTGAGCATGCCGCCTGTGCGTGCCGCATCGATGTCGATGAGGTCGTCGTCGAGCCAATGATCGACCTGAGCCTCCACACGGGCGATGGCGCGGCGAGCGGCGGCGTCATAGACCGCATCGGGCCATCCGGATGGCGTTGAAGACTCAGACATGGGCAATCCTTAGAATGAACAACATGAAACCACAGCCGAAAATTGTATTCAAGCGCCTGATCGGGTGCTGCGCACTGCTCGCATCCAGCCTGCTGGCGGTCGGGCTTTCTGGCTGTGGCCAGACAGGCCCACTGTACCTGCCCAGCGCGGCCGGCCCCGACGCGGCGGCCTCTGCCCCTTCAGCGGCACGCTGACCCCAGCCTGCCGCCCCATTGCTTGCTCCCCCATTGCCCACCGAG
>JACCDH011292709.1_pt1 | contig 10646 bp, 10 predicted proteins | sample 7442481 | NCBI WGS metagenome assembly JACCDH01 (sample SAMN15323433, study PRJNA562643) | freshwater metagenome | isolation source: river surface water | place: USA:Blue River Watershed | collected 2017-08-15
CACCCGCCTGCACGGCACGGCTCACGAGTTCCGCATAAATCGTGTCGGGGTTGTCGTGGCGTACGGGCAGCGCAGTGTCTTGGTCAAACAACTGGCCTAGACGGGCGAACAACAACTTCAGGTGGTCGTTCAGCTCGGTCATGGTGCCCACAGTGGAGCGCGAGCTGCGCACCGGGTTGGTCTGGTCAATGGCAATGGCTGGGGGCACGCCTTCGACCTTGTCCACCGCCGGTTTGTCCATGCGGTCCAAAAACTGGCGCGCGTAGGCGCTGAAGGTCTCCACATAGCGACGCTGCCCTTCCGCATACAGCGTGTCAAACACCAGGCTCGATTTGCCTGAGCCGCTGGGGCCGGTGACCACCGTCAGCTCGCCCGTGCGGATGTCCAGGTCGATGTTTTTGAGGTTGTGCTGACGGGCACCACGGATGCGGATGAGACCTTGGGACATGGACGGGCTTTATGGGGTGGAGGCCAAACATTCTAGGGCCGCGCTCCAAGGTGCCTGAGGGTTGTGGTCTTGACCCTTTTTCTTGACCGGGATCAGGAAAAACGCGCGCGCAAGGGGCTTGGCGGGCACCCCATCTGCCAAAATCAAATTCAGGTCACAACACTGCAAGAAAAGGCTTTGAACATGTCATCCACGCCACCAGACTTGTTGGACAGCTTGGCGCAACACCGGGTCTGGGGCTTGCTGAGCGCATCGGCCAGGCAAGACCTGGTGGCGCAAAGTCAGGTGCTGAATTTGCACACCGGCGACTTGGTGGCCGCTGCAGGCCAATGGTCCGCCCATCTGTGGTTGATTCTGCAAGGGCGCGTGGACCTGGACGATCCGGAACTGGCCCAAACCCATACGCTGCTGGCGGGTGAGTCTTTTGGCGCAGGCATGACGCCCTGGAACCTGCAACAAAGCTGCCACGTCAGGTGCACCGAAGACACCCGTTTACTGCAAGTGCCCGAAACCTGCCTGCAGGGCCTGCTGGTCCGCGAGCCAGCGCTCTCACCCTTCTTGCCTGTGCCCTTGGACGGCAGGCACCCAGGCACCCCAGCCACTGCGCGCGACCCTGGCAGCGACACCCACTTGCTGGGCATGCGCTTGCAAAATCTGATCAAGCACCCACCCATCACCTTGCCACCGCAGGCCACTGTGCTGGAAGTGGCCCGCACCATGCGCGAGCGCGGTGTGTCCTCGGTCATGCTGGTCGAACAGGACCACTTGCTGGGCCTGGTCACCGACCGCGACCTGCGCAACCGGGTGGTGGCCGAAGGGCTGGACCTGTCGCGCCCGGTGGCCGACATCGCCACCCTGAACCCGATGACACTGGACCAACGCAGCCCGGCCTTCGAAGCCTTGCTGCTGATGGCGCGGCACAACATCCACCACGTGCCCATCATGGACGGGCAACGCATCGCCGGCATGGTGACCGCCACCGACCTGACCCAACAGCAAAGCACCTCGGCCGTGTATTTGGCGGGGGACATTCACCGCCAAAACACACTGGACGGTCTGGCCGCCATCAGCAAGCGGGTCAAAGCCCTGCAGCAAACCCTGAGCGTGGCGCACACCAGCGCCTACAACACCGGCCACGTCATCACCACCATCACCGATGCGCTGACCCGCCGCCTGATCCAGCTGGCCGAGGCCCAACTCGGACCGCCACCCGTGGACTATGTGTGGGTGGCGGCCGGCTCGCAAGGGCGCTGCGAACAAACCGCCAAGTCCGACCAGGACAACTGCATGGTGATCGATGATGCCTACGACCCGGCCGTGCACGGCGACTACTTCAAGGCCCTGGCCCGCCAGGTGTGCGACGGCCTGGCGGCCTGCGGCTATGTCCACTGCCCTGGGGAGATGATGGCCATGACCGATCAGTGGCGCCAGCCTCTGCGGACCTGGCGACAGTACTTTCAGCATTGGATCAATGTCCCAGACCCCAAGGCACTGATGCTGACCACGGTATTTTTTGACCTGCGCGCCGTACACGGTCAGCACGACTTGCTGCAGACCTTGCGCCAGGAAGTGCTGGCGCGCACACCCAAGCAGAGCCTGTTTTTAGCGCATGTGGTGAACAACGCACAAAAGCAGCGCCCACCGCTCAACTTGTTTGGCCAAATCTCGCTGATCCGCAGCGGCGAACATGCAGGCACGGTCGATTTGAAGCACCAGGCCATTGCACCCATTGTGGATTTGGGTCGCATCTACGCGTTGGCTGCTGGATTGCATGAAGTCAACACCAGCGACCGCATCGAAAAAGCCGCCCAAATGGGCGAACTTTCGGAGCAAGGCTCGCGCGATTTGCGCGACGCGCTGGAATTCGTCTCCAGCCAACGCATCACGCACCAGACCCAGCGCATGCAACAAGGCTTGGCGCCCGATAACTACCTGCACCTGCGCGAGCTGTCGAACTTTGAGCGCGGCCACCTGCGCGATGCGTTTTCGGTCATCCAGTCGCTGCAAGACGTGCTGGGCCAACGCTACCAGTCCGGGCGGTTTTAAAGCCCCATCGGCTCAGTACTTCAAACGCGCGTAATAGGTCTTTTGCGCCGCCTCGCGGGCCTGGCCCAGGGTGTGGATGCCCATTTCAGCCAAGAGCGGAATCATGCGCAAAAACACCTCGGCGGTGACCATCGCGTCGCCCAGGGCGGTGTGCCGCCCCAGCACGGTGATGTTCATCCGCTCGGCAATGGCTTCGAGCCGATGTGATGCTTGGTTTGGGTGGATCACCGCCGACAACAGCAAGGTATCGAGCACCGGCTGGTCAAAGCGCAAACCGGTGCTGCGCTCCTTGAGCTGCAAGAACTTCATGTCAAAGGCTGCGTTGTGGGCCACCAGCACCGTGTCGCTGGCATAGGCATGGAAAGTGGGCAGCACCTGGGCGATGCGCGGCTGGCCCTGCACCATGCCGGGTGTGATGCCATGGATCGGGATGGACTCCGCACTGATGGCGCGCCCCGGATCGATCAACTGTTCGAACGCGTCTTGGCGCAGCAACTTGCCATTGACTATGCGCGTAGCGCCGATCTGGATGATCTCGTCACCTTGTGAGGGGTTCAAGCCCGTGGTCTCGGTGTCGAACACGGTGTAGCTCAGGCTCTTGAGCGGTCGATCATCCAACGCATGGTGGCTTTCAGCCATCTGGAACAAGTCGAAGTCGTAGTACTCGGGACGGCTGTCCTGACTGAGCACATGAGCCGCATCGATGCCCTCTTGTGCCCCTGCTCTGGGCAAGACCAATCTGAAAAAGGCCTGGTGCAGCGTCCGTTCGCGCTCGAACCCCATGACGCCGCCATGGCGGTCCATCACATCGCGCACCGTCAAGGGGCTGTGATCGCGCCCCAGGTGCATCGGATCGAGCTCCCAGCTCATCACGGTTTCGGTGCTCATGGCCTGGCCCGTCCACACCAGATCCAGGTGCACCTTGTCATCGACTTGGGCCAGTCGCAGCTGCACAAAACGCAATTCGAACTCGTCAAACAAACGGCTGGCCAGATAAGTCAGTACCTGCAACACACCAAAGCTGTCGACCTTGAGCCAGACTTTCGGGTCCACCGTGTCCAGCACCACGTCTCCCATGTCCCGATTGCAATGTTCGGCAATGCGCCGCTGGGCGGCCAGGATCAAATCGGCGCCCAGCATGTCTTCGAGCGGCCAGCGGGTCTTGAGGGTTTCGGTGGAGCGGGCCACCAGATCGCTGATGCGCAGGCCCATGGCGCTGACCTCCTCGCGGACTGCGTGCAGCGATTTCAGCCGCGCCTCTTGCGCCAGATCGTCCAGGATGAGCAGGTCGACGGCCGACTGCACCTTGGCCAGCGACGCGCGCGAAGCCTCGGCCAGACTCAGCATCAGCTGCTCCCGCTGGGAATCCGCCTCAAAACTGTGGGTCACGTTGTCGAGTGTCAGCACAAAGCCATGGATGTCCACACCACCAACTCCGGCACTGGTTTCAACGTCGTCGCCGGCGCGAACCGGTGCCATGTGCACCCTCAGCAACTGGCCAGAGGCGGTACTGGTCAAGAACTGAGTGGAAGGCTGCCGGGCACCACGCGCCATGCGCTGACGCAGGTTTTCCAGCGCGTGGGCTACCAAGGGCCGGTCGAGCACCGCATAAATCGAACGGCCGATGCCCACCCACTCTGCCCCCCCGGCCACCGAAGAAGCACCCGACATCAGCTTGAACGCCAAGCGTGCCCGGTTGTTGAACAGCACAATTCGGCCATCGAGGTTGCACACCACCACGCTCTGGTTCAGCTCCGACATCAGCGCGGCCAAGCGGTTGCGCTCTTGCTGGATGCTTTGGCTGGCCTGGTCCACTTGCGCTTGCACACCGCCTCGCCAGCGGTCACGCGCCGCTGCCAGCGCGTTGATGGCATCACCCAGGCGCTGCAGCGCAGGCGACTCGGCGCGGGTATCGATCTGCTGGCTTTGCCCTGCAACGGTGAGCAAGGTGACCTGCTCCATCAACCGGGCGCAGGCCTGCTGCTGACGCGTGTAACTGCGCCAAATCCATCCCAACAGCCCCCCCAGGACAACCACCATTGCGGCGCATCCATACAGGGCCACCTGCCATGCCCAACTCATGCCACCTCCTGCAACAACTCAGCCACTTCGCGTCAGTCCCGCTGACGCCGATCCTGTTCCAGCTTGCCGGATTTTTACTTGTTTTTGGGACCCAGACCGTGCGCTTGACGACTCAAGGCAAAAGAGGCGAACAGTTTGATCCACAAGGTCGATCCCGCCATGGCCACCCAAGACTGGTAGTCCATGAGCCCCAGCAAGACAATGACGATGACCGCCACGATCACGATGCCGCCCAGCAAGTTGATCATCATCTCGTAAGGGGCATATCGTTCCTGATCGGGCGGTGGCAAACCTTTCTTGAGTGCGACCTCTGAAAAATCACGCCGGATGCCAATTCGGTAAGCCCTGCGCAGCCAAAAAAAGGCCACAGGGAACAAGGCCAACATGAAAAAGATAGGGAACAGGTTAATGCTCAACATGCATCGGGTCTCGGCGTTAAAGATCAACGGGCCTGAATGGGCTCTGCACAAACCACGGCAAAGCGGGTTCTGCACAACCAGATCATGGATCATCCCGGCGTTCAAGCCCTGATCGGTTCAGCTCAGCTTGAAAAAAAACCCCGCCACGTGAGCAGCGGGGTTGGATTCAACCCACACCGGGCAAGAGCCCGGGATGGGATGAATTTTAGCCATCAGTGGCCAGCGGCTGCAGCACCAGCACCCTTGGGGATGCGCACCGACTCCACCAGTTCCTGGACATGTGCGGGCACAGTACCAGACACTTTGCTGACCAGGTAAGCGACCACGAAGTTCACGATCGCGCCCACGGTGCCAAAGGCGCCAGGGGTCAAACCGAAGAAGCTGTTGGCGCCGCCAATGAGGTCCAGATACTCGGTACCCTTGATGAAAAAGATACCGTGGTGAGCGAACACATAGAAGGAAGTCACAAACATACCCGCAATCATGCCGGCGATGGCGCCTTTGTCGGTGATGGTCTTGGTGAAGATGCCCATCATGATGGCAGGGAACAGCGAGGAAGCGGCCAAACCGAAGGCCAAAGCCACGGTCGCTGCGGCGAAGCCGGGTGGGTTCAAGCCCAAATAACCGGCCAAGATGATGGCAAAGACCATCGCAATCTTACCCGCCATCAGTTCGCTTTTCTCACTCATGTCAGGCACAAAGGTGCGCTTGATCAGATCGTGAGAAATGGCGGACGAGATGGCCAACAACAGACCAGCAGCGGTCGACAAAGCGGCAGCCATGGCACCCGCAGCGACCAACGCGATCACCCAGTTGGGCAGTTGGGCGATTTCCGGGTTGGCCAACACGATGATGTCGGCGTTCACGGTCAACTCGTTGCCCTTCCAGCCAGCGGCGTCAGCCTTGGCCTTGACGGCTTCGTTCTTGGTCTTGTCGTTGTAGTACTGGATACGGCCATCGCCGTTCTTGTCTTCGAACTTCAAGAGACCCGTTTTTTCCCAACGGGCCACCCATGCTGGGCGGTCTTCATACTTGATGCTGGCTTCAGGCGCGAACAAGTCAGCCTTGGCCGAGGCCACAGCCGCGTCGATGCCCATGCCGCCGTCGGCCTTCTGGACGATACCAACGTTGGTGTTGAACGTGCCATGCAGGTTCAAACGCGCCATGGAGCCCACTGAAGGTGCCACGGTGTAAAGCAAGGCGATGAAGATCAGCGTCCAACCAGCCGAGTAACGCGCGTCAGCGACTTTGGGCACAGTGAAGAAGCGGATGATCACGTGGGGCAGACCTGCTGTACCGATCATCAGAGAGATCGTGAAGAAGGCCATGTTCAGCGTGGAGCCGGCCGATTGCGTGGTGTACTGCGCAAAGCCCAGATCGGTCACCACCTGGTCCAACTTGGCCAACAAAGCCACATCGGTGCCCACCAGATCAGAACCCATGCCCAACTGGGGAATGAAGTTGCCGGTCAGGTTCAAGGAGATGAACAAGGCTGGGATGGTGTAGGCCACGATCAGCACCACATACTGGGCCACCTGGGTATAGGTGATGCCCTTCATGCCGCCGAACACCGCGTAGGCGAACACGATGGCCATACCGATGTAGATACCGGTGTCAGCCGACACACCCAGGAAGCGCGCGAAGGTGATGCCCACGCCGGTCATCTGACCCACGATGTACACCACACAGATGATCAGCAAGCAGACCACCGCGACCGTACGGGCGCTCGACGAGTAGTAGCGATCGCCGATGAATTCGGGCACCGTGAACTTGCCGAACTTGCGCAGGTACGGCGCCAGCAACATGGCCAGCAACACGTAGCCGCCGGTCCAGCCCATCAGGAATACAGCGCCGCCGTAACCCATGTTGGAGATCAGACCCGCCATGGAAATGAAAGAGGCGGCAGACATCCAGTCAGCAGCCGTGGCTGTACCGTTGGTGATGGGGCCAACGCCACCACCCGCAACGTAAAACTCGGACGTGCTGCCCGCGCGCGCCCAAAAGGCAATGCCGAGGTACAGCGCGAAGCTGGCACCAACGACCAAATAGGTGAGAGTTTGAAGATCCATCTTGGCCGTCCTTTAGTCTTCTTGCATGCCGAATTGACGGTCAATCTGACCCATGCGAACGGCGTAATAAAAAATCAACACGATGAACATGTAGATCGAGCCTTGCTGGGCGAACCAGAAACCCAAGGGATAACCACCGAGGTGGATGTTGTTGAGCATCGGCGCGAACAGAATGCCTGCGCCGTAAGAAACCAGACCCCAAACGATCAGCACCTTGGTCAAAAGACCCAGCGTTGCCGACCAGTAGGCCTTTGCGTTGCTATCAGTTGTCATGAAAGCCATCTCCTTTGCGTGATGCTTTAGCGATATCAGCGGGGTAATCCGCCACGATTTGCGCGTGTCCAATAAAAATTCAAAAAATAAAAATTCAAGACGGCACAGACGAACTGTGTCGGCACTTTCTTACACAGGCATTGCTGGACACCCAACGGGCGAAAAAAGCAAGGGTAACTACCAACTCAAGCGCCTCTGGTTTTGTCACTAAGCTTGCGCATGCTTGAAGTTCAGCCTCACTCATCCACTCTGGCCCAACGAAAAAGACGCCTGACCGCCCTACTGCTTGTCATCTGGCTGATCGTCAGCTTTGGTCCTGCATTCATGGCGCGCGAGCTCTCCTTTGAGGTCCTGGGCTGGCCCCTGCACTTCTGGCTGGTTGCTCAAGGCTCGGTGTTGGCCTTCATGGCCGTGGTGGCTGTTTACGCCTGGCTCATGAACCGTTGGGAAGCCCAAGAGAACAACGACCCAAAGTGACATGCATTCACGAACGAGCGTGTGTGGGTGTCGTTTCGCAACTGCAAGCAGCAGTGCCCAATGGCTTGCGAAATCGCTGAGGATTCCATCAAGACGCCTAAGTGTTTTCCCTTGAATTCACGCCGGACGTGATGGATGCCAACAAGCGGAAAAATGTCAGGCACTTGTCAGAATCATATTTTCCCCGAGTGACACCGCCAGTCGCTTACAAAAAATAGTTGCTTGATGGGTGCCGTCAGAGCGTGTTGGTAATGGTTTCCACTCTTTGAACTTTTACAAACTTGTTCATAGAATCCGCCAAATTGATTTGGTACCCCCATTGGAAACCCATGTTGCTTGCTGTCGTCATCGCCAAGAGTTTGATTGAGCTATCGCTCATGTTCATCGTTGGGCGATTCCTGCTGGGCTTGCTGGCCGGCGCCAAACGTGACCAAAATGTTTTTTGGCAGTTGCTGGATGTGGCCTCCAAACCGGCGCTTTGGATCACGCGAAAGATCAGCCCCAAGTTGATACTGGACCAACACATTCCACTGGCCACCAGCAGCTGGCTCATCATTGCGTGGGTACTCATGGTGCAACTGAAAATTGACATGTGTCTCGAACTGGGAATCTCCACATGTCAGTAAACACCCAAACCTCTCCCGCTGTCCGCAACAACGCCAGCCGCAGTTTGTGCCTGTGGCTCAAATTCAAGGCCAAGGCACTGTTGGTGCTTGGCCTGCGTGGCCAAGCCAATACCGTCTTCCGGGAAATTCTTGCGATCAATCCGGCAGATGTTCTGGCCCTCAACAGTTTGGGTTACGACGAGCTGAACCATCGCCGCCTGACGCAGTCTCTGGGTTTTTTTGAGCGCGCACTGGCCCAAACACCAGCCAACGCCAATGCCCACTTCAACGTCGGATTTGTGTGCGAAGAACTGGGCCGAAGCCACGATGCAGAACACGCCTTCAGGGCAGCATTGCAGATCGACGAAAAGCTAGACCGGGCTTGGTATGGCCTCGGTTTGGCATTGGTGCGTCAGCAACGGTTTGAGGAGTCCTTGGTGGCCTTCAAGCGCAACACCGAGTTGCAATCCATGAGCCCCTACGCCTGGTACCAAATGGCGCGGGTTCACATGGAAATGCAACATCCCGATAAAGCCCTGGAGGTGATGCGACACCTCCAGGGTTTCGAGCCCAAGGTGGCCGCCCAACTGGAGCGGGAAACAGGGCTCAGATTGGACACCCCGGCTTGAGCTCCGGGCCCATCCAGTGATGGTTATTCAAGAGTGACAGTTGGTAGTTTGGTTTTTTAACGAGAAGGAGATGACAATGCAGCTCACTGCAAGGCACCAGGAATACTGGGGCAAAAATCTAAGAATCACGGGGCTATTGCTGGCCCTGTGGTTCTTTGTCACGTTTGTGGTTTTGTTTTTTTCGCGTGACTTGACGTTCAGCTTTTTTGGCTGGCCATTTTCATTCTGGGTGGCCGCTCAAGGCGCACTGATCGTGTACTGCCTGATCATCTGGTACTACGCACGCTATATGAACAACCTTGACAAGGAATATGGCGTTGCAGAAGGAGAAGAAGCATGAGCATTTTTGGCGGAGAAGGCCAAACCCAAGGCCAATTTCAGAAATCTCTGAACCGGGTATTCACGTTCTACATCGGAGGCTTTGCCGCCTTCGTCATTGTGCTGGCCATCCTTGAGCAGATGGGCATGCCCAAAGAGTACATTGGCTACGCCTTCCTGGCAGCCACCGTGCTCTTGTACGGCGGCATCGGTGTGATGAGTCGCACCAACGATGCGGCCGAATACTATGTGGCCGGTCGCCGTGTGCCCGCCATGTACAACGGCATGGCCACTGGTTCTGACTGGATGTCGGCCGCGTCCTTCATCGGTATGGCCGGTACGCTGTACCTGACAGGTTACGGCGGTCTGGCCTTCATCTTGGGCTGGACAGGCGGTTACTGCTTGGTGGCGCTGTTCCTGGCACCTTACCTGCGCAAGTTCGGTCAGTTCACCATCCCTGACTTCCTGGGTGCACGCTACGGCGGCAACATGGCGCGCCTGATTGGCGTGTTTGCAGCCATCCTGGTGTCCTTTGTGTACGTGGTGGCCCAGATCTTCGGTGTGGGCCTGATCACCGCCCGTCTGACAGGTCTGTCTTTCGACGTGGGTGTGTATGTCGGCTTGGCCGGTATCTTGGTGTGCTCGTTCTTGGGCGGTATGCGCGCCGTGACCTGGACTCAGGTGGCGCAGTACATCATCCTGATCGTCGCCTACATGATTCCTGTGGTCTGGTTGTCGGTGAAACACACCAGCATGCCTGTGCCGCAAATCTCTTACGGCTACCTGCTTGAAAAAGTGACCGCCAAAGAAGATCAACTGCTGAAAGACCCCAAAGAACTCGAAGTTCGTGGCATCTTCAAAGCACGTGCCGATGCAGCCGCTGAAAAGCTGAAAGATGTGCCTGCAGCCATGGCCGCGGACAAAGAAGCTGCTACCAAGAAGCTGGAAGAGTTGAAGGCCGCCAACGCACCGGCTGCTGACATCCAGGCCGCTGAAAAGGCTTTGGCTGGTCTGCCCAAAGACGAAGCTGCTGCCAAAGCAGCCTACACCGCTGCGCGCGCTGCCAATGCACCCCGTGCAGCACCGCCCCTGCGCCATGCTGAGCCCTTCCCAGGCAAAGACGACGCTGCACGCGATGTGGCCCGCAAGAACTTCCTGGCCTTGGTGTTCTGCTTGATGATCGGTACGGCTGCTCTGCCACACATCCTGATGCGCTTCTACACCGTGCCTTCGGTGCGTGAGGCTCGTCAGTCGGTGCCCTCGTCGCTGTTCTTCATCTC
>JACCDH010878235.1_pt1 | contig 10644 bp, 11 predicted proteins | sample 7442481 | NCBI WGS metagenome assembly JACCDH01 (sample SAMN15323433, study PRJNA562643) | freshwater metagenome | isolation source: river surface water | place: USA:Blue River Watershed | collected 2017-08-15
CTCTTTACAAAATATTCAACGGCCTTCACGTCGTGGTTTGTCGTCTTCTCTGTATGCTTTATCTCCAAAGCATTGGCTTCAGAAAAATCAGAGTAAATCTTGCGAAGCTGCTTCTGCTGCTCGTCAGTAAACCTCTCCGAAAACCCCTTCAGTCCCACGCCATTCAAAGCAATTAGATATTCTATTTCTATTCTGACACGGTACTTGATTAAACCGAATTCTGAAAAATAGGCGGCTAAACCTTTGGTCTTAGAACGGTATCTTCCGTCTAAGGGACTGATGGCTGATAATTCGTTGAGCTCCATTGCTGCAAAAATACTAAATTTTAAAATGACTGAGCGCAATCTGAACAGATATCAACCCACAGTTCATAAACATTTAAAGTCGAGGAGGCTTTTATCCTTCTTTTTAGGCGTTTATCGAAAAAAATTATTCTCCTTATTAAGAGCATCCGTATTTTGCGGGTTCATCACCTGATGCCAATAACATGAAAGAGTTTTTAAAATATACATTTGCAACGATTCTTGGTCTCTTCGTTTCGTTCTTGTTTCTCGGCTTACTGCTTTTCTTCTCGGTTATGAGCCTCATCGGTTCTGCCGGCAAAGAAACAGCTTCAGTAAAAGAGAATTCGGTACTCGAACTCAACCTCGATTACGATGTGCAAGAAAGAACCAACGAAGATTTTGCGGCTATTTTCGACCCGAATGGAGAAGGCAGTATCCTAGGTCTCGACCAGATCTTGTTGTCTATTAACCACGCCAAATCCGACCCAAAAATCAAAGGCATCTATTTAAAAACCAATATCAGCGGCACCGGCTATGCCAGTATTCTCGAGATCAGAAACGCCCTGAAAAGCTTTAAAGCCAGCGGCAAATTCATCTATACCTCTGCGCCTTACTACGACGAAAAAAATTATTACCTGGCCTGTGTAGCCGATTCTGTTTACATCGAAAAAACTGGTAATATCCTCCTCAATGGTTTAACCGCCAATATCATGTTCTTTAAAGGTGCTCTCGATAAACTGGGTGTCGATATGCAATATGTAAAAGTAGGTGCCTACAAAGGCGCTGTCGAAGCGTTTACCCGCACCGAGCTCAGCGATGAAAACAGAGCACAGATCAATGAATACTTGAACGAACTTTATAAAAGCGTCTTGACAGGCATAGGCGAGAGTCGCAAAATAGACACTGCCGTTCTGGCAAGTGCTTTCAACAACTTCACCATACAATCTCCTCAACAGGCTGTGCAATTTGGCTTAATCGATCGCATTGTATACGAAGACGAAATTGAATCTGCTATCCAACGCAAACTCAAAATCAAAAACAAAGACATTAACTTTATCAAAGCTTCTGCATACGCCGGCACCATCTCTGAAGAATCTAAATCTAAAGACGAAATAGCTATCGTATATGCTGTAGGTGAAATTATCGATGGCGAAGGCAACCAATCTACCGTAGGATCAGAGTCTATGGTGAAAGCCATTCGCAAAGCGCGTGAAGACAAAAATGTAAAAGCTATTGTACTGCGTGTTAACTCTCCTGGTGGTAGCTCAATGGCCAGTGATGTGATTGCGCGTGAAATTGCGCTTTGCAAAGGCAAAAAACCTGTGGTGGTCTCTATGGGTGATGTGGCTGCAAGTGGTGGCTACTATATTGCAGCTCTTGCAGATTCTATCATTGCGCTTCCAAATACCATTACTGGTTCTATTGGTGTGTTTGGCTTATTCCCTAACATGCACGAATTGCTGACCAATAAAATGGGCCTGACTTTCGAAAGTGTTAAAACCGGCAAGTACAGCGACTTCGGCAGAGTGGATCAACCATTGTCTGAAACCGACCGCTTTTATCTGCAATCGATGGTGAATCGTATCTACGACGACTTTACCGGCGTAGTGGAAAAAGGCAGAAATTTGGACAGTGCTTTTGTAGAGTCGATTGCTCAAGGTAGAGTATGGACCGCAACACAAGCGCAATCAAAAGGCTTAATCGACAGCTATGGCGGCATCAACGATGCTATAAAAATTGCTGCTTATATGGCCAAAATAAAAACCTACACCACGGTTGATTTCCCTAAAATCGATAACCCATTTTCTCAATTCCTGAGATCTGGCAGCAACACACTAATGGAAAAGAAAATGGCCGCCGACATGGGCGTTATGTATACATACTACAAAGCGATGCAAAGCTGCTTCAATACCCAAGGCTTCCAATCGCGCCTACCTTTCAGAATCACGATTCAATAACCACTTAAATTTATAATGAAAAAACTCCTCGTTTTACCTGCCCTCGTTTTGGGCTTGAGCTTAATGGCTCAGAACTACTCAAAAGACTGGCACCTCAACTACTCTCCAAAAGACACTGTTTATGGCATCAACCTTATCAATGCCCTGAACGAAGTTCCTAAACCAGCCAATGCCAAACCTGTCATTGTTGCTGTAATTGACAATGGTGTGGATGTTATTCACCCTGACATTAAAGCCAATTTATGGACCAATACCAAAGATATCCCAGGCAACGCCGTAGACGACGACCACAATGGTTATATCGATGATGTATACGGCTGGGATTTCCTGGGTAGTTTGTCTAAAGATATCAACTACGACAATTTGGAAATGACCCGTCAATTGCGCAATTACAAAGCAAAATTCGGCAACAAAACGTCTAAAGAAATTACTAAAACCGATAAAGCTGAATTCAAAAAGTACAAAGAACTGGAAGAAAAATTCAATAAAGAATACACAAGAATTAAAGGCAATTTCACCTATTACCAAAACCTTCAAAAATATCTGAACGCTCTTAAAAGCGAATTGGATAGCACTAATATCTCTGTAGCTCAATTGGAAGCCTTTACGCCAAATACACCAGATGCAAAATATGGTCACGCTATTGTCACTACTTATTGCAATAAACTGGGCATGAATCCAAAAGGTGTTTTTGATCAAATCAAAGGTGGTTACGATTATTTTGATGCGCAATATAACTACCATTACAACCTTGATTACGATCCAAGAAAAGTGATTGGTGATGATTACAACAATGTTGCAGACAACAAATATGGCAACAACGAAGTAAAAGGTCCTGAAGGTGAACACGGCACACACGTTGCCGGTATCATCGGTGCCGTTAGAGATAACAATGTTGGCATACAAGGTATCGCTCCAATGGTTCAAATCATGGTTCTAAGAGTTGTACCTGATGGCGACGAAAGAGACAAAGACGTAGCTCACGCTATCCGCTATGCAGCAGACAATGGTGCAAAAGTGATAAACATGAGCTTTGGTAAAGCTTACAGCCACGATAAAGCCGCTGTTGATGCTGCCATTAAATATGCTGAAAGCAAAGATGTTCTTATCATCCACGCAGCTGGCAACGACAACAAAAACACTGACAAAGAAAGCAACTTCCCTACCCCAAGATATTTAGACGGTAGCACTTGCAGCACCTGGATTGAAGTAGGTGCCAGCGACAAAGACCAAAATCCAGCCAGTTTCTCTAATTACGGTAAAACCACCGTTAACGTTTTCGCGCCTGGTGTTCAAATTTATAGCACGGTTCCAGACAATAAATATGAAGCCTTTGATGGCACCAGTATGGCTGCTCCGGTTGTTGCCGGCGTGGCTGGCTTAATCAGAGCTTACTACCCTAATTTAAGCGCTGTTCAGGTTAAACAAGCTATCGAGTCTACCGTTATCAAACCTGAGATGAAAGTAAAATTACCAGGCACTAAAAAGAAAAAAACCAAGTACAAAAAACTTTGTACAACCGCCGGTATCGTTAATGCAGCTGCTGCTTTAAAAGCCGCCTCTCTGATGAAGTAATTTTTTCAAAAGATTAATATATCGAAAGCGCCGGACCAATAATCCGGCGTTTTTTTATTTTATTTGTATGGACTTTCAAATCCTGAACTATGAAAATAACCATACAATCATTAATATTCGTGGGACTTTTTCCGGCATACCTTTGCAATGCCCAAATTAAGGACTACAAAGTTTATCAGGATTCAATTTTCAATATGTGCTTAATTGAAAACGATTCAAATATTGTATCTAAGTCCATTCGCCAAATTAACGCCTTAGACACCGCTGCTATTACGACTAATAAACAATTACTTTACCGAGATATTGGCTTTCTTTACTACAAATTGTATACACTTCATCAGGAACATCAATTTCTGAAAACAGCTATATTCCACCACGAAAAAGCCATTCAATACAAGCCAAATTTTACCTTAGCTTTAAATGACCTGATGGTATTTCAATACTTCAACAAAGACTATAAGGCTTGTATGACATATTATAAAGCCTTAAAATCAATTACACGTCCCAGCCGCGACCTGAGACAACTGTACCGCTTAGCCAAGAAAAAATCACATGCTTAATTATATAGAAGACCAACATTACGACAAACAAAATACCCATACAGTACCTGTAGCAGAGTATGACAACTGTACGTTTACTCACTGTGATTTTTCTTCAGCAGATTTGTCGGGCTATATCTTTAACGACTGTTTATTCAAAGACTGCAACTTCAGCAATGTGCGTCTCGATCAAACCAGTTTCAGAACCTGCCAATTCAAAACCTGCAAAATCCTTGGCACCCATTTTAACAATTGCGAACCTCTGCTTTTATCTTTTACTTTCTCCAATTGCTTGCTCAATTATTGCTCCTTCTATAAACTCGATTTAAAAGGCGCTCAATTCTCGGATTGCAGCTTGCAGGAGGTTGATTTTTCTGAGTGTAACCTGAGTGGCGCAAGCTTTAAAGAATGCAATTTAATGGATGCCGTTTTCGACAGAACCAATCTCGAGAAAACAGATTTTAGATCGGCCTTTAACTACAGAATCGACCCCAACAACAACAAAATAAAAAAAGCCAAATTTTCTGTTGCTGGCTTAGGTGGACTGCTCACAACTTACCAAATTGAAATAGAATAATACCATGGCTAAAAAAACAGACCACGCCTCGGTGGATGACTTTATAAGCTTTACTGGCTCCCCCTACAACGAAATCCTGGAAGCTCTGCGAAAAACCCTCCTCTCCTTCGACGAAATCGGCGAACACATCAAGTGGAATTCGCCTGCCTATTTTTATCGTTACGATATGCCCGCCTTTGATGCCAAAACCTATCAACGCGATTTTGTGGTGATGAATTGCCGTAAAAACACCGTCCTGATGGTATTTCCTAACGGCGACAAAATTGAAGACCCGCATAAAGTCTTAGAAGGCCAGTATACAGACGGCAGACGAATGATTACTTTACAATCTGTAGACGAGCTCAACAAACGCAGTGAAGGCATCAAAGCCATCTGCAAAAACTGGATTGAAAGCATCAAAAATAACAGTCAACTAAATTGACGATATGCCCAACTTCATTCAACAACTTCATGAACTTTTCGCCATCAATGGCAAAGCTATTCAGCTCAAGAAAGGTGAATTATTGATCAGAGAGGGGCAAATCGAACAACACCTTTATCTTGTAAATGACGGTGCTATTCGTGCTTTCTATCAATCTGAAAAAGAAGAGTACACCATTCGCTTCGGCTATCAGGGCAATATCATCAATTCACTGGCCTCATACATCAGCGAATCGCCTTCAGAATTGTGCCTCGAAGCATTAAAAAAAACCGAAGTATTGGCCTTAAAAAAATCTCAAATTGAAGCACTGATTTACAGCAAGCACGAAAACACAATCGCCTACTTACATCTTATCGAACACCTGGTGGTTCAACAGATTGAACGCGAAACCGACCTGTTGATAGAATCGCCATCCGCACGTCTTGAAAGGGTATTGAAAAGAAGTCCTAACCTCTTTCAACACATTCCACTGAAACACATCGCCTCCTACTTACGCATGACACCTGAGACACTGAGCAGAATTAGAAAATATTGATTTCAATCAAGAACTATCTGACTGCCATGATGCAGTTTTGCAACATCAAATTACACCATGAAACAAAACAGTCAACAATTGCTTAAAGAACTGGAATCCTTATCGGCAAAGGCACTGCTCACAGTTCAATCCTTTAAAAACCTTACATCCGAGCAACTCAACTTCAGAGCCCATCAAAACAGTTGGAGCATACTAGAATGCCTGGAGCACCTTAACCTTTATGGCGACTTCTATTTACCTGAAATGGAACGCGCCATTCTTCAATCTAAAACTACTGCTGTAACAGAATTTAAAAGTGGTATCTTGGGCAACTATTTTGCAGAACTAATGCGCGCTGAAAAAGGGAAAAAAATGGCTTCTCCAAAAGATAAAAACCCCATCCACTCCTCTCTATCTGAAACGACCATCTTACGCTTCGAAAAACAAGCTGAACGTCTCAGACATATTCTTCAACTTTCAGAAAACGTGAACCTCAATCAGGTAAAATGCAGTATTTCCCTCAGTCGATTTATCCGATTAAAACTTGGCGACACACTAAAATTCTATATCTACCACATCGATAGACACATCCAACAAGCCAATAGAATCAAGCAAACTCAGGGATTTTGATTTTTATCTTACATGAAGTATCTTTGTGTAATATGAAAAAACTAATACTACTGTTAACCCTATTCTATGGCTTGCCAAAATTGGCATTGGCAGATTCTACCAATTTTTCTCCAGCACTTTTTGTGCACGCTGGATTAGTACACAGCTCATTCAACCAGAATATTTTAGAGAACAAATCCTACCCTTACCTCGACCTCGAATACCAGGTGAGTCCCTCCCTTAGTGCTGTTCTTCATGCCAGCAGATTCAGAGCTTTCAACAACACTATTTTAATTCCGCGGATGGTTATCCACCCATCTAAACCTGGGACCATCAGTCCGGATACTTTATACAATGTTGAAGAGAAAGAAAAACTCATCATCAATTGCTATACGCTTAAATTCAAATTCAAACTCACCAACAACAAAAACCATTTTGCTTATATAGCGCCACAAATGGGATTCATAATCGCCAATAGCACACTTAACAAAAAAAACCTTCAAATCAATCAAACCTACACGGCGATGGAATCTTTTTACACCTATGGGTTTGATCTCGGCACCGAGCACATTATCAGCAGCGATAGAAAATTTCGTTTTTGCACAGGACTGGGTATTTTGATTGGCAATATGGACGCCAAGGAGGAATACAACTATACTTCTCAACTGGATACAAGAATGGTAGCCTATAATATTTTTGCCGGCTTGAAATACATGTTGTTTACTACCAGCGCGACTTCAGGTGCAGGTTTTTAAAATTGACCAGATTAACACTTAAGCCCAGGGAGATGGAGCGCCCGGATTTCCATAACTGAGAGGGACCAGGCATTCCGGAAGCATCTGTGAAAACATAAGTATTGTTACGTTCAAAAAACACCCGTTCTGCCGCCAGCCAAACATCAATATAACGCGAACGCATGCCTATGCCATACACCAAACGGTTCTGATCCAACAAACCATACTCGCGCGCACCGGTGCGATTAACCACATTGTGCAATTCCTGATACTTTGAATGTACACCCAGCATTAAATAAGCCGAACGCCTCATGTCCAGCAAGCCTGTAAATGGCACATGGTATTTGATGTTCAAACGCTCATCTTTGTAAATATTAGAATTAAACAAATAGGTGTGCGCTCGCCTGATATTATACTCAACTGTTATATTTTCCCTAAAAGGTAATTCAATTCCGATAGAAAACGGACTCAGGATATTGGTTTTAAGTACCGCATCCTGACAATGCAAGCGTTCTTGCGCAAAAAGCGGAAAGCTGACTATCCAAAATACAAGTGTCGTTAAAGTGTTTTTCATACTGCTTAGACATTCAACTGGAGTTTTACCCCTATTGGGCAGCAAGATGATTTCAAATAAAATAATTAATTTGCAGGCATTAATTCTATACTATGAGACTTAAAATGCTGCTCTATTTTGCACTGATCTGTACCATCAGCGCTCAAGCCCAGAAATTTGACGACTTACTCATCAAAGGCAAGATCGAATTTAAAAACGGCCAATTTTCAGAAGCTGCAGAGACCCTTAAAAAAGCTATTGCACTTGACCCCAAAAACCCTGAAGCACACTACTTTTTAGGCTATTGCTATTCGCGACTCAACGCTGCTGACGCCAATTATATACCCAACACAAGCTTGGAATTAACACTATTGAGCAGCAAAGAATTTGAAACCGTCAATCAATTAGTCCCCAACTATACTGGCGAATTTGTAGTACTCGATCCCTACTCTAAAATCACTGCAGAATGGGGTTCGGCAGCTTTTAAATACCTGCACCAACACAAAAAAGATTCCGCCATTTGGGCGCTCAAACAAGGCAAAGCCAGAGGCGGCTTCGGCGATTTTTTCATGAACTACAACCGCATGAACATGCAATTCTGCCAAAAGAATGCCTTTCTTTTTCTTTCCGGAGATAATTACACCTTTTACTGTCTATACCTGCAGTTGGTAGAAGAGTTTCGTACCGATATAAAAGCCATCGATGTAACCATGCTGGGCACCATTTGGTATACCCAACTCATGCGTGAAACATTTCATATCGAGTTTGACATGAGCGATACTGAACTAGACTCTTGCCAATACCAGGAATGGCAAGATTCTGTTGTCAAGATCAACTACTTAACGTGGACCATCAAACCAAGTTATGAGGAGTCTTACCTATTGAGAAGTGATTTGTTGCTACTGAGTCTGATCAAAAAAAATGAATTAAGAGACGACATCAATTTTATAGCCGGCTTTCCAGATGCAGACAAGATCAATTTGCATTCTGTCAGTCAGCAATTCTTTTGTTTTGATTACATCATGGGCTACACACCACGCACAGACAAGGAAAGGGAAAGCGGACTCATTTTACCGCTTGACATTGAATTAGACAGCCTAATGAGTGGCTATAGCAAATACTTATATTTGAGTAATCACATCAACCCCAACAGTAAGATGGAAGTAATGAATTTTGAATCCATACAAATTGAAATGCTATTATTCATACACACCACATACAGCCAGGGCGATGAAGAAAAGGCCCGTAAACTGTTGTCTATGTTTAACAAGCATCGCAAACACTACGGTCAGACATTTTCCAACGAGGAAGTAGAAAACTATTACAGGCAAATAAACGAACTCTTTGTCAAAAGATAAAAAACTAAAAGTAACCAACAGACAAGAACTATGACATTAAAATCATTAGTATTTTTAATCTTTACATGCACCTTTGCTTCCATACAGGGGCAGTCCTTTGAAACTATTTTGTTTCAGGGCAAAAGAGAATTCAAATTAGAGAATTACAACAAAGCTTATGAAACATTCAAAAAAGCAAGTGCGCTGAACCCCAATGATCCGGAAGCGCATTATTTCATGGGTGAATGTTTATTTAAAATAAATTCACCCAATGCCGTTCATTTTCCTCAATTAAGCTTAGAATTCACAGTTTGGTCGAGCGAAGAATTTGAAATCGCCTCTAAACTCCCTTATAAGAAAACAAATGACATGTATAAACCCGACCCATATAGTGGCATAACCTGTATTTGGGGAGCACAAGCTTTAAAATATTTATACTTCAACAAAAGAGATTCTGCTAAATGGGCTTTAAAACAAGGCAAAGCCAGAGGCGGTTTCGGTGATTTTTTCATGGCACTTAACCGCCTAAACATTCAGAAATGTCGAAAAAATGCTTTTTTATTTTTAGAAGGTGACAATTACATTTTTTATTGTCTATACCTGCAGATAGTAGAGAAGTTCAGAACTGATGTTAAAATCGTATCTCCTAATTTACTGAACACTTATTGGTATCCACATTTATTAAAAAACAATTTCAATATTGAATTCGATTTATCTGATAATGAAATTGATTCTTGTGGCAAGATTGAATGGAAGGATTCAATAATGACTATTAATAATTTCTCATGGAAAATAAAACCAGACAGTGAATACAAATGTCTATGGCGCCAAGACCAATTATTATTGAGCATTCTCAAGCAAAACCAACTCAAAGATGAGATAAACTTAACTTATCATCTTTTAAATTTCAATAATTTAAGTTTTGGCGACTCCATTTGTGAGGCTTATTTCCTATTGCGATTAGGCACATTTCCTGTTGAATTTAATTTTGAGGACATAAATGCATTCAGTCAATACTTGTACTTAAGTGACTTAATTAATTTTAAAAGTGAATTAGAGCTAATGGAATTTAATAAAACTCAATTTTACGTCTTACGGTTTATTGAATTAATCATACAATATGACAACAAAGAAAATGCAGAAAAACTAATGGCTATGTATGACAAACATTTTGAATACTATGGTCGCGCATACACAGATAATAATCTTCAAAAATATTACAACGAGGTTAAACAACAATTCACCAAAGAATAAAGGCACATGAAAAAACCCAAAATACCATTCCGCAACAGGAAGAAACACACCCTTTCGGCTAAGTCGGGCTTACCACCAGAAAGCATGGTGTACGTTGGCAAAGAACGCCCGGGTTCTATCAGCATTAAACTACTGAATGACGATGGTCAGAAGATTGAAGAGCGAAAGGTGGACAACATACAAGAATGCGAGCAATACAAATCTACCAACTCCGTTACCTGGATCTCTGTAACCGGTATTCACGAGTCGGCTAAGATTGAAGCAATTTGCAATCTGTTCAATATCCATC
>JACCDH011105753.1_pt1 | contig 10643 bp, 8 predicted proteins | sample 7442481 | NCBI WGS metagenome assembly JACCDH01 (sample SAMN15323433, study PRJNA562643) | freshwater metagenome | isolation source: river surface water | place: USA:Blue River Watershed | collected 2017-08-15
CCCGGCTCAATCATAGCATCGACTGGCAACATCCAAATGTCGGCAGAAATAAAGGCTCGACACTTAACAGCATCTTTCTCTGTCATTAATATTGTTTTGCCTTTAAAGGAAGCAAAATCCTCCAAGCAAAACATGTGGTGATCTGGAAAGGCTTGAGATTGAAAATCTAAATGCATCATTCTCAAATGTCCAAAAAAACGATCCGGATTTCCAATCCCCGCCACCGCTGCTAATTTTTTTTTCTTAAAATACGCTGCAGATTTCTTTTGCTTACCATCCAGAGAAAAAAAAGTTTCGCCAACAAGTCGCATAGAAAAAAGATTCTTATTAGGTACGGTCAAATTCAATGCCGCAGCATCTCCATTTACAATGATTGCATCTACCGATGACAGCCTAACAATAGGTTCGCGCAAAGGACCTGCCGGAATTAAATAACCATTACCAAAGGCTCTGTCAGCATCTATAACAGCGATTTCCAAGGATCTTTTCAAACGGTAGTGCTGCAAACCATCGTCACTGATAATCACATTCACTTCAGGATGCTGATTTAACAAAGCAAGTCCAGCTGCCACTCTGTCATTACCAACAAATACAGGACACCCTGTTCGCATAGCAATCAATAAGGGTTCATCACCAACCCGATCAGGTGAGCTGTCAGAAAAAACAGCTTGCACTGAAGAGTTAGATCGCCCATAACCTCTACTTATAATGCCGGGGTAATAACCTGCAAGCTTTAGTTGCTGCGCCAGATAAATAACCGCTGGAGTTTTACCTGTTCCTCCAACACTAATATTACCGACCACAATCACTGGCACAGATAAAGCATAACTTTTAATAGCATTAAGCTTGTATAAAAGTTTACGTAAATGAGTTAATCCTAGGTAAATAGCAGCTAATGGCAACAATAATGCGTGCCATACAGATTTGCAAAACCACTGCTTTTGTAACCACTCAGACATTAAGCACCTAACTTAATGAAACTGTTTATGATAAAGCTTAGCGTAATGACTGCCAGCAGCTAGCAGTTCAGCATGCGTGCCACTCTCAACAATCTTTCCGCGCTCCATCACTAAAATTCGGTCTGCGTTTTCAATCGTTGATAATCGATGTGCGATGACGACACTGGTACGGTTTTTCATTAACCCATCCAAAGCCGCCTGCACAAAACGCTCAGATTCAGTATCTAAAGCAGAGGTTGCTTCATCCAATAGTAAAATAGGCGCATCCTTCAAAATCGCACGAGCAATCGCCAAACGCTGACGCTGCCCACCAGACAGTCTCACACCTCTATCACCAATTTCACTTTGCAACCCGTTAGGAAGTTGCTGGATAAATTCCCAAGCATTTGCAGCTTTAGCGGCTTCAATCACTTGCGCTTCAGTAACATCACGTAATGCACCATAGGCAATATTGTTAAATACCGTGTCATTAAAAAGCACCACATCCTGACTCACTAAGGCAAATTGAGCACGTAAACTACTTAATCGCATTTCACGTGTATCTAGCCCGTCAAGCAAAACAGTACCTTGTTGGTGCTCATAAAAACGAGGGAATAAATTCACCATCGAAGTCTTTCCGCCACCAGAACGACCAACTAAAGCTAATTTCTCACCAGGCTTAATAACAAAACTCAAATTCTCAAGCGCCTTGCTCTTCGCACTTTCATATTGCAATCCTACTGCACGGAATTCAATCTCACCTTTAGCACGGCCAATTTCCAATTTACCCTGATCTAGTTCAGAAGGAACATCCATCAAAACAAAAACACTGTTTGCAGCAGCCAAGCCAACCTGTAAATCTTCATTAATCCCAGTCAAACTTTTAATTGGAGCAATCAACATCAATAACGCACCAATAAAAGCAGCAAATTCACCCGCGCTAAATTTACCCACTGCATAATAAACCACAGCCCCCAAAGCAACCGCTGCAAGCAATTCAATTACCATACTATTTAAGCTTGAGATGCGAGCCAATCGAATTTGCATATGTCGATTACGACCAACCGCACCTGCGAATCGCTTGAACTCATACTCAGCACCACCAAAAATCTTCACCATACGCTGACCTGAAACAGCTTCCTCACCAACCTGCGTCATCTCACCCATCGACCCCTGAACGGCTTTACCTGCGAATCGCAGTTTTGGAGTCATCGTCTTCAAATAAAAAGCCATGAGTGGTGCGATCAAAGCAAAAATGAGGGTCAGTCGCCAATCAAGATAAATCATATAAGCCACCATACCAATGATGGTCAACGTATCTCGCACCACCGTGACCGCAACGCTGGTTGCAGCTTTGGACATTTGCTCAGTGTCGTAAGTGAGTTTTGATGTGACCACCCCAGCGGAGTTGGCGTCAAAAAAACTAACTGGAAGAGTCATTAGCTTCTTAAATGCATCCAATCGCAAATCCTCAACCACTCGACGCGCCACCCACCGCATAGCAAAAGTTGCCGAAAATCCAGAAAATGCGCGCAAAGCCAACAATCCAAATAACATTAAAGGCAAAATATGAAGTTTTGTCGAGTCATGTTTCACAAAGCCTTCATCAGTTACCATCTTAATAGTTGCTAAAAAACCGGTGTTTGTCGCAGACAAAACCACTAAAGATAGAATACTAAAAACAAATACTTTCCAATAACGAATCGCATACTTCACCATTCTAAAATAGAGCTTCATGCTCAAATTAGCCGCAGGTATTTTTTGTTCAGAAGTCTTTTTGTTTGAAGTCATAAATATTAGAAGCAATAAAAGAAATAGCCCCAGCAACAAATGCTGAGGCTTTTATCAAAAGGCTTTTGTCTTGATAGTCATCAGCCAATATTAAAATAGGCTATGAGCCAGAATTTTGTTGAGTTGCAAAAGTAATATGGGTGTAACCCGCTTGGCGCGCAGCTTCCATCACATTAATCACAGATTGATGCGTAGTCTTCGCATCAGCATTAATAATAATAGTCGGCTCTTTTCCACCAGCAACAGCCTTTTGAAGAGCCGCTGCTAACAAACTAACATCGCTACCCGCAACAGCCGTCTTTTCAACGACGTAGTGCCCAGTTGCATCAATCCCAACATTAACAACGACTGGCTTTTGCTCAACCGGACTAGCCTCTGCTGTTGGTAAATTAATTTGCAACTCACTCATTCTGGAGAAAGTTGCATTGACTACCAAGAAAATAATAATGACCAACAATACGTCAATCAGAGGCACTAAATTCATTTCCAGATCTTCGTGCTTTTTACCTCTTTGAAAATTCATGATTATTTACGTCCACCGTCCATAAATTCAACCAAAGAAATAGCCTGCTGCTCCATTTCAACTATTAAACCATCAACTTTAGCGCGGAAATATCGATAGAAAATCATTGCTGGCACAGCCACAACAATCCCGCCAGCTGTATTGTACAAAGCCACTGAAATGCCTTTTGCGAATTGCGCAACATCATGGCCAGAGCCAGCAGCATTAAATGCCCCGAATAACTCAACCATACCAATAACTGTGCCTAATAATCCTAATAAGGGACTAACCGTTGCAATGGTACCTAAGGTTGTTAAATGCTTTTCTAATTGATGCGCAACAGAGCGTCCAGCTTCTTCGATCGATTCTTTAACCTGCTCACGTGAAGCGGAAGAATTGCTAAGCGCACTAGCAAAAATCTCACCTGACAATGAGTGTTGCTGCAACTTCTCACAAGCCTCTTTAGAAACCTTACCCTGTTCAACCCATTTTTTGATTTCCGGGAGAAGATTAGAAGGTGCAATAATTTCGGAACGCAATGTCCAAAAGCGCTCAGCAATAATTGCAATTGCAAGAATTGAAGCAAGAATAAGTGGATAAATTGGCCATCCAGCAGCTTTAATAATTTCTAACACGCAAAACTCCTAAAATGTTCTTTTAAAAACCAAACCATGCAAATCATTCGGTTTGCATAAACTGCCGTTACTTTAGCGCGTCACTGCCTTTTCAGCAAGCTCGGAAGGATGATGCCAATAACGTTTTGCATATTCTCGCCATTGCGTTAAATCTATTCCCGACTGAGTAAAAGCTAAGATCACTGCACCATCTTGATCCGAACGATATGTCTTAATGTTGCGACCTAAGTACCGAGATTGAATCTCAGCCTTGGGATGGCCGAAACGATTAAGATAACCCGCTGTAAAAACGGCAATCCCCGGCTGCACAGCATCAATAAAAGCAGGACTTGATGAAGTTTTACTACCGTGGTGCGGAACAACAAGCACATCGCTTTTCAGTTCTTGAAAATGAGTATCAACTAACAAATCCTCTGCTTGACGCTCAATATCACCGGTTAACAAAATACTACCGTAAGCACTACTTACCTTTAAAACACAGCTACGATTATTATCACTAACACTTGGATCATCATAACTTTTAATCGTTGGCGACAAAACCTCAAACACTACCCCATCCCAATGCCAGCGCTGCCCAGTAACACAAAAATCGTATTTTAAAGACTGCAACTCTGGCTCATCCAGGGAAAATGAGCTTATCAGCCAATTAACTGGTATTTGCTTAAGCACTGAAGCCATTCCGCCACTATGGTCATTATCGTTATGACTCACCACCATCAAATCCAGCTTCCCAATACCCTCGCCTCGCAAATAAGGCAGAATAATTCGTCCTGCACTATCACTTTGCCGTCCATATTTAGGACCGGCATCATATAAAATTTGATGATGGTTAGTTTTAATGACCACCGCTAAACCTTGCCCAACATCTAAAACTGTCACGGCCATCGTACCGACTGGGACCGCCTCTGGGGCAATCAAAAAAATTGGCGCGCAAAAACCCCACCCAAGAAATCTCAACGGCACTCCTTTAGGGGATAATATCCATAGAACGCCAAACACTGCCATCAGAACTGTCCAAATAGGCGGCGCATGTTGTTGCCATGCACTCAAAGGCAAATCAGCCAAAAACTGTAAAAACCACATAGCATTAGCCATGACCCAATGCGCGAGCAATAAGGCTGAATCTATAGGGAGTAAAGCTCCAATTAAAGATAATGGAACGACTACTGTACTAATCACTGGAATAGCAACGGCATTAGCAATTGGAGAAATAATAGAAACTTGTTGAAACAACATTAACAAAAGTGGCACTAAACCAAGCGTCACAGCCCATTGCGTTTTCAGCGCGCCTTGCATCCAAGAAAGTGGAAGCAATCTGCCAGCAACGCAAAAAGTAATGACAGCAACGGCACCGAAGGACAACCAGAAACCTGGAGAATGAACTGCCCATGGATCCCATAGCACCACTAAAAACAATGAATAAATAAGTACGCGAGAAATTTGCACATGCCGGCCAGACCATAAAGCCAAGGCAAAAACAAACAGCATTAAAACTGTTCGTTGAGTAGGGACAGTAAAGCCAGCAATTAAAGCGTACGAAAATGCAACTAACAATCCAACAAGTGTGGCAGATTTTCTAGCTGGCAAATATAAGGTCAATCGCTCAGACCGTCGCCACAGGGCAAAGACTAAAGCATAAGCAAGACCTGACAACATAGTGATATGCAAACCGGATATGCTCATTAAATGATTAGTGCCAGTTTGCAAGAATACCTGCCAACTTTCTGGACCAATACCACTTTCATCTCCAATCACCAATGCTTGCAAAATACCCCTATAAGGCTTATCTCCAAGGACAGATTGCATTTTCTGATTAATACTTTCACGCGCAGCCTCAAGTAAATAATGCGGTTTATATACGATAGGACTCAAAAGCTGATTACTAAAACTCGGCTTGATAGACCCAGTGGCCCGGATATTCCGCTCTAGCGCCCACACCTCAAAATCAAAACCATGTGGATTCATAGCGGTATGTGGACGCTTCAGCCTAATGTTAAGGCGCCATCTCTCACCAGCATGAAAAGTAATCAAACCTTCATTTGAAGAGTATTGATTTTTATATTGAGACAATGAAATTTTATGAGGGACAACAGCCTGAGGTGTCAGCACTTCCTCAACATCCATTTCAAATCGCGCGCCATTTTCTAAAGACTGGGGCAAGCTAGAAACCACCCCCACAATTTGAATCGGTTTAACTTCCCAATCAGCAGGAAGATTATCTGACAAGCGATAAATTGCCGCCAAACATGCCCAAGAAAATCCGATACAAAAAGCCAATAATGCAAAAATGATTTTTTTGTATCTAAAAAGAAAAAGCCACTCTGTGCGAACAGAAATAATGAATAGTAAGATTAAGAACGGATTGAGAAAATACCAATAAATGCTTGGGAGTGATGGCATGAACTGAAACAACCAAGCACCAAAAACAAAAAATAGTGCCGAGCTCACCATCTGAAATTAAGACTAACTTATGAAAGTGGCAACAACTTGCCATCAATGAGTTTGTATTGTCGCTTTAATTTGGCGGCAAGCTCCAAATCATGCGTCACAACAACCAAAGCAACGTTCTGACTTTGATTCATCTCTAGTAACAAATCAAAAACTGCATGCGCTGTATGCCGATCGAGATTGCCCGTTGGCTCATCAGCCAAAATACATTTAGGCTGCGTAACTAAAGCACGCGCAACCGCAGCCCTCTGACGCTCGCCGCCCGACAACTCACTAGGCATATGCTCCATACGATGACCCAATCCTACTTTTTCAAGCACTCCTTGAGCAAGTGCTAATGCAAGGGGTTTATCCATGCGACGAATCAATAGGGGCATTGCAACATTCTCAAGCGCCGTGAATTCAGGCAATAAATGATGAAATTGATAAACAAAACCCAATGACTGATTACGCAATTCACCTCGCTTTGTTTCATTCAAATTAGCAATCATATTTCCCATGATGCTCACATCACCAGCACTTGGCGTATCCAAACCACCTAACAAATGTAAAAGTGTACTTTTTCCAGATCCAGAAGTACCGACTATCGCTATTTGTTCGCCAGATTTCACTTCAAGGCTAATCCCGTTCAACACAGCGACATCTAAACCCATATAGGTTTTTTGCAAATTTTTTGCTTGAATAATTGAATTAGTCATAACGTAATGCCTCTGCTGGATTCATTTGCGAAGCCTTCCAGCTTGGATATAAAGTCGCCAATAAACTTAATAAAAATGACATGGCTACGATAGTGATTACATCACTCCAGATCAAATGAGAAGGAAGCTCACTAATGTAATAAACATCTTTAGCTAAAAACTGAACATTAAACAAATGCTCAATGAACGGCACAATCGTACTGATATTTAGTGCAATCAACACGCCAAAAAAACCACCAACAATTGTACCAACAATCCCAATCAGCGCGCCCTGAACAATAAAGATAGCCATGATGCTTGTAGGGCTCGCACCAAACGTCCTCATGATGGCAATGTCGGATCGCTTATCAGTGACTGCCATCACCAATGTTGAAACAATATTGAAGGCAGCAACCGCAACAATAAGAGCCAAAATGATAAACATGACTCGTTTTTCCATTTGCACTGCACGGAAAAAATTCGCATGCTCTTGCGTCCAATCAGTTAAATAATAGTCATCATGCCCAGATTTACTCAAACTTCGTGCAAGCTGATTCGAAACTTGCGGCGCAAGAAATAAATCATCCAGTTTCAAACGCAATCCAGAAACCTGATTGCCCATACGATAAAGTTTTGCTGCATCGTCAATATGAATCAAAGCGAGACCTGAGTCATATTCATACATCCCAATCTGAAACAAACCAACAACAGTAAATTGCTTAATACGAGGTACTACGCCTGTTGGTGTGAATTGACCTTGAGGTGCCATTAATACAACCTTATCACCTAGAATCACACCTAATGACTGAGCCAACTCAGCGCCTAGAACAATACCAAACTCACCCGACTTTAAATCATCAATTTGACCAGCACGCATTTTGGCGCCCAAATCTGACACCTGATTTTCAGCATCAGGCAAAACGCCTCTGATAATAGCCCCCTGAACAGCCTGACCGTTAGAAAGCATACCTTGCGCCATAATGTACGGAGCGGCACCCTCAACATGCTCGGTAGCTTGAACCATCCCTTTCAAATCAGACCAGCCCGCCAACGTATTGCTGGGCCCTGTAATTTGCAGATGTGAAGCGACCCCTAAAATGCGTGAACGCAACTCCTCCTGGAAACCATTCATGACAGAAAGTACAACAATGAGTGCAGCGACACCTAAGCCAATGCCAACCATAGAAGTTAATGAGATAAAAGAAATGAAATGATTGCGGCGTTTAGCACGCGTGTAGCGCATACCCACAAAAAACTCAAACGGCTGTATCTTCTTCATCAAACTCTTCATCCATTTCAAATTATTTTTGGATATTCAGCTCTACAAAAAACCTATCTAAGAAAAGCTTTTTAAACTCATGCCGAAATCCACTAGAGAATTTTAACAGGCTTAAGTCCCCAATCTGTTAAAATTACAGGATGTTTACAGGAATAATTCAAGCAACCGGCAAAATCACGTCCATCACTCCATCTGGCGATGATGTAAAACTTCAAATTGAAGTTGCTGGTCTGGACATGTCAGACGTTAGAACTGGTGATAGCATTGCGGTTAATGGCGTGTGCTTAACAGCAATTAAGTTCAATGCAACTAGCTTTGAAGCCCACGTTTCAAAAGAAACCCTTAACTGTACAGTAGGTTTAGACAGCCCAAAAATCATCAACTTAGAAAAAGCCTTACAACTCTCCGAAAGATTAGGTGGCCATTTAGTGAGCGGTCATGTTGACGGGGTAGGTCAAGTTGTTCGTTTTGAATCTTTAGGTGACTGTTGGTTATTAATGGTGCGCGCGCCTCACAATATTTCTCGCTACATCGCTGTAAAAGGATCCATTGCTATCGATGGCGTCAGCCTCACAGTGAATACTATCGAAAAAGATGTTTTTAGCATGAATCTGATTCCACATACTTTAGAAAATACATCTCTCCAATATTTAGGAGTTGGGAGTCGAGTTAATTTAGAAGTCGACTTGATTGCGCGTTACGTTGAACGTATGACGCAATGGGGCAAAGAAAGTGAAACAACATGAGCAGTTTAAATATTAGCCCAAGCATCGAAATCATTAATGAAATTCGTTTGGGCCGCATGGTCATTCTGGTCGATGAGGAAGATAGAGAAAACGAAGGCGATTTAGTTTTAGCAGCAGAATTTGCAACGCCTGAACATATCAACTTTATGGCAAAGCATGGACGAGGTTTAATCTGCCTAACATTAACTGAAAAACGTTGCCGCCAATTAAAGCTATCTTCTATGGTGGAAAAAAATGGCTCGAGCATGCACACTAACTTCACCATCTCAATTGAAGCGGCTGAAGGCGTTACCACGGGCATTTCTGCAGCCGACCGCGCACGCACTATACAAGCTGCCGTTGCTAAAAATGCAGTAGCTAAAGACATTGTAAGTCCTGGCCATGTGTTTCCATTAGCGGCTGAAAATGGTGGTGTATTAGTCCGTGCAGGCCATACTGAAGCAGGCTGTGATTTGGCAGCACTAGCAGGATTGGAACCGGCATCAGTGATTTGTGAAATTTTAAAAGATGACGGAAGCATGGCAAGGCTTCCAGACCTGATTGCTTTTGCTGAAGAACACCAACTTAAAATAGGCACGATTGCAGATTTAATTCACTATCGAAGCGAAAATGAAAGCCTGATAGAGCGAGCTGTAGAAAGAGAAATTCAAACGCCTTATGGACCAATGAAACTCATCGCCTACAAAGATAAGATTGCACACGAAACCCACTTAGCCCTAATAAAAGGCAAACCTAACAAAGATCACGAAGTGCTAGTGCGTGTACACGAACCGCTCTCCGCATTTGACTTATTAGACAGCAGTAGTAAAAGCCATTCATGGAACACACTAAATGCTCTTAAAGTGATTCAGAATTCAGATTGCGGGGTGATGGTGTTATTGCATCGCGATGAAAATGGGGAAGATTTACTTAATCGAATCCAACACGCAGATGACCCCATCCGATCTAAACAGGACCTAAGAAATTACGGCATAGGATCACAGATTCTGCTCGACTTAGGCGTGCGCAAAATGAAATTGATGGCGACACCAAGAAAAATGCCTAGCATGGCTGGCTTTGGCCTTGAAGTCACAGGATATTTAGAATCGACATAAGCAAGCAATTAACGATATAATTCGTAACGTGGAAAACGTCAACCTTACCGGACACTTTCTCATTGCAATGCCCGCAATGACAGACCCACATTTTGTAAAGTCTGTTACCTATATTTGCGAACACAACGATACTGGTGCCATGGGCATCGTCATCAACAGACCTATTGAACTCAATCTCGAAGCGCTCTTTGCGCAACTTAATTTAGATATTTCAGAACAAAAAATTGCTAGTCAGGCTGCTCAATTCGGCGGACCAGTGCAGATAGAGCGTGGCTTTATTTTGCACCAACCGGCAGGAAGCTGGGACTCAACCATTGCAATTCATGGCGATACAGCACTCACTATTTCCAAAGACATTTTAGAAGCCGTCGCCAACGGAACGGGACCTGAAAAATTCTTAATTGCGCTAGGCTTTGCCGGATGGTCAGCGGGGCAACTCGAAGAAGAAATGAGCAAAAATGCTTGGCTAACGGTAGAAGCAAGCGACGATATTATTTTCAACATTCCCAATAAAGAAAAATTAAGCGCCGCAA
>JACCDH011582090.1_pt1 | contig 10643 bp, 7 predicted proteins | sample 7442481 | NCBI WGS metagenome assembly JACCDH01 (sample SAMN15323433, study PRJNA562643) | freshwater metagenome | isolation source: river surface water | place: USA:Blue River Watershed | collected 2017-08-15
TATGGCTTTATTGGGCTGCACCATCATACGCATGGTCTCTGAAAACTCACGGCTTCTTGCGTTTAACAACTTTGGATTAATGCTTGTATATAATCCCAAATCCTTGTGTTGATTAATAATCATCACCACTTCCTCTAAGGCAGTATTACCTGCACGCTCCCCCAATCCATTGATGGTACACTCAATTTGTCTTGCACCACCAATCACGCCGGCAATGGAATTGGCTGTTGCCAATCCTAAATCGTTGTGACAATGACAGGATAAAATAGCTTTATCAATATTGGGTACATTATTGTACAAGTAATTCATTTTTTCCTGATACTGTTGTGGCAAACAATAACCAGTTGTGTCAGGAATATTTAATGTGGTTGCGCCTGCTTTTACCACCGCTTCAATAACACGGGCTAAATATTCATTGTCAGTGCGGCCTGCATCTTCTGCATAAAACTCAACATCGTCAGTAAAATTTCTGGCCATTTTTACCGCCTTAATGGCACGTTCAATAATTTCTTCTCTATTGGAATTGAACTTATGTTTAATGTGCAAGTCCGAAGTACCAATACCCGTATGAATTCTAAAACGCTTTGCTGGTTTTAAAGCGGCGGCAGCCACTTCGATATCATTTTGAACAGCTCTTGACAATCCGCAGACCACGGTATTTTTTAAGGTCTTGGCAATTTGATTTACCGACTCAAAATCACCTGGGCTGGAAACCGGAAAACCCGCTTCTAAAATGTCCACCCCCAGCTCCTCTAGTTTGACGGCTAATTCTAATTTTTCCTTGGTGTTGAGTTTACAACCCGGCACCTGCTCACCATCTCTTAAAGTGGTATCAAAAATGAAAACTTTTTGGCTCATATTATTGATTTACAATCATTTATAGATGAAAAACGGGCATAAAGCCCGTTTATTATTTAAAAATACCCCATATTAACAAGTAATTCACATCATTTTTATGCCTATTTTACAATGTATAAGCATACTATTTTTAGATTAATTAATTGATTTTCAATAACTTGAGTTAAAATCAGCTACGATGCCCAACCTAAGCACCGACGCACTATATATTTTGGTCAAATCCCTTGAAAAAGGGGAAAAGCGCAATTTTAAGTTGTATGCTGCCCGAAACTCTGCGTCCGCTGATTTGAAAATTGTACAGCTTTTTGACGCTTTAGACAAAATGAAGGAATATGATGAGGAGGAATTACTGCGCAAAAACGAATCCATTCAAAAACAACAGCTGTCCAACCTTAAGGCGCATTTATACGATCAAATTTTATCCAGCTTAAGAATCCTTAAGCAAAGTGAAAACATCGACTTACAAATTCACGAACAATTAGACCATGCCAAAATTTTATACAATAAAGGGCTTTACCTACAAAGCTTAAGATTACTGGATAAAATAAAATCCTTGACTAAGCAAAATAACCAGGTTACTTTTTTATTGCAGGTATTGTTTTTGGAAAAGAAAATTGAGTCCTTGCATATCACAAGAAGTATGCAAGACAGAGCGAAGCAGTTAAGTGATGAAATTGATGAGGCCAATGAACGCTTGGAGCTAATTGCAAAAACATCTAATCTTAGTTTACAATTGTATGGTTGGTATATTCAACATGGACATGCGCGTAATCAGGAAGATAGAATCACTTTGGACGCACTTATGCAGGATCCGATTTTAGAAAGGGTTAAGCAGGCAAAAGGATTTTATGAAAGACTTTATTTATACCAATGCCAATGTTGGTTTGGTTTTATTACACAGGATTTTTTAATGCATTATAGATACGCACAAAAATGGGTTGATCTTTTTGAGCAGAATGAAAATATGCAGTTGATTGAATCTGCGCAATACATTAAAGGCTTACACAATTTAATTAGTGCACACTTTGATTTAAAAAACATTGATAAATTTAAAGAAACCATTGCGCTATTAGAAAATTTTAGTGAAACACCTATAGTACTTAATAATAAAAATAATTTAATCCAGTCCTTTGTTTATTTATACATTGGTAAAATTAACCAGCACTTTCTAGAAGGTACTTTTAGTGAGGGTTTGACAATGGTTCCAGCCATGGAAGAAAAGCTAAAGGAAATTGAAATGTACATGGATAGTCACCGCGTTTTGGTGTTCTATTATAAAATAGCCTGTTTGTATTTTGGCGCAGGTAATGCCGAAAAAACAATTGATTATTTAAACCGAATAATTAATTGGAAATTGAATCTGCGTGATGACTTACAATGTTATGCACGCTTATTGCATTTAATTGCACATTATGAATTAGGCAATATGGAAGTAGTAACCTACTTGTCCAAATCGGTTTTCCGTTTTATGTCAAAAATGAAAAACTTAGGAGAAGTAGAGAGTATATTATTTAACTTTTTACGTAGCACTATTCAGTCAGGGAATGAGGCTTCCTTCCAAGAATTACTTGTTAAGCTCAAGCCACTTGAAAAAAATAAATTAGAGAGCCGTGCCTTTATGTATTTGGATATTATTTCATGGTTAGAAAGTAAAATTCAAAACAAAGATGTGCAAACTATTCTTAAGGAAAAAAGCGCTTTAAAATAGTCTTTACTTTTTTACCTGTTGCGTAGTTAAATCAAATACTTGTCCTGAAGAAAGCATGGTAAAAGGCTTTACCACTTTACCCCACTTGGCTTTTTGATTGGCCCAATCTTTTGCGTCATAAACCATTACATAGGAATTGCCCCAAACTTTAAATTGATTGCCTTCCACAATTATAGCAGTTGACTCATCGATGGCAACGCCTAAATGAGTAGGATTGGATTCAATCACCGGAATTAAATCAAATTGTCTATTACGTACCAATACATGTTGGTCAATATCTACTTTTTGGATAAAGGAAAAAGCAGGTTTAAATGAATAATATTTAGTGAGGTCTTTTCTTGCATCACCCCCAACCAATAATGCACCCATAATGGTTGCCCCTGCTGAAGTTCCCATAATCACACCACCTCTATCCAATAAAGCAAGCATTTCCTGATACAATTGAGTGCCCCCATAGGCTTCGGCAATCAGGTCCTGGTCACCACCACCAAAAAAAATACCCTTTGCCTTTCTCATTAATGCAATATACTCTGGTGCATCAGCTTTGGCTTTATCTCTAGTATGTATGGTTGATAAATTGGTAAATCCCCTAGATGTAAATTTTACAAGATGTCCGCCTTCTTGAATATACTTTTCGTCTTTTGTTGCAGTAGGTATATATACAATGGGTTCATTTTTGCCACCGCAATGGGCTGCAAAAAATTCAAATAAAGAATCTGGCATTGAGCCGCCACCAACTATTATTAATTTTCCTTTATAGTTAAAGTAGGGGTTAGTTCCTGCTACATTTAAGGCATAACCCGCTACCTTGGTCTGGGCATTTAATGGAAAAACAAATACACAATTAATCAAAAAAGCGAGTAATATGTTTTTCATTGCGAACAAAGGGTTTTAAATGCAGTTTTAATTAAGAAGCATACATGACTTCAATTTCTTTTTCGAAATTATTTAATATCACTTTTCTGCGGATACTTAATTTAGGTGTCATCTCGCCTTTGTCTATCGTAAACTCCCTTGGGATTAAGGTGAACCTTTTAACTTGTTCTACTTGATTGAATAATTGATTGTACTGATCAACAATATCTTGAATCATGGTAACTACCATGGAGTTTTTGATAATATCTTCATTGCTGGTATATTCAATGCCATGTTGCTTTGCCCAATCCTTTAATTTTGTAAAACCTGGCACAATCAAGGCGCTTACAAATTTTTTGTTGTCTCCAATTAACACAATTTGTTCAATGAAGGGGCTTTCCTTCATCTTGTTTTCAATAGGTTGTGGAGCCACATACTTACCGCCACTGGTTTTAAATAATTCTTTTTTACGATCGGTGATTTTTAAATATTTACCTTCTTCCAATGTGCCTATGTCTCCCGTATGCAACCATCCATCAATAATTGTTTCAGCAGTTAAGTCGGGGCGCTTATAATAGCCCAACATCACACTTGGGCCCGCTACGCATATTTCTCCATCGGCCTCTAACTTTAATTCCACTCCTTTTATTACATGACCTACGGTTCCATATTTAGTACCGCCCGGTGTTCTAAAATTAATACTAATGATAGGGCTGTTTTCAGTAGGGCCGTATCCTTCATAAACAGGTATTTGTGCAGCATTAAAAATGCGCAATAATTTTACTTGACAAGCAGCACCACCTGTAACAATGAATTTTACATTGCCGCCTAAAGCCTCACGCCATTTGCTAAAAATTAATTTATTGGCGATTTTTAATTTTTGTTGGTACCACCAAGAGCCATGATGTTGATTGTCATATTGTTCAGCCAATGCCACTGCCCAGAAAAATAATTTTCTTTTTACGCCCGTTAACTCTTCACCTTTCAACATTATTTTTTCAAATACTTTTTCCAATAATCTTGGCACAGTCGAGAATCCATCGGGTTTTATTTCTCTTAAATTATCAGCAATGGTTTCTAAGTTTTCAGCGTAATAAATACTCATTCCGCTAAACATATAAATATAGGAAGCCACTTTTTCAAAAATATGATTCAATGGCAAAAAGCTTAATACCTTTTGTGTTGGCGCATCTGGGAACGGAAAACTTTCTTTTCCCATTTGTAAATTAAAATAAATATTACGATGCGTTAACATTACTCCCTTAGGTGTACCTGTCGTACCTGAGGTATAAATAAAAGTAGCTACTTGATCAACTGGAATCGATTTTTTAATAGCATCTACTTCGGCTAACTTATTAGTATCCTTATTTTTTAATTCCGTCCAATGTTTTGCTCCATCTATTTTATCAAATGTATATACTTCTTTTAAACAGGCTACTTGATCCTTAATAGACATTACTTTATCATATAACTCCTTACTGCTTGCAAACATGTATTGTACCGAAGCATCATTAAGAATAAAAGTAAGTTCTAATGGATTAGTGGTAGGATAAACAGGTACCCAAATAATACCCAATTGCTGTGCGGCCATATCAGCAATTAACCATTCAGGTCGGTTCGCACTAATGATCGCAATTTTATCACTGCCCTCTGGTGTAAAATCATTAGCTGATAACCCAAGGCTTAATAAGCCTGCACTAAGTTCATTTACATTTTGAGCAATTTCCTTTGTTGAATAGGATTTCCATTGGCCATTTTCTTTGGCAGACAACATATCCTCTTTGGGAAAATTGTTTAATTGATGTTCGATACAATCGAATAGTCTTTTACATTCCATAGTCAAGCAAAATTGTATAACAAAATACTCAAAAAGACGCAGAAAAAAAAGAATTATGCGCATAAAAAACCCGGCTATTGGCCGGGTTTAAATAAGGTATATAAATGGACTAGTAAATTAAATGCGTTAATAATCCGTCTCTCAATTTGGGTTCAAACCAAGTACTTTTAGGTGGCATTACTTCGCCCGCATCAGCAATGTTAAACAATTGATGAATAGTCACCGGGTACAAGCTAAACGCCAATTGCATTTCACCGCTATCCACTCGCTTTTCCAATTCGGCCAACCCTCTGATACCGCCCACAAAATCAATACGTTTGTCGGTTCTTTGATCCTGAATGCCTAATAATTTAGCTAAAATATTATTGGATAAAATGGTTACATCTAAAACGCCAATTGGGTCCGCGTCGTTATAGGTTCCCGGTTTTGCTTTTAGCATATACCATTGACCAGCGATATACATTCCAAAATTATGCAATTCAGTAGGCTTATACGCTCCTTCATGTTCCACTATGTCAAACTCATTGGCCAATGCAGCCACAAAAGATTCAACAGAATGTCCATTCAAATCCTTTACCACACGGTTGTAGTCCATGATATGTAATTGGTTAGAAGGGAATAAAGTGGTCAGGAAATAGTTGGGGCCGGTTGATGTATTTGTTGAAGCATCCGAATGCTGCGCATTGGCTTCACCTAAAGCTAATTTTACTTTTGCAGCAGAAGCAGCCCGGTGGTGTCCATCCGCAATGTATGTGCAAGGCACTTCGGTTTCAAACAACATTGTGATTTGATCAATAATGGTTTCATCACTTACCGCCCAAACCGTATGCTGAATACCATCATCGGCGGTAAAATCATAAACCGGGTTTTTATTCGTCTTCCACTTTTCAATTAAGGTATCAATATTAGCTTGGTTACGGTAGGCTAAAAAAACATTGCCTGTTTGTGCACCCGTTGTTTTAATATGGTTAATTCGATCCTGCTCTTTCTCAGGTCGAGTAAACTCGTGCTTTTTAATAATGTCATTATTATAATCATCAATACTGCTCACACAAACCAATCCTGTTTGCGCTCTTCCATCCATTATTAATTGATAAATATAATAACAAGGTTTTGATTCTTTAAATAACACATCTCTTTGCACAAAAGCATTTAAATTTTCTAATGCTAAATCATAAACTTGTTGACTATGTATGTCCACTGATTCTGGTAAATCAATTTCACTTTTGGTGATATGTAAAAAAGAATAAGCATTTCCTACTGCCTCCACTTTTGCTTCTGCACTATTTAAAACGTCGTATGGTTTACTTGCAACTTGCTTCGCTAACTGAGGCTGTGGGCGAAGCGCTTCAAAGGGTCTAATTTTTGCCATGGGCGCAAATATCGTTCTTTTTTTGGAGTAAAAATTTTTTTGAAACGCTTTATAGAAAAATATTTAAGAAAAAGCATTCATTAAATCACAGAAGGCTTGTACACTGCTCAAAGGCAATGCATTATACATACTAACTCTTATTCCTCCCACGGTTCTATATCCCTTTACACCAATCATTCCTTGTTGTTTACACAATGTTAAAAAAGCTGCTTCTTTTGCTGGATCGGTTAAAAAGAATACTGCATTCATAATGCTTCGATCTTCTTTTTCGATAGGACAATAAAATGCTGGATGTGCATCGATGGTTGAATATAATAATTCCGCTTTTTCCTTATTTCGTTTTTCCATCTCCACTAAACCACCTTCTTTTTCAATCCACCTTAAAGTAAGCAAACTTACATATATCGAAAAAACAGGAGGTGTGTTTAACAGGGAGCCTGCATCAATATGTTTTTGATAATCTAAGATGGCAGGAATTTTTCTATTTACTTTTCCAAGTAATGATTTTTTAATTACCACCAAGGTGACCCCTGCAGCGCCCATATTTTTTTGCGCTCCAGCATAAATTAAGTCAAACTGATCAAACTGTATAGGACGACAAAATATATCAGAACTCATGTCCCCAATTAATGGGACATTCACCTGAGGGTATTGATGCCATTGGGTTCCCTCCACTGTATTATTGGTGGTAATATGCAAATAAGTAGTACCCGCTGGTAAGGACAAATCCTTTTTTAAATAGGTATGTTTTTTATCAGCACTGTCTGCCACCACAGTTACTGGTCCATATAATTTTGCTGCTGCAACCGCTTTGTTTCCCCATACACCATTGTCACAAATGGCCGCCATTCCATTTTCATCTAATAAATTTAAAGGTACTTGCATAAACTGCATAGTGGCGCCCCCTTGTAAAAAAAGTACCTCGTAGTCTGCACCTAAATTCATTAATTTTTTTACCGTAGCCTTCGCTTCTTCTACTACTTCCACAAACCAACTGGTACGATGGCCTATTTCTAAAATGGATAATCCTGTGTTGTTAAAATTATGTATCGCCGCTGCGGCTTCCTCTAACACTTCCTTTGGTAAAATGGCGGGGCCTGAATTAAAATTATGTAGATGCATTAAGCTCAAATTATTTTTTCTTTATTCAATTTTTCTTCACATCGAAATATGCAATTACTCTTGCGCACATCGAAAGATCTATTACTCTTGCGCAAATCGAAAGATCTATTACTCTTGCGCACATCGAAAGATGCAAGTTCCTTTTTCTTCACATCGAAAGAGCTATTACTTTTTCTTCAAATCGAAAGATGCTTATGCATCTTTCTCTTCTTCCTCATCGTCCACTGTAGTTACGCCTCCTGAAACCACATATTTCATTGCTTCTCCCGCCGAAACACCCTTTGGTAATTTTTTTATTTTGGAAGCAGGCACGATATATGTAATTCCTGAAATGGCATAAGAATGAGGAACATACACTGTAAAATGTTCTGCTAATCCAAAATGATCGGTGGACTCCTGTGTAATAAAACCAACCCTCCATACATCAGGCGCATCCACATTCACTAAAACAGGTTGATCAAATTTTTTCTTATTGCCTGCAAAAGCTTCTAAAAAATCTTTCACCGATGAATAAATAATTTTTATGCCCGGTGTTTTTTCTAATACTTTATCAAAGACTGAAACCAATCTTTCTACAAAAAACAAAGAGGATAACCAACCCACTAGTAATACCAACCCTATTGCTACAATAAATCCTAAACCGGTAACTTTTGGAATTCTACCATCCACCATGGCAAATTGGGTCGGAAACAAAAGGTTTAACAAATTAGGGAGGAAATTATCTACCCAGTTAAACAAACTTACAATTACCCAAACCGTCACCCCAATGGGTGCTAATAATACGACCCCCTGGAAAAATAACTGCGCAAGGGCAGCTATAACTTTCTTATTTTGGAATTTGTCCCTAATTGATTGCATGAATGCTGGGTTTGATTAGCAAATTTCCACCTTTTTTGCCATTCAGCACAAATAATCAAATAATAAGCTCGGAAACTTTGAAAACCAAAATAGTTTCCATAGTTTTGCGCCTCAAATTGAGCTATGGAAAACAGGATATTATTGAAAGCCAGGGATTTAATGCTTCACAACGGGGTGAAACATGTTACCATGGATGATATTGCCAACCAATTGGGTATCAGCAAAAAAACCATTTACCAGTTTTACAAGGACAAGGACACTTTGGTGATGGCGGTGGTCAACTTGGAACTAGAAGAGCAATCCCTAAAATGTACAACATCACAGGAAACTGCCGACAATGCCGTGCATGAAATGTTCATGCTTTTAGAAGACATCCAACAAATGTTCAAAAACATGAACCCGTTGACCATGCAAGAATTGGCTAAATATTTTCCCGACGCATTTGAACGCATCCAAAAACACAAGGACGTTTTTATGCATCAAATCATAAGAGACAACTTAATGAAAGGAGTCGCCGAGGGTTTCTACCGAAAGGATATTGATCCAGATATATTATCTATCTACCGTCTCGAAACAAGTTTTGTTCCTTTCAATGTACAACTGTATCCATTTAGTCGTTTTGATATTGGCAAAGTAACCATGCAAATAACAGAAAACTTTGTTTATGGTTTGATGACCATTAAAGGAATTGAATTAATGGAAAAATATAAACATCAGGAAACAACTATTGCAAATGCAATGCAAGATGAAACAGCACAAATAAAAAAATAAAAACAAGCAATCTATAAAAATGAAAAAACTATTTTTCTTTATCATGGGTTTTGCAATCACTGGCTTTTCAATAGCGCAGGATTCAACTAAAACCACACATGCATTTTCACTTGAACAATGTGTCGAGTATGCACAAAAAAATAATGTACAAGTAAGAAACGCTTTATTAGCTATTGATGTCCAAACGCAAACTAATAGAGAAATTGCTGGAGCTGCTTTACCTACCATTAATACTAATTTAAATGGTGTAAATTATACTCAAATTCCAGTTTCTTTATTGCCCGGTCAAATATTTGGCGGTGCTCCAGGAACTTTTATACCAGTGCAATTTGGTACAAAGTACAATGCCAATTTTGGTGCGAGTATTCAACAATTATTATTTGATGGTCAGGTGTTTATTGCACTTCAGGCAAGAGCTGCTTCCTTAGACATGCAAAGAAAAAATGCGGCACTTACACAGGAAGCGATTAAAGGAAATATTTATAAAATATATTACCAACTTGCTGCTAGTAAAACACAGCTAAATATTTTAGATGCCAACATTAATCGTATCCGTACTTTATCCCGTGATGCTGAGATAATGTTTAAAAATGGATTTGCTGAAAAATTAGATGTGGACAAAATTAGTGTTCAATTAAATAATTTAGAAACAGAAAAATTAAAAGCAAATAACAGCGTAGCGATTGGTTTTATGGGTTTAAAAATGTTAATGGGTATGCCTGTTAAAGATAGCTTGGTATTAACCGATGTTATTAATGAAAACAGTTTAACCAACGATGTATTGTCAGAAAATAATTTTGAATACAGTGTACGTAAGGACTTTCAATACTTAAGTACCATTAAAAAAATGAATGAGTATAATATTAAACGCTATCAATTAAGCAATTTACCCACTATTTCCATGTCAGGTTCCTATTCAAAAAATGCGCAAAGAACCAAGTTTGATTTTTTTCAGGGAGGTGACTGGTTTACCACTTCCTTAGTGAGCTTAAACGTTAGCCTGCCTATTTTTAATGGTTTTGCAACAGATGCGCGTATAAAGAGAACTAAAATAGAATTAAAGCAAACTGAAAACCAAATTGAGGGTTTAAAAAACAATATTGACAATGAAATTAACCAAGCTAAGTTAAACTATATGTCCTCGGTTGCAACGGTTCAATTCCAAAAGAAAAATATGGAGTTGGCAGAAAAGGTATTCCAACAAACTAAAAAGAAATACGAAGCAGGTACTGGTTCCAATACCGAAATATCTGCTGCACAAA
>JACCDH011098308.1_pt1 | contig 10642 bp, 6 predicted proteins | sample 7442481 | NCBI WGS metagenome assembly JACCDH01 (sample SAMN15323433, study PRJNA562643) | freshwater metagenome | isolation source: river surface water | place: USA:Blue River Watershed | collected 2017-08-15
CGATCGACCAGGCCGTGGTGTTCACCGCGACCAAGCGCGATGCCGACACCATCGCCGACCGCCTGAACATCGGTGGCTTTGCTGCCGCTGCGCTGCATGGCGACATGAACCAGGGCGCGCGCAACCGCACCCTGAACGGCCTGCGCCGTGGCCAGGTGCGCGTGCTGGTGGCGACTGACGTCGCTGCGCGCGGCATCGACGTGCCGGGCATCACCCACGTGTTCAATTTCGACCTGCCGAAATTCCCGGAAGATTACGTGCACCGGATCGGCCGTACTGGCCGTGCCGGCCGCAATGGTATCGCCGTGTCGCTGGTGAACCATGCCGAAGGCATGCATGTGAAGCGCATCGAGCGCTTCACCAAACAATCGATTCCTGTGGACGTGATCGAAGGCTTCGAGCCGACCCGCGCCGCACCGGCACGCCGTCCGAAGCCGAATGGCTGGCGTCCGGGCGATGGCCGTGACGGTCGCAAGAACTTCGGTGGTGGTCACGGCGGTAATGGTGGCAACAGTGGTCACGGTGGCAATGGCGGCAATGGCGGCAATGGCGGTGGCTACGGCAAGTCGGGCTACGGCAATTCGAACAATGGCAGCAAGCCGGGCCAGCGCACCTTCTCCAAGCCGGGCGCACCGCGCAAGGATGGCGGCTGGCAGGGTGGCAACCGCAATGAAGGCCGCTCGCAGCAGCGCTTCGAAGGCCGTACCGAAGGCCGTGGCAATCGCGGCTAAGCACTGAAGCAAGAGTCCGCCCCTGTGGCGGCCTGCAGCAATGGCTCCTTCGGGAGCCATTGTCGTTTTTGGGGCTGGCATTCGCGCCCGCGCGGGTGGCTTTGCAAGCAACAGCATGGACGTACGCGCCAGCCTTCATCAGTGCCCGCTTTCACGAGCGCACCGAAACCTTGCCCTCCCTGCTGCGGCCGGTATTGGCCGCATCGGCGATAATTCCGTCCATTGAATCGGAGCCTGAAATGAATGCCCCTGAAAACCTGCGACTGACTTCTTTTTCCCACGGCGGTGGCTGCGGCTGCAAGATTGCGCCCGGCCTGCTGTCGGACATCCTGAAACAGACCCATGGCTTCCCGGTGCCGCCGCAACTGCTGGTCGGTATCGAGACCGCCGACGATGCCGCGGTCTACCAGCTGAATGACGAGCAGGCGCTGATCGCGACCACCGACTTCTTCATGCCCATCGTCGATGACCCGTTCGACTTCGGCCGCATCGCGGCGACGAATGCGATCTCGGATGTGTATGCGATGGGTGGCACGCCCATCATGGCACTGGCGCTGGTCGGCATGCCGATCGACAAGCTACCGGTCGAAACCATCGGCCGCATCCTCGCCGGTGGCGAATCGGTGTGCGCGACGGCCGGCATTCCGATCGCCGGCGGCCATACCATCGATTCGGTCGAACCGATTTACGGGCTGGTGGTGATGGGCCTTGTGCATCCGAAGAAGCTCAAGCGCAATGCGGACGCCAAGCCCGGCGACAAACTGGTGCTGGGCAAGCCGCTCGGCGTGGGCATCTATTCGGCCGCGCTGAAGAAAGGCGCGCTCGATGCCGCCGGCTACGATGCGATGATCGCCAGCACGACCAAGCTCAATACGCCCGGCCGCAAGCTGTCCGACCTGCCGGGCGTGCATGCGCTGACCGATGTGACCGGCTTCGGCTTGCTCGGCCATGCGCGCGAGATGGCGCTCGGCGCAAAACTCGCGGCACAGATTTCGCTGCCGCAGGTTCCCTTCCTGCCGGGTGTGGAAGCACTCGCGGCACAAGGCTTCATCACCGGTGCGTCCGGACGCAACTGGGCCGGCTATGGCAAGGACGTGCGCCTTGCCGCTGGCATCACGCCGCAGCAGCAAGCGCTGCTGTGCGACCCGCAGACCTCGGGCGGACTGCTGGTGGCCTGTGCACCGGAGGCGGTCGATGAGGTACTCGCGGTGTTCCGTGCCGAAGGCTTCGCTCAGGCAGCGGTGATCGGCGAGATGGCGGAAGGTACGCCGGGCATCGACGTACTGGCCTGAGACGTTCTCGCCTGCGACTTGCCGGCCTGAATTTCAGCGCGCCAGCCGCAAGCCGCTGCGCTGCCAAGTCGCAGCGGCCGGAAAAAAATTCCGGTAGCTGATGCGCGCGTGTCCCGACGGCGTGTACGCCGACGAGCCGCGCAGCACCTGCTGGTTCACCATGAACTTGCCGTTGTATTCGCCAGCGGCGCCCTTGCGCGGCCGGAAGCCGGGATACGCCGCGTACGCACTCGCCGTCCATTGCCAGCAGTCGCCGAACAGCCCGTGCAATGTATCGCCCTGCGTGCGCGCCGCCGTCTCCCATTCCTGCTCGGTCGGCAAGCGTGCGCCAGCCCAGCGCGCATATGCATCGGCTTCGTAGTACGACAGGTGGGCCATCGCCCCATCCAGTGCCGCGTCGCTCTCTCTTGCCTCCTGATCCGTGATCTGCGCGCCGCCGTCATGTCGGATGACGCACTCGCCGTCGAGACCATAACAAAGCCATCCCCTACCCTGGTTCGTCCGCCAGTACTGCGGCCCCGTTCTGCGTCCTGACTGTATCCAGTCCCAGCCATCCGCCAGCCACCATGCGGGATCGCGATAGCCGCCATCGTCGATGAAGGCGAGATAATCGCGCTGCTTGACCAGCGCGCGTGCAATCTCGAACGGCCCGATGACCACCTCATGCGCGGGCAATTCATTGTCGAAGCAAAAGCCATCGCCGTCGTGGCCGACACGAACGACGCCCGCCCGCACCGGCAACCATGCCATCGACGACGCTGACACCGCCAGTTCCGCCGACGATGTCGATGGCATCGAATTTGTCGATATTGTTGATGGTGCCAATGATGCTGATGACGTCGATGTTGCTGAAGCCGTCCATGTCGACCTGGTCACTCTCGGGAACAGCGATGGCCGCAGAGGATTCAGCGCCATCAGGGCCAGCAAGTCGGAGCGCATCAATTCCTGATGCTGCTGCTCGTGCTGCAGCCCCAGTTCGACCCAGGCCGCATCGGCGCGACCGGCGTCGATGGCACGCAGCATCGCCTCGTCGACGACGGCGCGCCATGCGAGTACTTCGCAGAGCGATGGCCGGGTCAGCAAACCGCGCTGCGGCCGCGGATGCTGCGGCCCAACCGATTGATAGTAGGAATTGAACAGCTGCCGGTAAGCCGGTTCGGGACTGCGATAGTCGGGAGCGGCCACGGCGAGCACGAAGGTCTCGAAGAACCAGCTGGTGTGCGCCAGATGCCATTTCTGCGGGCTGGCGTCGGGCATCGCCTGCGCCGCGCAATCCTCTGCCGACAAGCCGGAGATCAGCGCGATGCTGTGGCAGCGAATGGCGCGATAGCGATCGGCCAGTGCCGCCTGCTCAGCTGCTGCGCGCATGGCACACCAGATAGCCACGGCCGTCATCCAGCCATTCATGCTGCACCTCGAAGCCGGCCGATGCCAGCAGCAGGCGCACGCCCTCGGTCGTGTACTTGTGGCTGCATTCGGTCAGCAGGCCCTCGCCTTCATGGAAGACGCGCCCGCCCTGCTGCCAGCGCACCTGCTGGTCGGCATCGGGCTGCAGCCACATCTCGATCCGGCTGGCCTCCTGATTGAACACGGCGAGGTGATGGAAACGATCCACGTCGAAATCTGCGCCAATGACGCGATTGAGGTGGCGCAGCAGGTTGCGATTGAAGGCGGCGGTCACGCCGAGCGGATCGTCATAGGCGGCCTGCAGGCGATGGCGCTCTTTCACGAGATCCAAACCCAGCAGCAACTCGCCCTGCGCCTGTGGCGAGTTGCGGCAAAGCTGGCACAGCATGCGCAAGAATGACCGGGCCTGTTGCGGCGAAAAATTGCCGACCGACGAGCCCGGAAAGAAAAACACCGGCCGCTCGCAAGGCCAGTGCTGCGGCCATGCGAGACCGGCGCTGAAGTCGCAGGCCAGTACCAACATCTCCGTTTCCGGATAATCGGCCTCGATGGCTTGCAGCGAACGCTGCGTGTATTCGCCGGCGATATCGACGGCCAGGTACTTTGCTGGACGCAGATAGCGCAGTATCGCGTCCGCCTTGCTGCCATCGCCAGCGCCGAGGTCGACCAGCGTCGCCTTGCGGGGCAGCAGGTCGGCCATTGCCTGCGCATGGCGGCTGAAGATCTCGCGCTCCAGTTGCGATGGGTAGTACTCGGGCAGGTGCGTGATCGCGGTGAACAGCGCACTGCCGAGTTCATCATAGAAGTAGCGTGCAGGCACTTGCGGCGGCGATGCATACAGTCCGTCCAGCAAGGCTTGATGGGATGCGGCATCGTGCCGGCGCAGGTCGATCAGGCGTGGCAATGGTGTCCCCGTGAATCAAATCCGCGCAACGCTGCAAGTCGCGTGCCGCACTGCCAGACGGCATCTCGCCTGCGCTCTGTACAGCCTCCCCTACCCCCGTTTGGCGGCCCGGCCACGGCCTCGGCGCCGGATTGCTACACTGGCGTGGTTTGTGTCTGCCAAAGCCACCCGGACCACCTTGGCCACCACATCCACCCCTGACCTGATCAGAACCTGCCCCTTCGATGAAACCCTGCGAACATCCGCCCACTGCGCTGGAATGCCGACAACTGAGCAAAGCCTATGGCCAGCGCCATGTGCTGCGCGCACTGGATTTCCGGCTGGCGCCGGGTGAGTACGTAGCGATCATGGGCGAGTCGGGCGTCGGCAAGTCCACGCTGCTGAACCTGATCGCCGGGCTCGATGCGCCGGACAGCGGGGCACTGCTGATCGACGGCCAGTCCATCGATGCGCTCGATGATGAAACGGCGACGCGATTGCGGCGCGAGAAGCTGGGCTTCGTGTTTCAGGCCTTCCACTTGCTGCCGCACCTGGACTTGCTGCAGAACGTTGCCTTGCCGCTCAAGCTCAACGGCATGCCCGATGCGCGCGCACGCGAGATGCTCGCCGCCGTCGGCCTGGCCGGGCGCGAACATGATTTTCCGCGCCAGTTGTCGGGCGGCGAGATGCAGCGCGTTGCGATTGCGCGCGCACTGGCGCACCGGCCGCGCTTGCTGCTGGCCGACGAACCGACCGGCAACCTCGACCCCGATACCGCGACCGAGATCCTGCACTTGCTGAAGCAGGAGATACGCGACAGCCAGGCGGCGGCCGTGATCGTCACCCATTCACCGGCCGCCGCAGCCAGTGCCGATCGCGTGCTGCTGCTGGCGCGCGACGGCTTGCGCGAACTGCAGCCCGGCGCTCTGGCCGCGCGATGATGGGCACAACGGGGGGCGCAACGAGGCGCGCATTGCGGGTCGCAAGCAGGGAGCTGCTGCGCTGGCTGCTGGCGGGCGAGTGGCGCGCGCATCCGGGCCGCGTAGTGGTGGCCTTGCTTGCAATCGCGTTGGGTGTGGCGCTGGGCTTTGGCATCCACCTGATCAACACCGCAGCCTTCAGCGAATTCTCGGCCGCCACCCGCAGCCTGTCCGGCAGTGCCGACCTGCAGCTGCGCGCGCGCAGTGCGAGTTTCGATGAGGACCTGTATGCGCAAGTCGCCGCGCTGCCCGAGGTCGCGGTCGCATCCCCAGTGCTGGAACTCGAGTTGCCGCTGCCGGGCCAGCGCTCGCCGCTGAAAGTGGTGGCCATCGATGGCTTCCAGGCGGCCGGCATAGCGCCCGACCTGCTCGGCGTGCCGGCTGATGGCGATGCGTTCGCCGCGCTGCGCGCCGACAGCGTGTTCCTGTCGCCGGCGGCGATGGACTGGCTGAAGCTGAAGGCAGGCGATGAGCTCGTCGTACAAAGCGGCACCCATGCAGTGACGCTGCACGTGGCCGGCACGCTGGTGCGCGCCCGAGCGGGGCAACGGCTGGCCGTGATGGACATCGGCAGCGCGCAATGGCAATTCGATCGCCTTGGGCACCTGTCGCGCATCGACCTGCGGCTGGCCGATGGTGCGGATCGGAACGCGCTGCGCACTGTGCTGGAAAGCCGCTATGGCAACAGCCTGTCGGTGGTCGATGAAGAAGACCATGACCAACGCACCGCAACGATGTCGCGCGCCTACCGGGTCAACCTGTCGGTGCTGGCCATGGTGGCGCTGTTCACGGGCGCCTTCCTGGTGTTCTCGACGCAGGCCTTGTCGGTGCTGCGTCGCCGGCCGCAATTCGCGCTGCTGCGCACGCTGGGCATGAGCCGTCGCCAGCTGCTCGCGCAGGTGCTGGTTGAAGGCTCGGTACTGGGGCTGCTCGGTTCGGCGCTGGGCATCGTGCTGGGCCATGCGCTTGCCACCGCAGTGCTGTCCTTGTTCGGGGGCGACCTCGGCGGCGGCTATTTCCCCGGCGTGAAGCCGAGCGTGCAATTCAGCACGTTGGCAGCGCTCGGCTATTTCATGGCCGGCACTGCGGTCGCGCTGCTGGGCAGCTTGTCGCCGGCGCTCGAAGCCGCGCGCGCACGACCGGCAGCGGCACTGAAGGCCGGCAGTGACGAAGTGGCGCTCGCGCCGCTGTCCTCGCCATGGCCGGCGCTGATCGCGATTGCGCTGGGTGGCTTGCTGGCGCTGCTGCCGCCGGTGGCCGGCCTGCCTGTCTTCGGTTACCTCGCGATCGTGTTGCTGCTGGTCGGCAGCATTGCGCTGATGCCGCGCGCGGCGGCGCTGGTGTTTGCGCGTCTTGCGCGCAGCCCTCAGGCCTCGGGCAGCGTGATCCGTGGCCTTGCGCTGGCGCGGCTGGCGAATGCGCCGAACCAGGCCGCCATTGCGCTCGGCGGCGTGCTGGCCAGCTTCGCGCTGATGGTGGCGATGGCGATCATGGTCTCCAGCTTCCGTGTGTCGGTGGACAACTGGCTACAGCAATTGCTGTCGGCCGATGTGTATGTGCGCGTGGCCAGCGGCGCCGGCAGCAGTACCGATGCGGCGCGGCTGAAGGCGGACGAACAGCAAGCCATTGCCACCCTGCCTGCCGTCGCACGCGCCGAGCGCACGCGCTGGCTGACGCTGGCGCTGGATGCATCGCGCCCGAATGTGGTGCTGATTGCGCGCTCGATCAATGCCGGCGATGCGGAGCAGGCACTACCGATGGTGGGTGCGTCGCTGAAAAATATCGAACGCCCGGTCTGGATTTCGGAAGCGATGGTCGACTTGTATGGCTGGCAGGTCGGGCAGGCGATCACGCTACCGCTGGCGGGCAAGGCGCAGGCCTTCACCGTAGCCGGCGTCTGGCGCGACTATGCGCGGCAGACCGGTGCGATACAGATGCGGCTGCAGGATTATCAGGCGCTGACAGGCGACAGCGATATCAATGACCTGTCCTTGTGGATGGCGCGTGAGGGCAATCGCGATGACAAGCGCGGCAGCAGCAGCGGCGACAAGACCGGCGACGGCATTGCCGAATTTCGTCGGCAATTGCAGCAACTGCCTTTTGCAGCATCGCTGGAAGTAGTCGAACCGTCAGAGATACGCGCCATCAGCCTGACGATCTTCGATCGCAGTTTCGCCGTTACCTACCTGCTGGAAGCGGTGGCCATCGTGATCGGCCTGTTCGGCGTAGCCGCCACCTTCTCGGCGCAGGCGCTGTCGCGCGCGAAGGAATTCGGCATGTTGCGCCACCTTGGCATCTCGCGTCGGCAGGTATTGGCGATGCTGTCCGGCGAAGGCACGCTGCTGGCTGCGCTGGCGACCGTGGCCGGCTTCGTGGTCGGCTGGTGCATCAGCCTGATCCTGGTCTTCGTGGTGAACCCGCAGTCCTTCCACTGGACGATGCAGATGCACATGCCATGGTCACTACTGGCCATCGTCGCCGCTGCGCTGCTGGTGTCGGCGGCGGTGACGGCGCTGGCATCGGGCCGGCTCGCCGTGGCAGGCAGTGCAGTGCGTGCAGTCAGGGAGGATTGGTGATGCGCGGGAGACGATGCACGACATGGCGCTGCCTGCTGCCGTTGATGCAGAGGCTGGTGCTGGCGCCGATGCCGATTCCCATGCGGCGGCTGAAGCTGCTGATACTGATGCTGACCAGTCTTGTGCTGCCCGGCCTGTCGCTGGCGGGCGGCACGTCTTCGGAAGCGACAACGCGAGATACCGACTTTGCCGCCGTCGTGCCCGGCAAGGCACTGACCTTCCCACGTGACCATGGCGCGCATCCCGATTTCAGGACCGAGTGGTGGTACGTGACCGGATGGCTGGAGACGCCCGAGGGCAAGCCGATGGGGTTTCAGGTGACCTTCTTCCGCTCGGCGACCGGCCATGACCGGCGCAACCCCAGCCGCTTCGCACCGCGCCAACTGATCATTGCCCATGCGGCCCTGTCCGATCCCGCCGACGGCCGGCTGCGGCATGACCAGAAGATCGCGCGTGCAGGCTTCGGTCTGGCTGGTGCATCGGAAGCAGACACGAACCTGAAGCTGGGTCGCTGGACGATGCGACGCGATAGGGGTGGCGACTATGCGATCGATATTCCTGCGCGCGATTTCAGGCTGCAGCTGTCGCTGTCGGCGACGCAGCCGCTGATGCTGCAGGGGCAGGCCGGCTATTCGCGCAAGGGGCCAAGGCCCGAACAGGCGAGCCACTATTACAGCCAGCCGCAATTGCGGGTCAGCGGCAAGGTCACGCGTGCCGGTCAATCGACTGCCATGCAGGGCAGCGCCTGGCTGGACCATGAGTGGTCGAGCACGGTGCTCGACCCGTCAGCTGTCGGTTGGGACTGGGCCGGCATCAATCTCGATGATGGCGCTGCGCTGATGGCCTTCCGCATCCGCGATGCGAAAGGTACGACGCTGTGGTCGCATGCGGCGCTGCGTGACAAGCATGGCCGGCAGCGTATATTCGGCGGCGAACAGGTTCGATTTGCAGCACAGCGCCAGTGGCGCTCGCCGCGCACCGGCGCCAGCTATCCGGTGGCCGTGTCGATCGACGTGCCCGGCCTGCGCTGGACGCTCGAGCCACTTCAAGAGGATCAGGAACTGGATTCGCGCCTTTCCACGGGCGCGGTGTACTGGGAAGGCGCGGTGCGCGTGCTGCGTGACGGACAGCCGGCCGGGCGCGGTTACCTGGAGCTGACTGGTTACCTGAAAGCCCTGAAGCTGTGACCCACCATGACGTGCGCGAAACCTCCCGCCGAGCATGCGCGCAAACGCCCTGTATCGACGACGTGTTCCAACGATATTCACCAGCCGCGCCTGACATCGTGGTCGGTCAACCCTGAACCCTGAACAATCACCAACGACATGAGCAATACAACCGAACGTCCCGTCTCGCGCAGCGGACTCAAGACTCTTGCGGGTCTGCTGCCCTTCCTCGCGCCCTATCGCCGGCGCATCGCCGTGGCCGGCATTGCGCTGGTGGTCGCGGCATCGGCGACACTGGCCATTCCGTATGGCTTCCGGCAGCTGATCGACCTCGGCTTCACGACGCCGGGCAGCGAGCAGGCGGCGAACGTGAACCTGTATTTCCTCGCGCTGTTCGGGCTGGCCTGCGTGCTGGCTGTCGCCACGGCGGCACGCTTCTATTCGGTGTCCTGGCTGGGTGAACGGGTGACGGCTGACCTGCGGGCTGCCGTCTATGCGCACACACTGCGGCAAAGCCCGGAATTCTTCGAGACCACGCAGACCGGCGAGGTGCTGTCGCGGCTGACCACGGATACGACGCTGATCCAGACCGTGGTCGGCACCAGCATCTCGATGGCGCTGCGCAATCTGTTGCTGCTGGCGGGCGGGCTGGGGATGATGTTCGTTACCAGCAGCAAGCTGTCGGCGATCATCATCGTGATGCTGGTGGCGATCATCCTGCCCATCGTGATGGCCGGCCGCCGTGTGCGCAAGCTGTCGCGTGCTTCGCAGGACCGCATCGCCGATGCATCGGGGCTGGCCGGCGAAAAGCTCAACGCCATCGCGATCGTGCAAAGCTTCGCGCAGGAAGTGCGCGAGGCGATGCGCTTCGGCGAAGCAGTCGAGCGCGCATTCGGCACGGCCATTGACCGCGTGCGAGCGCGCGCGCTGCTGACGGTGCTGGCCATCCTGCTGGTGTTCGGCGCCATCGTGTTCGTACTGTGGATGGGTGCACATGCCGTGATCGAGGGCCGCATGAGCGCGGGCGAACTCGGCCAGTTCATCCTGTATGCCGCGATTGTCGCCGGCGCGATCGGCGCCTTGTCCGAAGTGCTGGGCGATGCGCAGCGTGCGGCGGGTGCCAGCGAGCGCTTGCTTGAATTGCTGGCCGAGCGCTCGCCGATCGCTTCGCCCGAACACCCGAAGCCGCTGCCGGTGCGCGCGGCCAACGGCTCGGGGCTGCAATTAGATGGGCTCAGTTTCCACTACCCGTCGCGGCCGGAGACGGCGTCGCTGTCGGACTTGTCGCTGACGGTGGCGCCGGGCGAGACGGTGGCCATCGTCGGGCCGTCGGGCGCGGGCAAGACCACGCTGTTCCAGCTGCTGCTGCGTTTCTACGATCCGCAGCAGGGACAGATCCGGCTCGATGGCATCGACATCCGCGAGCTCGCGCTGGAGCAGTTGCGCACGGCGATCGGCATCGTGCCGCAGGATACGGTGGTGTTTTCGGCCAATGCGATGGAAAACATCCGCTATGGCCGGCCGGAGGCGACGGATGAGGAAGTGATCGCCGCCGCCAGGCTGGCTGCGGCACATGAATTCATCGAACGGCTGCCGGAGGGCTACCA
>JACCDH011393412.1_pt1 | contig 10642 bp, 9 predicted proteins | sample 7442481 | NCBI WGS metagenome assembly JACCDH01 (sample SAMN15323433, study PRJNA562643) | freshwater metagenome | isolation source: river surface water | place: USA:Blue River Watershed | collected 2017-08-15
ACGTTGTTATTCAATGCATCGACATTCACGACTGCACCGATGACGATGCCTAAAGTGCCATATTCGGTCGTCAATGATTTTGCCCCTGTCGCTTTAGTTGCAAAAGCACCGCTGTCCGTGGCGATCAACAAAGATTTGCCTGTTAAAGACATTAAATCTTTGGCTGCTTACGCAAAATCAAAATCAGATAAAGTGAATTTTGCGGTGGGATCGATCGGCTCTGCAGGGCATTTAGCCACTGAGCAGTTAAAAAAAGCAGGAGGCTTTGATGTCAATATTGTTCCTTACAAAGGAACAGCGCCCGCACTCAACGATTTAGTCGGGGGCCGTATCGATGGCTTTATTGATCCGATTTTGGGTTCCTTGCAATTCCACAACAGCGGTATGGTTCGAGTCATTGCGGTGACATCGGCGAGCCGTACACCGAATCTTCCCGATGTGCCCACTGTAGCTGAATCGATTCCCGGGTTCGAAGCTTATAGCTGGTATGGATTGTGGGCGCCTATTAAAACGCCCAGAGCCATTCAGGAACGTTTAAATGCTGAAGTCAATAAAGCACTTTCTTCCAATATCCGTGAGAATTTGATTAAACAGGGTTTATTGGTCACTGATGGTTCGATCGAGGATTTCATCAAGTTTCAAACAGAAGATATGGCTCGATCACAAAAAATTGTCACTGAAGGAAATATTCGTGTCGAGTGAGCAAGGTCAGGTTGTACTTGTATCAGGAAGTAGCTCAGGTATAGGGCGAGCTATTTCTGAGCATTTGTTAGCAGGGGGATGGTCTGTGCTCGGTTGGGATAAAGCCCAATCCAGTATTGAGCATCCTTCTTATCAGCACACTCAAATTGACCTCATGAATGTTGAAGCTGTCCAGCGTGCACTGGTCGATGTCAAAAGCTATGGATTTATCCATGCCGCTGGCATCATGCGCGTGGCTCGGCTTGGAGAGCTTGATTTGTCAGCAGGCAGTCTGATGTGGTCCATTCATGACCAATGTGCTGCAGTCATGACAAACGCCTTGATTCCTCATATGGTGAGTATGGGAGAGGGCAGGGTGATTTTTATCGGGAGCCGGGTTTCCCAAGGAATGCCCGGTCGAGGGCAGTATGCCGCGACCAAAGCTGCTCTCGTGGCGATGGCTCGCAGCTGGGCGGCCGAGCTTGCGCCAACAGGGGTGACTGTCAATGTGGTTTCTCCTGCGGCGACAGCGACGGCGATGCTTTCAGATCCTGATCGAGCGGGTAGTCAGCCACGATTACCACCCATCGGGCGACTGATTGAGCCTAGTGAGATTGCCGCACTCGTCGGCTTTTTATTAACCAAACCCGCTGCAGCCATGACCGGACAGGAATTGATAATCTGCGGTGGTTCTTCCCTTCATTTATAAAGTTTTTTGCATCATGAAAATCGTTAGCATCTTAGAGTCCACCCGTCCGATCAAATCAGATATTCGTAATGCATATATCGATTTCTCAAAAATGACATTAAGTTTGGTTGCCGTTGTAACCGATGTCATCCGTGAGGGCAGACCTGTCGTGGGTTACGGATTCAACTCAAATGGTCGTTACGGGCAGGGCGGACTCATTCGAGAGCGCTTTGTGCCGCGCGTGCTTGAAGCGGATCCCGCCAGCTTGATCAACGATCATGGGACTAATTTAGATCCCCATAAAATTTGGGCTCGGATGATGACGAATGAAAAACCTGGCGGTCATGGTGAGCGTTCTGTTGCCGTGGGTACGATTGATATGGCGGTCTGGGATGCCGTTGCCAAAATTGCCGAGAAACCTCTTTATCAGCTTTTAGCTGAGCAATACGGAAACGGAATTGCTCAGCCCCACGTGTTTGTATATGCCGCGGGTGGTTACTATTATCCGGGTAAAGGCCTCGATCAACTTGGCAAGGAAATGCAGAGTTATTTAGATCGGGGGTATTCGGTCGTCAAAATGAAGATCGGAGGCGCATCGCTCGCCGAAGATTGTCAGCGTATTGAATACGTTCTGAAGATGCTTCAACCGGGTCAACAGCTTGCCGTAGATGCAAATGGACGCTTTGATCTTGCTACGGCGGTCAGTTACGCCAAGGCCTTGTCCCAATACCCGCTTTTCTGGTACGAAGAGCCCGGTGATCCGCTTGATTATGAATTGCAGGCCAAGCTGTCCGAGGTTTATCAGGGATCAATGGCGACCGGAGAAAATCTTTTTTCGATGCAGGATGCGCGTAACTTGATTCGTCATGGCGGCATGCGTAAAGATCGTGACTGGTTACAGTTTGATTGCGCACTGAGCTACGGGTTGGTTGAGTATCTACGCACCTTGGAAATGCTAAAAGAGTATGGATGGTCTCCGAGTCGCTGCATTCCGCACGGAGGTCATCAGATGTCACTCGCCATTGCGGCGGGCTTGGGTCTTGGAGGTAATGAGAGCTATCCAGATTTGTTCCAGCCGTATGGTGGATTTCCGGATGGCGTCAAGGTAAAGAACGGATATGTTGATTTGCCACCACTGCCTGGTATCGGTTTTGAAGGCAAGTCTGATCTGATCACTGAGATGCGTGCATTGGCTCAGTAATTTAAAACTGCCAGGTTACACCCGACATCACGGACCAGTTGTATTCGCGGCTTGGGCTGCCAAGGGCCCGATTACCCATCAAGCCCAGGCCGATTTGCAGGTTTTTAATAGGTGCGTATACGGCACCGATCTGCGCATAGGCAACTTGGGCGCTTGTGGCATTCGGGTTCGTCTCCAGGCCCGCATCCACACCCAGTTTCCATTGATGATTCAGCACCCAGACAGGCGCTACGGACACTCCCCAGAGATGTTGTGCCTGTTGCTCTTCCGCACCGCTGTAGGAGAGATTGCTCGTGTAGCGGGCATTGACATGGACTTCATACTTAGGTTGCAGGTATGAGCTGATCAGCGAGACCGTGCCATTGGTTTTGCCGTTACCCAGTCCGGAGGCTTCCATGCTGCGGGACACGGGAGTAAGCAGAGCGGGTTTGATGGCAAAGCTCCAGCCTTCTTCTGCATCTCCGGCAAAGCGCCATTTAAAACCAATGGAAGAGTTCATCCAGCCGTTGGTGGGTGAGGTTTGACGGATGATGCCAACAAACACGTCGAGATCATCGGTCAGTCCTCGTGTGTAGGTCATTGGAAAAGAATTGCTCGTTCCGAATTCACCGGGGTAATAGGTGCCGTCCTCCGCCAGACCCACGCCGCGTTCTTTGATAAAGATGTAGTTGAGTTCAAGCTGATTGCCGCCTTGGCCTTGGGTGCCGGTGTCATCCGTAATAAAGGGGAAGTAGGCGTGTGCGGGTATTGAACTAAGTACTGAAAATGATGCGGTAAGCGACAAGATGATTGAACGCAAACGCAGGCTTGTAGCACGGTGGGTCACGAGCGACTCCAGATTTATTGTTTTGATAAAAACAACATTCTAGATGATCGCTCGTTTGAGATGCAAAAATTACTGCGCCTTGATTCCCGCTGCCTGAATCACGGCGCCCCATTTTTCAAGCTCGGCGTTCAGGTGGGCGGATAGCTTTTGCGATGTGCCACCCAGGGGTGTCGCACCAATAGAGGCGAGTTTCTTTTGAAACTCAGGATCCTTCAGAACTTCATTAATTTCAGCATTCATCTTATCGACAATGGGCGCTGGGGTACCCTTTGGTGCCAGCATCGCGAACCAGGTAGATGACTGTAGCTTTGGAAACCCAAGCTCAGCAGTCGTGGGCACATCGGGCAGAGCTGGCGAGCGTGTGTCCGATAAGATCGCCAAGGCTTTAACTTTTTCAGCTTTCACCTGACTGGCGATGCCGGGTACGAGCTGGAACATGAGCTGAATATCATTGGCAATCATGTTGGTGGTTGCTGTACCTGGTGCGTTATAGGGCACGTGAACCATTTTTGCGCCAGTCTGGGTCATGAATAATTCGCCGGCTAGATGCATCGAACTTCCGATTCCGGTTGAGCCAAAGTTGAGTTTGCCGGGATTATTTTTGGCATACTCAACGAACTCCTTGAGCGTTTTGACGGGTTGCCCATTGTTGACGACAAGAATATTGGGGACGTCGCAGATCAGCACAATCGGTGCGAAGTCCTTCTGCGAGTCAAATCCGGGTGTGGTGTAAAGCTTTGGACTGACAGCCAAAGTACCCGCCCAGGAAAATAGAAAACGATAGCCATCAGGCGCGCTTTTCGCGGCGAAGGATGCGCCAATATTACCGTTGGCCCCAGGTTTGTTTTCGATGACAAAGCTTGTTTTGAGCCGAGTCGCTAATTGTTCGGCTAGCATACGTGCGATCGTGTCGCCAGTGCCTCCACCACCGGGTGCGGGGACAACAATATGTACAGGTTTGCCAGCTTCTGGCCAGGACTGCGCACAGGCAGGTGCGATCAAGGCAGTGAGCATCGCGACAGAGGAAAGGGTTTTAATGATCGAGTGCATGTGCTTCTCCAGGTTGAGGCAGTCAAGCGGATGGAAATACGGGTTCGCCAAGATTGAGCATCAAGCGATTGGCCCAGGCGAAAATCGCGACAGAGTGAATCAGATCAAGAATTTCTGGTTCAGTCAGACCGACATCCTTGAGCGTCTGGATATGTTTGGCTGAAATGGCGTCCGGGTGTTCAGTTAACTCAATACTGAATTGAACAATCGCTTTTTCCCTGTCAGTCGTACCTGCGGTGTACGGATCCGTAAAAACCTGCTTGATACTGTCGTTTCTCTTGGCAAGTTGCTCAAAACGCTGGGCATGCACGGAGGCGCAATAGACGCAACCGTTGATGCGTGACACCACGGCGGTCGAGAGCTCACGCTCGGCGCGGGGCATGCCACCCGGCGCGTACATGATGGCGTTGAATGCGGCTGAACGCTGTCGCAAAATTTCAGGCTGATGCGCGAGAAAGAGGTAATAGTCGGATTCTTTAGCCTTAGGGTGGCTTTCCTCAAGGATGGCAATTTGTTCCGGGGTTGCCGCGTGGATATCGACGACATCGAGCCATGCTTTCCAATCCAACGTTTCATTGGTAAAGCCTTTGATACGAATGACTTCGCTCATGACTGCGCTCCTGATGGATTGAGGGCTTTGAGGGCGTTGAGTCCGGCATAGACTCTGACTTGATAGGACACAAAAGCAATGAGCTGCGCCAGTGCCGTGATTTGAGGGGTGGTGAGGCCTGAGGCTTTCAAGGCCAGCAGAGCTTGCTTGTCCGCCTTGACAGGGTCTGTAATCAGTGTCGCGGTAAAGATCAGTATTTGCTTGAGGCGAGGATCGTTGAGAAACTCGAATTGAGCATTTGCCACAGTTTGGATTGTTTGATCGGGTGCCCCTAAAGCTGAAAGCCTTTTTACGTACTCGTTTTTCAGAGTTTCGGACGGCGTCAGTGCGCATGCGAGCAAGGCGACATACAGGCGGTCAATGACTGAAAGTCCTTCGACTGGGGCGCCAAGGAGCAAGTCCTCGCTCCCCTGCGTCGCATCGACCACTTTGGTGCGCTGATGTCTGATCTCGTATGTGGGCGAGCCGGGGATAAGTTCGAGCAGTCTGTCGAGCGTATCCGGTTGTTGCTTCACTGTTTCATGATTTGACATGTCTCTTCCTGATCAATAAATGTGTGTAGGCAAGTATTAGATTTTTTCCAAAGCCTGTGGAGGAGGGGCGACAGACCATTCGTCGCCAATAATTTCAGGTTCAGAAAAGTTTTTAATATTTTCAAAATGATCGGCGATGTCTTCTCGATAAAACAAGCTCACGATGCCTTGAGCAAGTCTTTTTGCGCCATCGCTGATTGCCGGGATATCGCCTGAGACCGTGCCATGAGACAGTGCGGCGGGATAACAAAAGACGTGAATACGCTCTAGACCCGGGCATTGACCTGGATTTTTTTCTTTTAATTCAAAGCTTGTTCCCAAATCAGGGGAGTCTTGTAGCTCTTTGTCCTGCAGGCCTATTTCATGTGTGTAGCGGTCACCCCAGGTACGAAGATGTTTGGCAATCGCTGCATATTCAGGCCGAGCAAGCCAGTCGATTTTGAATCCTGTCGCAAAAATCAGAAAATCGAGTTCGAATATTCCTTTGGGTGTCTGGATCGCCAAACTGCCGTCTGTATTGATTGTGATTTCATCAATGGGGCAACCTAGGTTAAAACGCGCATTGGCATGCTTCGACACACGCAGAGTGCTGCCACGAGGTGGTGGAACTTGCTGAGCATTGATGTAATGCCGAATTCGCCATTTCCACTCGTCCGGCAAATCAATATGCCCGTGCGTCAATCCTGGGTTACCCGCTCCCTTGCCTTTGTTGATGCGAGGTAAATCAGGGCGGCGGATCAGCATGTCGACACTTTTTGCGCCACATTCGAGAGCGGTGGCGGCGCTATCCATGGCCGAGGCACCCGCGCCAATGACTCCTACGCGTTTTCCTTTAAGTGATTGATAGTCAAGCGCATCAGAGGAGTGTGCTCTGCGCTGTTGGGGGACCTTGCTCGCGAAATCAGGGAGTGAGGGGCCACCCAGACCGTCTCTGCCCGAGGCAACGACAACACGTCGAGCAAAAATCTTTTCCAAGCCTTTTGGGGTTTGTACCTGAAGCTCGACAAGTTGATCCGCTCTGGGGAGAACTTCAAGGACCTGATGTTCATTTCTGATCTCGAGGTGAGTGACCTTGCGATACCAGCGTAAATACTCCATCCATTGCGTGCGTGGGATTTTGTCGAGCTCTGTCCAGGCTTGCTCACCAAATTGCGCTTCGAACCACGCACGAAAGGTGAGGGCGGGCAGCCCTAGGGCAGGTCCGGTGAGTTGCTTTGGGGATCGGAGTGTTTCCATCCGGGCCGTCGTGACCCAGGGACCCTCGTAGCCCTCTGGCGCACGATCAAACAAGACTGGATGGAGTCCCAGAAGGCTGAGCGCTGTACCTGCTGTGAGCCCAGCCATACCGGCACCGATGATCGCGACCTCGATGACGGACTGGCCCTCATGGGACTTTTTGATCATCCAGGGCTTAGCAGGAAGTTCTAGCCAGGAAAGATCTTGCCTGAGTCGTGCTTCCAGTAAATCGAGGCCATTTGGGGCGTGTGTGTGCATGCGAAGAGTCGAGCAATCAAAAGGTGCTTAAACAATGTGCTTAAACGAGGTGCTGAAAAGAATTGTTACTTTTGATTGTCTACTACTAGTGGATATAAAGGCAAATGTTTCTTCTTTATATGCAAATAAGCCCAGTTTTAAAGTCGATGAGCCTGGAGGGAGGCATTCCGTTCCCGTGCTCCAAGCCAGCCATCAATCAGCATTTTCGGCACAATCAGACCAAAAGTCATCGCCATGACGATCAGAAAGGTGGCTGTGCTGTTTGACACCACGTTTGTGAGCATTGGGAGTGTGGCTGAGCTGCCCGCTAAATACACATCGATCAGACCACTGGCTAGTTTGAAGACAAAAATCCCAGGCATCATCGAGACCACAGCACTAAAGGCGAGTGCGGCAAATGGTAGCTTTAAGTATCGTGCCAAGATCGCTGTGATGATCCCTGCGATCAGGCAGGCCACAAAGGCGCCAAGAACGACACCACCACCATTTTCCAGGATGAGCCAGCGGCTAGCATGACAAATCATGCCTACCAAGATCGGTGCGATCAGGACGCGCCAGGGTAGAGAGAAGAACGCTCCAAAAGCAGCGACTGCGACGCCCGCAGACACGATATCAAGCCAGAGTGGCACTTGATCGGAAAGCATTCCGTCAGTCAGAGAGCCGTTGGTCATGGTGAGGCCCACTAATAGGCCCGCACAGATCGCTAATAAGATCATCATGCAATAGGTCAGGCGCGCGAGTCCCAAGCTCAAGCGACCTCTCGCCAGATCGAGTGAGGCGTTCAGGATATGCGCACCGGGCACAAGGATCATGCAGGGTGTAATGTCCACAAACTGAAGCTGCGCATCAGCAAATAGGTGCTGGGAAGCGCCACCCACAAGTCCCGCGACTGTTGCGGCGACAAGGGGTTGGACGAATAGATTTTCGCCAGCCAAGGCGCGTCGAACGATCGCACCGAGCGCTGCGGCAAAAAAAATCAATGCGAGCGTGAGGTGGCTGGTGACACCAAATATCAATCCGAGCGCCGAGGCGCCCAGACCTGCCATCAATATAAACCGCATATTGCTGCTGGGTTTGAGCGCCGCGATTGCCCTGAGTTCTTGTTCGGAGCGTAAGACTTCTTCTTCGCTGAGTGGCAAGGGCAGGTCAGAGAGCCGATCGATCAAGTGCGTGGTTTTCGCCACCTTGTTCATATCCACGCCGGTGGGACGGACATGAACGGCTTCGTCTCGCCAAGGCGTATGCTCGTCTGCGCCGAGAGCACGAAAACGCAGAAGAATGAGATCCCACTGCGGCAGTACGGCCGCTTCGTAACCGTAGGCGCGCGCCAGACGGGTCGTTGCTTCTATCACGCGTTGCGTCGTCTGGCCATTAGCGTGAAGCAGTGCCGCAGCCCGGACGACGTTCGCAATACGGTCAGTCACCATAAACAGGCTTGTAGGCCATTGCCCGGACGTGCGCCTCGATATCTTTAGGACGCTCGACGCGAGCCAGGTTGTTATCAAACACATATGTGGCGATTTTTGCTGCGGTGTGCAGCGAGGCATCCAGAATTTGTGACTGGGGAGGATAAATCAGGCCAGTGTTCAAATCCTCTTGCGTGACTTGCTCGGCGACAGCCTTGGCGGCGACGATGAACATTTGCTGCGTGACACGCTTGGCCTGAGTGGCCAGTACAGCCATTCCCATTGCCGGGAAAATATAGACGTTATTGCCCTGGCCTGGAACGAAGGTTTTGGCACCTAGTGTGACGGGATCAAAAGGGCTGCCACTCGCGAAAATCGCCTTGCCATTCGACCATTTATAGGCTTCTTCGGCCGTACATTCCGAACGTGAAGTTGGGTTGGAGTAGGGGAAGATAATTGGCTGCGCGTTAACCTTGGACATCGCTTCGATGACTGGCTGATTAAAGAGCTTAGGTACAGTGCTGACACCCACGATGCCATTTGGTTTGATATCGTTGATTGCATCCACAAATGATTGACAGGGTGCGTGTTGGTGCGCAAAAGGCTTTTGAAAATCCGCTAAGTCAGTCCGGGTAGACTCGACCAGTCCATTGATATCAAACAGCCAGTTTCTTGCGCGCGCCTCTTCGATGGTGAGACCTTCCATCACCATAGCTTCACTAATCAGTTCGGCAATTCCGGTCGCAGCGGAACCTGCGCCCATAAACAGGAAGCGTTGATCAGTCAGTTTCTGACCCGTAATGCGTAGGGCTGCGTAAAGTCCCGCAAGCGCGACACCTGCAGTTCCCTGGATGTCGTCGTTATAGGTGCAAATCTTGTCTTTGTAGGTTTCAAGAATTGAGACGGCATTGAAATTCGCGAAGTCTTCCCACTGTAAACAGCATTTTGGATAAAGCGTTTGTACGGCATCGACAAACTCAGCAATGAACGCATGGTACTCATCGCCTCGCACACGTGGTTGGCGTAGGCCAAGGTAGAGTGGGTCGTCCAGAAGTGTCTGATTATTCGTGCCGACATCCAGCGTGATTGGCAAGGTGAGTTCCGGTGGTACGCCGGCGACTGCGGTGTAGAGTGCGAGTTTGCCGATCGGGATACCCATCCCGCCCACACCCAGATCACCCAGGCCGAGAATTCGTTCGCCATCTGTGACAACGATAAAACGGATGTCTTTCTGTGGCCAGTTCGACATGAGTTCTTTCAGTCTTCCCTTGGCGCTAATCGGTAGATAGAGACCGCGAGTGGAGCGGAAAATGTGATCGAATTTCTGACAGGCCTCGCCAACGGTAGGTGTATAGACCAGTGGCATGAATTTCGCCGCATCGGACATCAGCACCGCATAAAAAAGCGTCTGGTTTCGACTTTGCAAGTCCATGAGAAACAAATAGCGCTGCAAGTCAGTATCCAGCATGTCAAGCTGGGTATGCACACGGGCGACTTGAAGCTCAAGGGTATCGACGCCAGGAGGTAAAAGCCCCTCCAGACCCGCCGCTTTTCTTTGCGCCTCTGTAAACGCAGTGCCACGGTTCATGAGTGAGTCGTGGAGGACGGTATAGCCTTTATTTTGAGTGGGGGTCGACATCTGAAAGCTCCGAGCGAAAAGTATCTATATTTAACAAAATGTTAAATAAAATCCTCATCAATGCTAGCAGAGTTTGATGACGCTATTTATCGAATAAACCCTAATGTTTCTTCGGTACTGGCAACCTGACAGTAAATCCAGTTGATTGTTTTGAGTTCATTGTCGTGCAGTTCTTCCGTTGCAGCGGCGCATGCGTCGTGGGCAACCACAACGTCAAAACTTTCGTCTGCCAGGCTGCGGACCGTGCTGGATACGCACTGGTCGGTGAAAATTCCTGCGCAAATGACGTGCTGGGTGCCTAAGTTATGAAGCATGAGCCGAAGATTGGTCCCCGTTAGCGCGCTATCGGTCGTTTTTAACACAACGATTTCATCAGGGTTGGGCGCTAGGACGTCAATGATCTGGCTTTCCCATTCATCTTTAGGTAATAACAGATTGTTGAATCCTGGCTTGCGTTGAGAGAGCGAGCGTTCCCGCCCATCAGGTGTCTGACAGGCGATGCGAGCAAATAGTA
>JACCDH010011490.1_pt1 | contig 10640 bp, 4 predicted proteins | sample 7442481 | NCBI WGS metagenome assembly JACCDH01 (sample SAMN15323433, study PRJNA562643) | freshwater metagenome | isolation source: river surface water | place: USA:Blue River Watershed | collected 2017-08-15
CGATCGAGAGTATCAGCCGCCTGCTGTCAAAGCTGAAGAAGGAAGGCTTGCTGCGCGTGGCCAACCGCGAGATCGAACTGCTGCAACCGGAACGGCTGCGCGCGATCGCGGCCGGTACCGAGACCTGCAACTGACGCCGGCAACCATGCCAGCATTGGCTGCCCGGCGAGCGATGGCGACATAACGGCGAGCCCCGATCGCGACATTCGGGAATGCACGGGCATCATGCGTGCGCTTCGGCTCACCATCCACGCAACTCACCTGCTGGTCGAACTGCCCGCTGTTTGACTAGCTACTACTTGGGCACATTGTCCTCGGTCACCACGATCGACGTTTCCTGCGCGCCTATCATCACCTTGACCTCCAGCGGGAAGGAGCCCGGCGGCACGGACTGCGCAGTGAACTTCCCGGCCACCTCGTCATATTTCAGCCAGTTCGGCAAAGGCTCGCCGTTTTTCAAAGCGACCTGGACGCCGCCCGTCGCAGCGGACAGCTGCACGTACTCCTTTGGAAGACTGAATTCAAATCCACCCCTGGCCTGCTTGTCCTGTGCCGACGGTACGGTGACGGCGATCAGACTTGCGCTGCCCTGTGCCAACGGGGCAATCACGCTCAGCTTGACCCCTGCATCGCGCGCCGCGATCACGTTCGCTGCGGGTGATGCGACGGCCGCAGTCGCGGCCGCATTCGCGTTTACGTTCGCGTTCGCGGCCATGTTCTGGTTCGCGGAGGCGCTCTGGAGGCCACCCTTTTGAAGTATCGGCAATTCCGACGCCGAGTTCGCGGCCGCCGAGCTCGATGCCGCAGCAGCAGCGGCGGCGGCGGCCGCAGCAGCGGCGGCCTTGGCCTTGGCTTCTTCGATGGCTTTCACATCACCGGCAACACTCACGGTCCGGCCTGACGATGTCACACCCAGCTTGAATTCATTGCCGGCGTTGCCCAGCAAAATATCGGCAGGCGAGCTGTTTTGCGAAGCGTTCAGCACACTTCCGTTATCGGCAAAGATCAGGGTGTTGGCCGCCTGCGTCAGCGCGCCACCGGTACTGTTGATCGTCAACAAGCCGGCACTGCGCAGATTGCCGATCACGGCACCACCGCTGGTATCGGTAATGCGAGTCTGGCCATAAACCTTGATGCTTCCCGACGAACCTTGATTGAAGCTGGTCGACACCGACAAATCACCATTGGCAATCATCGAGCCACCCGTTTGATCGAGTCTTCCGACAGTCATTGCACCGCTGCTGGAGAGCTGCCCGCCCAATTGCTCCAGCGATGACAGCGTCACGCCGCCGGCGCCGACATTGAGCGAGCCACTGTTGAACACGAGGCTACCAGCCGTCCCCAGCCCCACAAGATTGACCGCACCCGAACCATCGGCCGGCGAGACGGCTGCCGTGGGGTCGAAGCGTACGGTGGTCCCGGTCGGAATGGATACGGTCTGGACATTCGACAAGTCAGGCACGGCGCCACCCGCCCAGTTGCGCGGGTCGAACCAGTTGTTCGTCGCGCCGCCACCCACCCAGGTCACGCTGGACAAGCGGGTCACTTCGCCGGTCAGGCTCAACGGTGCGACCCTGTAGTTGCCCGCATTGCCGCCACCTAGTGTGATCGAATCCATGATCACCGATTTGCCGGCGCCGACGTTCTTGTCCGCGTAATGCCCAGCCAGCGTGTAAGTGACCGTCTCCGAACCCACGCGACCACTGAGCGAAGCCGCTGAGGTGTTGAAGGTCAGAGCCGTACTACCGTCATAGACGCGGGTATTCACCTGCACACCGAGGATCTGCAGGGTCTTTTTCAGGATCTCGCCGGTGATCGTTGGGGAAATCGAGTAATTCGATGCACCTGCGCCAATCAGGGTCAGGCCACTGAGGGTCAGGGACTTGCCCGTACCGACGGCGGCGCTCTGGTAAACCGCTTGCGCAGTACCTTGCAGCGACACGGCATCGCTACCGTGGATCTTTCCATCGCTGCCGCTGGTAGCGCCGCCCGACAATGCCGCCTGACCCGTCAGGCTGACCTGCACGCCGCCGTCATACTCTTTGGATGCAATCAGTCCGCTTACGGTCAACGGCTTCGGTGTCACCGTCAACTGACTTCCTGACACCGTCAGGGCGTTGTAGTTGGCAGCCAGGCCGCCGGTTGAACTCGATCCCAGACTCAAGCCGGTCAGGTTGGCCAGCGTGTAGCTGCCCACGCCCGCCGCCGAGATATTCCCGGCAGCGCCAGTCCCGGTCAGCGAAAATTTTTCGCTACCCACGCCGTTGGCCGTCAGCTGGCTGCCATAGACGGCCGTCGAGGCGTCATACACCTTGGTTCCGGTCAGCACCAGATCGGCTTTGTTGATGGTCGCGCTTACCGTGCCGCTACTGGACAAGGAGTAATTCCTTGCCAGTCCCCCGCTATGCACACCCGCCTGAGCGGCCAGGTCTGAGAGGGTGTAGGTGGGCGTCAGGTTGTAGGTGCCGACGTTCTTGCTCGAGAACGCACCCGAGACGCTCACGTTCAGGCGTTCATCATTCGCATAACCTGACACGGTCCCCAATGTCCAGACAGCATTGGTGGTGCCATCGTAAGTCTTGTCAGCGACGGTCGTGCCGGTGACCGTAAGCGCCTTGGGCTCGATGACCAGCGTCGCAGCGCCGGAACTGCTCAGCGTGTAGCCCTCGGCCGCGTAGGTGCCCTTCAACGCGATCGCGAACCGATACGTGCCGGCATTGCGGAACGAGGTATCAGTCACATTGACGACGTTCCCCGAATACACCAGATCATAGTCGGTGCCATACAACAGGCTCACCTGTCCGCGATCGCTGGTATTCAGTTTGACGCCGCTGCTGGTCAGGTCGGCGATGTTATATCCGGATCCGGAGTAGCTGACCCGCACCGACGGCAGGCCGAAGGTGTAGCTCGTCAACGAACTGGCCACAGCGCCGGCAACCGAGTTGATTTCGCTGTTCGGGGCTGCGGCATAAAACCAGGTAAACCCTTTGGATTGGTTCTGGCTCAGGTTGCCGAGGCCCGTATACAGTGCGTAAGAGCCGTCGCTCTGGTAAGTGGTGCTGCCGGCGGATGTATAGGCAGCACCCGTCGAACTCCATGGGTTCACGGTGGTGGCGTTGCTGAAGCTGCAGCAGGACGCGTAGGTCGCCACCGCCGACGCATCGGTGGAATAGAACAGCACAGACGCAGCCGAACTGTTCGTGCTCTCTTCCAGCTTCAGCGCGCTTGCCGCCAGGCCCGGGCTGGCATTCTGCGTGAAGCCCGTGTTGTCGATGTTGCCCACTTTCTTGATCGGACCGTCGGTGCCGCCGACCCAGTCATCGCGCGTACCGACCCACAGGCCGACGTTGGTCAGCCCGCTGCTCGACGTGGCCTTGACCGACGTGTCTGCGCGCAGGTACTTGTCACTGCCGCCCAGCGAGTAGCGGTTCGTGATCTCGACACCGGCGCCACCGATCGACGTGGTGGCCACGGTAATCAGGGTGCCGGACGCCTTCACGCCGGCGCCCGAACCGGTGCCTACGCCCGGCTTGTAGCCCGAGATGTCGACATATCCGGAGCTGACCGAGCCACCGGAATAGAAGGTCGTGTTGCCGTTCCAGCGAGCTCCTCCTTCACCGACACCGACTTCGAGATCCAGTGGATAGCTGGAATAGGTCAGCTTGTACCAGCCGCTGCCGCTGTAGTAATGCGGCTGTTGCAGTTGCCCCGTCGCCGTCAGCGACAACAAGGCAGACGACGTCAAGGCATTGACCTGTCCGCCAGCGTAAAAGCCGAGCCAGCCATTGTTGAAAACAAGTCCCTGGTCTGTACCTGCACTACCGACGCGCCAGCTGAGCGCGCTGCTGGCCCCGGGCAACGGGATACGCATGTTCCCTGTTACCGTGTAGGTCGCACCGCTGCCTGTACTGGTCGCCTGGCCGTAACGCAGGGTCAAGGTACCGGTCTGCTCGACACGCATGTCAGCGTTGATCGTCAGATTATTGCCAGCCGAGAAAAGATAATTCTTGCTGGTCCAGGCCTGGTTTGCGCTGACAGTCAGGTTGTTGGAAGCGACGGCCGACATCGCCACCGCACCAGTCGTTGCCGATTGCAACGCGCCGCCGATCGTGATGTCCGTGCCTGCCAGTTCAATCGCACCGCCAATATTGATGTTCGCATTGATCGACAGACCGTTCGTAGCGGTCAGGCGCAAGCCGCCGACACCACTGGCAGTGATTGCGCCGTCCACCGACAGGTCGCCCGACGACTGCACAATCACGTTGTTGGCCACCAGGCTGGTCTGTATCGTGTCGGTATTGACCGTGATCGTCGAGCCGTCAATACTGCCTGTGGCCGCGAGGGTCACATCGGTCGGGTCAAGCAGCCAGTCGCCCAGCTTGCCGGACACGGCGTTTGTGCTGACCGTCGCTCCGTTGACTGCCAGCCGGTAGCCCGATGTTTCGATCTGGCCGCCGTCGCCGCCCAGCTGCCCGCCTTGTGCAAGCAAGGTGCCGCTGACTGAGGTCAGTGATTCCGCCTTGCGCACATCGCTCCACAACACCACCGTGCCGCCATTGCCGCTGCCGGTCGCACTGGCATCAATGCTTGCGCCAGCTTCCATCGTCACGGTCGTTGCCTGGTGCAAGGCGTCGGGATCAGCGAACACTCGTCGCTCGGCGTTGGCACCACCTTGCCAGTCGCCACCCACCAGCACCTGTCCACCGCCAGTGACGCCGCGGGCGTCGATGGTCGAGCCTGACTTCAGCGTGATGTTGTCGCCGACCAGCAGCACACGGCCGCCGACTTCGGTCATGCTGCTGGCGTTGATGCTGCCACTGTGACGCACGACGCCACCCTGGAAATCCCGTACGGCCATCGCCGACATGATCACCAGACCGCCATCAACCTCGATCGCCTGCCGGTTGTCCACCAGTGCCTGCCACTGGCTGGCTTCGACGCCGATGCTCACGAGCTTGTCTTGTGAATTCAGCTGCAGCTCGACCAGCTCGCCCGCGGCCAGCGCAACGGTCCCTTTGCGAGCGACGATCAAACCCTGGTTGCGGACTTCGGGCGCGATCAGCGCGACAAAACCCTCGATCCGTGCGCGCAGTTCGCCTTCGTTGATGACGCTGCCGGTGGCGCCCTGTCGCTCGAAGCGCAGCACGCCGCTCATGAATTGCTCATTGCTGATCGCATGGGTGGTGGCAATCAGGCTGCCCACATCCACCACCGAGCCGCGACCGAAGAACACACCATTGCCATTGCTGATGATGACCTGCCCCGGCGCCGTGATCTGGCCCAGGATGGTGCTGGCCTCGGCGCCAAGCACCCGGTTGAGCGTCGATGCTTGTGCACCGGGCTGGTTGAAATGCACTTGCGCGCCGGCGCCGACGTTGAAGCTTTGCCAGTTGATGGCGGCACGCTGGCTATCCTGGTCGATGCGCAGCGTGCTGCCGACAGTGCTGATGCTGGCCTGGCCTGCCACCACCTGCCCACCGGCAGGCAGTACATCAGCCGCTGCGCTCCCCGCGGCCAGCATGCCCATTGCCAGCGCCAGTGATGCGGCCAATACCGATGCCGGCGGCAGCACGCCCGCTGCTGCGCGGGCGGTATCGCCGGAGGCGGAGCGCACGCTGTGCGTCTTGCCGCGTGCCGAAACGACTTCGGACACGACGACCATTTGCGCGCGTACATGGCTCCAGATGACTTTGCAGACTTTGTTCATGGCGCAATCCGATTTACGAACGAGCAGGCATCAGGGGCCCGGCGTCAAAAGCTGGCGGAGATGCTCAGCCACAGACGGTCCACTTCCCGCAGTCCGTCACTGTCATTGCCACGTGCATCCGGGTTCGGGTTGGTCCCCAGACGGCGCGCATAGGTAGCTCGCACAGCGGTGCCGCGATAACCCGTCCAGAGCGCGCTCAGGCCGACACCGCGCAGGTCGTATTCACGAGGTCCGCCGGAGACCCGCTTTTCGACGCGGCCATAATCAAAGAACGGCGTGAACAGCCACTGGGAACCCACGCGCCAGCGCAATTCGAGGTTGCCGATATAGGCCTGGGGACCACTGGCTTCACCGACCGGATAAGCGCGCACGCCGGCCGGGCCGCCGAGGCTCATGTTTTCGGACGAGTCCAGTTCCTTGTTGCCGGTGTTCTGCCCTCGCATCTGAACGGACAGACTCACGTCACGGATCAGCGACTGTTCGCGCGCGAAGCTCCAGTTGACCTTGTCGAACCGCCCCTGAGTATTGGGGTTTTCCTGCGGCTGTATCGTGCCGATCTCGGCGCCGCGCCAGACCACGCTGTAGCTGTTGGCCGCTTCACCACCGAATGAATCGAAGTGGTTGCCGGTGAAGCCGGCCTGCATGCCCGGCACCGAATACTGCGAATTGAGCGCGTCATTGGCAAAACCCTCGAATCGACGCCGGTCCAGTCCCAGCAGCACGATCAGGTTCGCTGTGCGTGTACGCAAGAGCGGATAGGTGAGATCGATGCCCGCCGTATTGGTCTGGCCGTTGATGTCCTGTGCGCGACCATCCGCATCCGGCGTGATGATCCTGTACTTCATCTCGGTCGCATACACACTGGTACGCCAGCCGTAATTCCCGATCGGAACACTGGCGCCCAGTCGCACGTACTGGCTGCCTTCGCTCTTGGCCGCCAGCGCAGTGAAGCTCTCACCCAGGCCAGCGGGGCTGTTCCAGGTGAGGTTGGTGGTGATCTTGTAGGCGCCGACAGCGCGCGCATTGGTGTTATCGACGGACACATCGAACAGCCACGGCTCTTCGGCGCGAGCCTTCAGGATCACATCGGTCGTTCCCGGCGTTGCGCCGGGGGCCAGCGTCCCTGAAACCATCACGCCGCTCAAATCATCGGCCAGCAGCACGCCGCGGTTGACTGCTGCCATGTTCAGCGTGGTACCCGGCGCTTGCTGGGTCCGTAGCAGTGCCTGCAAGCGCTCCGGCTGCACACGACTGGTCGAGCCTTCCTCCAGTTGCACGCTGCCCAGCCGCGCCTCGATGATCTCCAGCGTGACCCGGCCGTCGGTGATGTCCTGCTCGGGTATCTGTACGCGGGCCAGCCAGCCCGCTTCTTCATAGGCTTGCTGGATGATCGCGGCGGCTTCGCGAATCTGTGGCAACGACAACGCCACGTCCGTGAAGGGCTGCAACAGCCTCAGCAGACGCGCCGTCTCGAGCGTGGCGTTACCGACCAGCAGCCACTCGCGCACCCGCACCACCTGTGCGCCGGGTTGCGGTTGGCTCGGCGTGGTCAGGCGCTGCGGTTCGCGCTCCAGCGCAGGCAGTGGTGAAGGACGCGGAGGCTCGATCTCGCGCTGCAGATCCCCGGCACTGGGGGCCGTTTGCGCATGAACATGGAAACACACGCCAGCCAGAAGGCCTGCCAATGTGTTGACCACGACGTGAAGCTGGCCACGGCACTTCATCAGATGCTTCCTTTGCTTGCTTACAAAAATTCTGTTGAATCACGGCAACAGAAATGGTGAAATTCACTATAGCAACCAGAAATTGTTTTCCCCAAAGAAAGCCAAAGCCACCCCGGCGAGTGCCAGATGCCTGACTCAGCGGCATCGATCCCGGAGGGTGCCGCCCGTATGAGCCGAGAAGCAGAATTCAATGACACGCAAATTCACGTTGATGCTTCACGACACCGCCTCAAAAAAGTTACTCCAAGGGAATATTTTCAAACCTGCCGGCATGCGTTCCTGAACGCGGCGCTGCACCGGTTTGTTGGGTTGGCCTTGTATCTGGTCTTGTTGTCGACCAGCCCGCTGACTTTCAGTCGAGACCATGTCGTCGAACGCGCATGGCTGGACGATCCAACCGGAATGAAGACCTGGGCCGATGTCCGGCGCGAGCTCGGCACACCGTTTACGGGCGCCATCAGCCGAGGTTTCGGTGAATCGGCGTTGTGGGTGCGATTGAGGATTGATCCGACCGGCCCGGGCCGCTCCGGCCAGGCAAATGATCTGGTGTTGCGCTTGCGCCCGGTCTATCTGGACGAGATTCGCGTGTTCGACCCGCTGGCGCCCGAAGGACGCGTCCGGGTGCTCGGCGACCGGCACCACCCCCGACTGGACGAACTGCAAGGGCGCGACTTCCTGTTGCCGCTTGCCCGCGGCGATGCGCCGCGTGATCTCTGGTTGCGAGTGACATCGACCAGTACACGCCAGATTTATGCTGAGGTCCTGGATAGCGAAGACCTGACCTCCTCCGTGCTCAGGCATGATCTTTTCGCCAGCCTTTATCTGGGTCTGGTGCTGACCATGGTGGCCTGGGGATTGGCGAGTTGGGCGCTGCAAAAAGAAGCGCTGATGGGAGCCTTCGCCTACAAAGAATTCACCGCGTTGTTGTTCGGCCTCAGTTCGCTGGGGTTCCTGCGGGCGCTATGGCCCTCCGCCTGGAGTGCGGAATTGCTCGACCGGCTGGGCAGCATTTTCTCGATACTTGCCGTCAGCGGCGCCATCCTGTTCCATGTGCTTTTCCTGGCAGAGTTCAAGCCTGCCCGCTGGGCCATCGGGATACTGAAAGCCGGCCTGTTCATATGTCTCGCGACGATGGCGATGGTGGCACAAGGGTCGGTGCTACTGGCACTGAAGATCAACATGTCGATCATCCTGATCGGGCCTTTTGTCTGCGCCGCCGCAGCGCTGTCGGCCAAGGCATGGCATGACGCGAATCCTGCACGCCGCCCGACAGTGCCGCGCAAAGTCGTCCTGCTTTTTTATCTGCTGATTTGCGTCTTGTTGGTCGTGGCATCGACAACTGCGTTGGCATGGGCCCCGGCCACCGGGTGGACGATTTACATCAGCCAGATCCATGGACTGCTGACGGGAACGCTGGTGCTGCTGATGCTTCAATACCGCAATCACATGATCAAGGCGCAGCGGCAGGATGACATGCGCGCACTCGAGCTGGCCAGCATGCAGGCAGAACATGAACGCCGGACGCGCGATGAACAGGGAAAGCTGCTGGCAATGCTGGCACACGAGATCAAGACCCCGCTGGCCACCATGCACCTGCGGCTGGACACTGCGGGCAGCGGTCATCGCGAGATCCGGCAGGCGATGCGCGACATGAACGCCGTCATCGACCGCTGCGTACAGGCAGCACGGATGGGCGATGCAGCACTGGTCGCCAAGACCCAGTCGCATGACCTGACAAAGATCGTCCGCGATGCGGTGAGCGCCTGTGCGCAACCGGAGCGCGTGCGCACCGATATTCCGGACCAGCTGGACATCGAGACCGACATCCAGCTGCTGGCGCTCATCCTGAACAATCTGCTGGAGAACGCCTGCAAATATTCGATGACGGACTCCGCCATCACGCTGAACGTGGCGGCGATCGAAGATCCCGCACTTGGCCCGGCGATGCGTCTCGAGATTCGCAATCGCCCCGGCACAGCCGGCTTCCCGGATCCGGCCCGGGTATTCAACAAATACTATCGCTCTCCCGCGGCCCAGCGCCAGGCAGGCACCGGCCTCGGACTGTACCTGGTACGCAGTCTGGCGCAGGTACTGGGCGGACGCATTTCTTACCTGCCCGATACCGAGTCGATCGGATTTGTGCTGACGCTGCCGTTGGCGCAGCTTCCTTGATCGCCGATTTGGACAGGCTTGGAATTCTGCACAAGGGCTCCATATACTGAAACAGTTTTGTACTCGACGGATTTTGCATGAACAACACACCATCGCTGCATATCATGGTGGTGGAGGACAACGACAGCCTGCGCGAAGCGACTGTCGACTTCCTGAAATCTCATGGCCATGATGCCACCGGCGTCGTCTGCGCCGAAGATATCGACGATACGCCGACGCGCGACCTGCCCGATCTCTACCTGATCGACGTGAACCTGCCCGGTGAGAATGGCTTTTCTCTGGCCGAGCGCATTCGCGCCAGCCAGCCGCTGGTGGGCATCGTGCTGATGACTGCGCGCGGCCAAGCGGACGACCGGCTCGAGGGCTATACGGCGGGTGCAGACAATTATCTGATCAAGCCGGTAGAACAACCGGAGTTGCTGGCCACGATCAACAACCTCGCCCGTCGAATCAAGCATAGCGCTGTCGATACGACCGTCAAGCTGACACTGATCAGCCCGTCAATGATGCTGGCGGGACCGCAAGGCGAGGTCACGCTGACGCAGGGGGAAGGTTTGCTGCTGACGGCCTTGAGCCGCGCCGCCGGCCAGAAGCTCGAGCGCTGGCAGGCGATGCAGTTGCTCGACCCGCAGCACAAGGGACTGGTACCGGCCAACCTTGAAATGCGCATCAGTTCACTGCGCAAGAAACTCGACCAGTGCGGCGCCCCCCGCGGCGCGATACGCACTTTGCGCGGCTTCGGCTATGCGCTGCTCTGCCCCCTGGCTGTCCTCTGAAAAAAAGCCCGGCAAAGGCCGGGCTCGTGTTCTTGTCTCAGCTTGCGTAATCCGCTACCGACATCAGCGCGTCGCACGTGCATTGCACACGCAGGCTGCGCTCGTTTCAGAAGGGCGGTTGTGCCGGCGCTTTGTCGGCCTTGAACAGGTAGAGGCTGAGCATGCTGGCAATGGCCGCGAAGGCCCAGAAGAAGAAAAACCCCAGTGTGTAGGCCGCAATCGACGGCAGCTCCGCATGGCCGCCGGCCAGCATCAGGTCGA
>JACCDH011088211.1_pt1 | contig 10639 bp, 15 predicted proteins | sample 7442481 | NCBI WGS metagenome assembly JACCDH01 (sample SAMN15323433, study PRJNA562643) | freshwater metagenome | isolation source: river surface water | place: USA:Blue River Watershed | collected 2017-08-15
ACTGATAGTCTGGATTCTGTTTGTATCATTTTATCCGATTATTTAGCGCGTTCTACAATTTCTACCATTCTCCAGTTCTTTGATTTACTCAAAGGACGTGTTTCCATGATACGAACGGTATCACCAACATGACAATCGTTGTTTTCGTCGTGAGCAACGAAACGGGTAGTTTTCTTAACGAACTTACCATATTTCGGGTGCTTCACTTTACGCTCAACAGAAACGACAATGGATTTTTCCATTTTGTCACTGGTAACGACACCAATTCTTTCTTTTCTTAAATTTCGTTTTTCCATGTTCATTTTTTTATCTCAGGATTAAGCCTGATTTGAACGTTTAGTTAACTCTGTACTCAATCTTGCTACCATTTTACGCATGTGGTGAATACGCAAAGGATTTTCAATTGGAGCCATTTTGTGTGTCAACTTCAAGTTAGTCAATTGACCTCTGAAATCTTCCAAACGGCTTTGTAAATCTGCGGTAGAAAGTTTTGTGATTTCTGCTTGTTTCATCTGCTTAGATTAAACTGGTATAACAAAATCATTGCGAACAATGAACTTACATTTCACAGGCAACTTCTGTGCTGCAAGGCGCATCGCTTCTTTTGCAATGTCGTAAGGTACTCCGTCTGCTTCAAACATGATCGTTCCTGGTTTGATCACGGCCACCCAGTGGCTCGGAGCTCCCTTACCTTTACCCATACGTACTTCAGCTGGTTTTGAGGTAACCGGCTTGTCTGGGAAAATTCGGATCCATACTTTTCCTTCACGCTTCATGTATCGAGTAACGGCAATACGTGAAGCTTCAATCTGACGTGAAGTAATCCATCCTGGTTCCAAAGCCTTTAATCCGAAAGATCCGAAAGCGATGGTTGAGCCACGATGAGCTAATCCTCGGTTTCTACCTTTCTGTACTCTTCTAAATTTTGTTCTTTTAGGCTGTAACATTTCCTGTCAATTTAACTGTCTTATTACTTCTTCTTTCTTTTGAATGATGCTGGCTTGCGATCACCTCCTTGGTTGTTAGCACCACCGGCATTCATTCCGATGTTTGGCGCTAAATCGCGTTTTCCGTAAACTTCTCCACGGCAGATCCATACTTTAACACCAATACGACCGTATGTAGTGTGAGCTTCAGATACTGCGTAGTCGATGTCTGCGCGGAACGTATGTAAAGGTGTACGACCGTCTTTGTACATTTCTGTACGTGCCATTTCAGCACCATTCAAACGACCAGAGATCTTTACTTTAATTCCTTCAGCACCCATTCTCATCGAGCCGGCGATAGCCATTTTAATTGCACGACGGAAAGAAATACGAGCTTCTAATTGACGTGAAATGCCATCAGCAACTAAGCGAGCATCCAATTCTGGACGTTTCACTTCGAAGATGTTGATTTGAATCTCTTTCTTCGTCAATTTTTTTAATTCTTCTTTTAGTTTGTCAACTTCTTGACCACCTTTTCCGATGATGACACCAGGACGAGCAGTGTTGATAGTTACTGTAACTAGTTTAAGGGTGCGCTCGATGATAATTTTCGCAATGCTAGCTTTAGCCAAACGAGCGTTCAAGTAACGACGAATTTGATCGTCTTCAACGATTTTATCTTTGTAATCGTTACCTCCGTACCAGTTTGATTCCCATCCGTGGATGTAACCAAGTCTATTACCTATTGGATTTGTTTTTTGTCCCATTTCTTCTAGTTATTTTGTACCATCTACTACGATCGTCACGTGGTTCGATCTTTTTCTAATTCTGTGTGCACGACCTTGCGGTGCAGGCTGAATGCGTTTAAGCATTGTACCACATCCTACTTCAATGCGACTCACTACCAATGTTTCTTGGCTGATATCCGCACCCTCGTTCTTTTGCTCCCAGTTCGCAATTGCAGAACGGAGTAATTTACCGAGGCTCGTAGAGGCATCTTTACTATTGAATTGAAGAATGTTTAAAGCCTTATTGACTTCAACACCACGGATCAAATCAGCCACCATTCTCATCTTACGAGGAGAAATAGGTGAATCATTCAAGCGCGCAATGGCCATTGACTTCTTATTTTCTTTCAGCTCTTCAGCTTTTAAGCGTTTTCTAGCTCCCATGACTGTAATAATTCTTAACGTTTCTTATCTTTTTTATTACCGGCGTGTCCACGGAAGTTACGGGTAGGGGAGAATTCTCCTAGTTTATGACCTACCATGTTTTCCGTTACGAATACAGGAATGAACTTGTTACCGTTGTGAACGGCGAAAGTCAAACCAACAAATTCCGGAGTAATCGTGGATGCTCGTGACCATGTTTTGATAACAGCCTTGCTGCTAGACGCTTGAGCATCGTCAACTCGTTTCATCAACTTATAGTGAACAAACGGTGGTTTCTTTAATGAACGACTCATACCTTAATTATTTCTTTCTTCTTTCTACAATTAACTTATCGGAATACTTGCGCTTAGATCTAGTTTTAAATCCTTTAGCAGGCATACCATTTCTTGAACGTGGGTGACCACCGGCATTACGGCCTTCACCACCACCCATCGGGTGATCAACTGGGTTCATCACAACACCACGTACACGTGGACGACGACCCAACCAACGAGAACGTCCTGCCTTACCTGAGACCACAAGATTGTGCTCAGCGTTAGAAACAGAACCAATTGTAGCAAGACATGTCGTAAGAATCATTCTTGTTTCACCAGATGGCATTTTTACGATAGCGTATTTTCCATCACGTGCGTTCAATTGTGCATAAGTTCCAGCACCACGTGCGATGATCCCTCCAGCTCCTGGCTTTAATTCAATGTTGTGAATTACTGTACCGAGTGGAATATCAGATAAGAACATTGCATGACCTACGTTAGGTGTAGCGTTTTTACCTGAAAGAATCACGTCACCAACTTTTAATCCGTTAGGTGCGATGATATAGCGCTTCTCACCATCAGCATAGAATAACAATGCGATGTTAGCTGTACGATTTGGATCGTATTCAATAGATTTAACTGTAGCAGGAACATCAAACTTTTCGCGTTTGAAGTCAATGACACGGTATCTTTGTTTGTGGCCACCACCGAGGTAACGCATGGTCATACGACCGTCGTTGTTACGTCCACCTGATTTTTTCATCGGGGCCAACAAACTCTTCTCTGGAGTCGCTTTGGTAAGCTCTGCGAAATCAGTAGCTACTTTATGGCGCTGACCCGGAGTTGTTGGTTTAAATTTTTTCAAACTCATGGTTAAACATTAATAATTGTTAAATAAATCAATGGTTTCACCATCTGCTATCGTTACTACAGCCTTCTTCCATTGTTTGCTTTTTTGCTCAACAATGCCTTTATTCGTGTACTTCACAGAGGATACCCCACCACCATAATTTAATGTATGAACATCTGTGACATGTACTCCATACATCTTCTCGATGGCATTTTTAATTTCGATCTTATTGGCCTTACGGTCTACTTCAAAAGTGAAGCGATTAGAAAGCTCGCTCAATTTTGTTGCTTTTTCCGTAATAACCGGCTTCTTGATAATTGTTTGCATAACGCTTAGTTAAGAATCGTTTGAATTTTCTCAATAGAGCTTTCAGCCAAAATCACTTTTGAAGCATTTAATACATCATAAGTGTTAAAGGAATCAGCTGTTACGACTTTCACGCGTCCAAGGTTACGTGCAGCTAAATAAACGCTGTCCGTTTTTTCACCTAGGATGAAAAGTACTTTTTGGTTTTCAAGGTTTAAAGAAGCAAGCAACGATTTGAAATCTTTTGTTTTTGCTTCCATGTTTAAATCTTGGATCACCATCAAGGAATCATTTTTCGCTTTGAAAGAAAACGCTGATTTTCTAGCCAAACGCTTTAATTTAAGATTTAACTTGAAGTGGTAGTTACGTGGACGTGGTCCGAAAATACGACCTCCACCAACACGTGTACCAGATTTAGCACTACCTGCACGAGCTCCACCAGTACCCTTTTGACGCTTTAATTTCTTGGTAGAACCAGCGATTTCATTGCGTTCTTTTGCTTTGTGGGTACCTTGACGCTTGTTAGCAAGGTGTTGTTTGACATCCAAGTAAATGGCATGGTTGTTTGGTTCAATTCCAAACACCTCTTCTGAAAGGGTTACTGACTTCGCAGTAGCTGTACCTTTTGAATCGTAGATCTTCAGTTTCATTACTTGATAATTGTTACGGTTGAACCATTTGCACCAGGAATCGATCCTTTAACGATCAAGAGATTCTTGTCTGCAATTACCTTTAAAATTTGAAGGTTTGACATCTTGCGTTGTTTGTTACCCATTTGCCCAGCCATGCGCATTCCTTTGAATACACGTGCAGGGTAGGAACAAGCACCAATTGAACCTGGTGCACGAAGACGGTTGTGCTGACCGTGGGTAGATTGACCAACACCACCAAAACCGTGGCGACGAACAACCCCTTGGAAACCTTTACCTTTAGTGGTACCGGTTACGTCAATGAATTCACCTTCTTCAAAGATGTTTACTTCAATGGTATCACCCAAATTCGCGGTATCGAAACCTTTGAATTCAACCAATTTGGCTTTTGGAGCCGTGTTTGCTTTTTTGAAATGACCTTTCAATGCATTGGGTGTGTTCTTTTCTTTTCGAACACCGAATCCCAACTGAACTGCATCGTAACCATCCCTGTCTTGTGTTTTTACTTGCGTAACAACACAAGGACCAGCTTCAATAACTGTGCATGGCAATGATTTGCCCTCAGCACTAAAGATGCTAGTCATCCCGATTTTGCGTCCAATAATTCCTGGCATATACTAGTTGTTAAAAATTACACTTTGATTTCTACGTCAACTCCACTAGGAAGCTCTAACTTCATGAGGGCATCTACAGTTTTTGAAGAACTGCTGTAGATATCCATGAGGCGCTTGTAAGCACACAATTCGAATTGCTCACGTGCCTTCTTGTTCACGTGTGGTGAACGAAGTACAGTGTAGATTCTTTTGTGGGTAGGAAGTGGAATAGGACCGCTTACTACTGCTCCTGTAGACTTAACTGTTTTTACGATTTTCTCTGCTGATTTATCTAGCAAGTTGTGATCGTAAGATTTTAATTTTATTCTGATTTTTTGGCTCATCTGCTAAATTTTATATGCTTTGACTTAACCTTTTGATTTTGCTACTACGTCTTCTGAGATGTTTCTTGGTGCTTCAGCATAGTGTGAAAACTCCATAGAAGAACTTGCACGTCCAGAAGTGATGGTACGTAACTGTGTTACATAACCAAACATTTCAGAAAGTGGAACGTCTGCTTTCAATACTTTCGCACCGTTACGATCGTCCATACCTTTCATCATACCTCTACGACGGTTAAGGTCACCAACGACATCACCCATGTTTTCTTCTGGTGTAACGACTTCTAATTTCATGATTGGTTCAAGAAGAATAGGGCTACATGCTTTCAAAGCTGCACGGTAGGCCATTTTAGCACACAATTCGAATGATAAAGAGTCGGAGTCGACGTTGTGGTAAGAACCATCCATCAATTCAACAACCATAGCGTCGATAGGGAAGCCAGCAAGAACGCCATTTTTCATGGAATCTTTGAAGCCTTTTTCAACTGAAGGGATGAATTCACGTGGAATGTTACCACCTTTAATGCTATTGATGAATTCAAGACCAGTCTTTTCTTCGTTGGTTTGTGCCGAGATTTTAACATAGATGTCAGCAAATTTACCGCGACCACCTGATTGTTTTTTGTAAACCTCACGGTGTTCTGTAGAACCAGTGATTGCCTCACGGTAAGCTACCTGTGGAGCACCTTGGTTAACTTCTACCTTAAACTCACGCTTCAAACGGTCGATGATGATCTCAAGGTGAAGCTCACCCATACCAGAGATAATGGTTTGACCAGTTTCTTCGTCAGTGTTTACACGGAAAGTTGGATCTTCTTCTGAAAGTTTAGATAAACCAATAGATAGACGATCTGTATCAGCTTGTGTTTTAGGCTCAATCGCTAAACCGATTACCGGATCAGGGAAGACCATAGACTCGAGGATGATAGGTGCGTTTTCAGCACAAAGTGTATCACCTGTTTTGATATCTTTAAAACCTACAACCGCACCGATGTCACCAGCTCCTAGTTCAGGAATTTGGTTTTGCTTATTCGCGTGCATTTGGAAGATACGAGAAATACGCTCTTTGCTGTCTGAACGTGTATTAAGAACGTAAGAACCTGCCTCTAGTTTACCAGAGTAAGCGCGTACGAAACACAAACGACCAACAAAAGGGTCTGTAGCAATTTTGAATGCAAGTGCAGAGAAAGGCTCGTCGTAAGATGGCTTACGAGTGATTTCTTCGTCATTTTTAGGGTTTGTACCAGTAATTGCTTCTACATCTAGTGGTGAAGGAAGGATTTCCATTACCATGTCAAGCATTGCTTGTACACCTTTGTTTTTGAATGAAGAACCACACATCATAGGAACAACTTTTCCTGCGATTGTAGCTTGACGCAATGCATCTAGGATTTCACGCTCTGTCAATGAATTCTCATCTTCAAAGAATTTTTCCATAAGACTTTCGTCGAATTCAGCAACTGCTTCAAGTAATTCTGAACGCAATTGACGAGCTTCGTCGATGATGTCTGCAGGAATTTCAACTTCTTGGAAAGTCATACCCATGTCGTGCTCGTTCCAAACGATACCTCTCCAGTTGATCAAGTCAACCACACCTTTGAAGTTATCTTCTTCACCGATGTTAATTTGGAGTGGAAGCGCGTGGCTACCTAACATTTCTTTTACTTGGCGACATACCATTAAGAAGTCAGCTCCTTGACGGTCCATTTTGTTAACGAAACCAATACGTGGAACGTTATAGTTGTTAGCCAAACGCCAGTTTGTCTCAGATTGTGGCTCAACACCATCAACAGCTGAGAACAAGAATACTAAACCATCAAGAACGCGTAATGAACGGTTTACTTCAACCGTAAAGTCAACGTGTCCTGGGGTATCAATAATGTTTACATGGTATTTTTGACCGCGGTAATTCCAATCTAGGGTAGTAGCAGCAGAGGTAATGGTGATACCACGCTCTTGCTCTTGCTCCATCCAGTCCATGGTAGCTGCACCGTCGTGAACTTCTCCAATTTTGTGACTTACACCACCGTAATAAAGGATACGTTCAGTAGTTGTTGTTTTACCGGCATCAATGTGAGCGGCAATACCAATGTTTCTTGTGAATTTTAAATCTCTAGCCATTTTCTTAGAATCTGAAGTGTGAGAATGCTTTGTTAGCTTCAGCCATGCGAAGCGTATCTTCTTTCTTCTTGAAAGCAGCACCTTCTTCTTTAGAAGCAGCGATGATTTCAGAAGCGAGGCGTTGTGCCATCGTTTTCTCATTACGCTTGCGAGAGTAACCAATTAACCATTTCATGGCCAATGATGCTTTACGCTCTTCACGAACTGGGGTAGGGATTTGGAAAGTAGCTCCACCAACACGGCGTGAGCGAACTTCTACACTTGGAGTTACGTTTTCGATCGCCTTTCTCCAAGTTTCAAGACCATTTGCGTCTTCGATTTTCTTTTCTACGATTTCTAATGCTTCGTAGAATATGCGGAATGCTAAACTTTTTTTGCCGTCTAGCATTAAGTTATTTACAAACTTAGTGACTACTACCTCGTTAAACTTTGGATCTGGTAGTATCGCAATTTTTTTCGCTTTTCTTCTTCTCATGATGTCTAGCTTTTAAAATTATTTCTGCTTAGGACGTTTTGTACCATACTTAGAACGACGTTGGCTACGGCCTTGTACTCCGGCTGTATCCTCTGCACCACGAACGATGTGGTAACGTACCCCAGGTAAATCTTTTACCCTTCCTCCTCGCACAAGTACTAATGAGTGTTCTTGAAGATTGTGGCCTTCACCACCGATGTAAGCGTTGACTTCTTTTCCGTTCGTTAAGCGAACACGCGCCACTTTACGCATAGCCGAATTTGGCTTCTTTGGCGTAGTCGTGTATACACGAACACAAACACCTTTACGTTGTGGACATGAATCAAGCGCAGCGGACTTACTTTTCTTCACCACCGCAGTTCTTCCTTTGCGAACTAACTGTTGAATAGTTGGCATAAAATACTCTTGTTTTAAATAAATAATAACCTCAAAACGTACTTTGAGGGGTGCAAAGATAACTATTTATTTTTATAAACCAAGAGCGTTTGAAAAAATATCAACATTTTATTGCTTGATTTTCAAAAATGAAGCATTGTCAGTGATGACTTTTGAAAATGGGAGTAATTCTAGCGAATTTGATAGTAGGATCTTTCCTTCATGGGTTGTCCAAGTTCTAATTGAAGGTTTGGAAGGTAATTGCCCTGAATAGGTTGAATTTTACTCAAACGTTTTTGAAAGTGAAGTTCTTGACAAAGGTTCAGTAGTTTTTGGTTTTGAATCCCACTTAAGTTCCCACGTTCGATGGTGTTTAAGCACCTTACGATCGACTTTAATTGATGTTCGTATAAATCGACTACATCATGTTCCAGTAATAAATCAATGCAATCGCTCACTTGTGCATCAAATGCTGCTTTGGAAATAGCGATGGATTCGTTTGCTGGAATAATGGGAGTTAAATAGTCGTATCCACTCGCGCTTTTCTTGAAAACAAAATTATTCCAAAAATCCGTGTCGTTAAGTACCTCTTGATCTTCTGTGTAATTGGAAATGTTTCCTAGGTGACTTTCAGCACATCGTAGTAATGAAAATGATTGCCAATAAGAAAAAGGTTGGAAGTAATGCCAGTCATAGAGATTGTAGCTATTATCTGGATTTTTCAGTAAAATTAAAAACTTGAAATCTTCATTCGATGAGTAATAATCATTTTCTGAATTTTTTTTCTTCCGATCGAATAATACAGGGTATATAAAGGCTGTTTTTTCTGGATTGGAGATAAGTACATTTTGATAATTAACATAGTTCTTCATGTCATCCCAGTTAAGATTTTCAAGGGAAGAAATGCGTTGATAAAAATTATTATACGGATAATCTTTCTCTTGAACCATTGCTTTTAGCTTTGGCTGAATTTCCGATTTAATCAGTTTGTTGACCTCTTCATTTTGTGATGGCGAAACAAGGCCTATTTCCATGTAATCAAAATAATCCTCAAAATCATTATATGTTTCCAACCACAGTGCTTCAGTAAATCTGTTTTTAGCATCTAATCCAGAACTATAGAAATTACGAATAGTCTCCAGGGAATCATCGTCGAAGCTAACTTTTGCAATCTGCCATTCTTCCCCCTTTTTTTCAACGAGCCATCTCGTCAAGTTACCTTCATATTCAGATAGTTCATATTCAGATTCGAAATAATATTCTTCGGTTTGTGCTGTAGTGTCGATACTTATGCAACTGATTATTTTTTCATCTTGACTAACAAACATCGCAATGACTTGATCAAATGGAATTTGAAATGGTAAATCACTGAGTATGGTCTTTCCTTTATCGATGTTCTTAGCCAATTGTTCTTTTGTGGTAATACCTTGATTATTCAAAGCAAGATCTATTTGACGCTCGCGTTCGTTTAGTGAGATAATGCTAGGATTTAAAGTCATGATAGCTTTTTCAAGATAATCAGCTGCTTTCACTTCTTCGTAAAATGATTCCCAAAACCTGAGCCATGATATCATATTTTGATTTAAATTCTGTGAAAGCATGATTCCTGTCGGGCATGAAAAGTGCATCTTTTGTGGCACAGCTCCAGGATTATTTATACTACTCACAAGTATGTCAAGCGCAGTTTCGGAAGGACTAACCTGAACGTTTTGTACGGAGATTTCGATGTTAACCGGACCCATGAATTTCAATGTAGGCTTTTGAAGGCTATAGAACAAGGGATCGACAGTCTGATTATACCTTCTATATAACATGCCAATAATCGGAAAAGATGGAAAAATTTTCTGAGGCTCAGCATTAAATGCTTGTACTGATTCTAAATAGACTTGCTGGTTGATGTCCAACTTTTTTTTCTTCAAGCGGGCATTGATTTTTTTTATTTCTGAATCTAATTCTTTGCTCGATTCAATGGCCATTTTAGAACAAATAGGATCGCTTATCCTTTCCGGAGAATGGGAGGTAATTAAAAAGTGAACGGGCTCTTGAGAAAAGGAAGTCCCAAACCAAATGAGACTGAAAAGGAGAAGTGTTTTTTTCATTTAACGAAAATAAATAAAAACATTTGACTTTTCTCTCATGAATTAGTTTATTATATTTTTCGAGTCAAAAAAAAAGGAAACCTTTCGATTTCCTTATTCTAATTCTTTAATAGCTTAACGGTATAATGTTGCTTTCACCGCTTTGATGAGGCGATCCACATTTGGAAGCGCTTCATCGATTAGGGTAGGTGAGAAGGCAAAAGGTGTATCTGTTTGTGTAACACGTTGAACAGGCGCATCTAAATAATCGAAAGCATAGCGTTGCAGGTGATAAGCAATCTCCGAAGAAATGGATGCTAATGGCCAAGATTCTTCCAGTACCACACAGCGATTCGTTTTCTTAATGGATTCAACAATGGTTCCGTAGTCCAATGGACGAATGGTTCTTAAAGCGATGATTTCAACGTGAATGTTTTCTTTTGCTAAAGCATCAGCCGCCTCTTCAGCTACTTTAATGATTTTTCCAAAAGTTACGAT
>JACCDH011120919.1_pt1 | contig 10639 bp, 7 predicted proteins | sample 7442481 | NCBI WGS metagenome assembly JACCDH01 (sample SAMN15323433, study PRJNA562643) | freshwater metagenome | isolation source: river surface water | place: USA:Blue River Watershed | collected 2017-08-15
GTGAAAGCTAAGTCGCAAGATATGCCAACGCCGAGCGAAGCTTAGTAGAAATACTTTGAACGTGTAGAGACTAGACGGCACCCATCTAAGTCCAGCAATGGATATGATGAAGGCATAGTCCAGGGAGCGATGAAAGTCGCACAAACCGGAATCCTTTGGTCCCAGGTTCAAGTCCTGGTGGGCCCACCAGAAAAGAAAACCCTCATCAGAAATGGTGGGGGTTTTGTTTTTTGGTGGTATGCTTACTGCAAATAACCTGTGGAAATATAGGCGACACAAATGTCTGAGCAAGTAAAAAGTTCTTTAGAAAAATCTTTTGAAGCTGTATGGTCCAAGAAATCTAATCAGCCAGAAATATCTAGCCATGATTTGGATAAATTAATCCTAAAAAATTATCAATATAAATCGGGTCCAATTACTCCGCTTGTAAACACTTACTCGCCTCTGATTACTGCCTCGTCAACTTCTTAAAATTCCATGCCAACTTGGTCAGAAATTTTAATTGAGATAAATGGCGGGCCCAACACGCCACCGAATCCCATTGATGACGTTCGAAGAAAGTATATAGCTCAATTAGCCGCTCATACTGATAGGAATGTTATTGCCTATTATTCAGGTTGGCTTGTGCCAAAAGCGGATGATTTCAACGTTTCAATTAGTGATTTAGATAAACATGCATTAATGTCTGTTGTCTTTGGGTTGGATAAAGATAAAGGACTAGACTTAATTCTCCATACTCCCGGAGGAAGTATTGATGCAACTGAGTCAATTGTGGATTATCTTTGGACGGTTTTTAATAAAGATATTAGAGTGATCGTCCCTCAATTGGCTATGTCTGCTGGAACTATGATTGCATGTTCCGCTAAAGAAATTATCATGGGAAAACATTCAAACTTAGGGCCAATTGATCCGCAGATGTTTTCGCCAGGGGTTGGGTTTAATGTTCCGGCGCAAGGAGTTATAGATGAATATGACGTCGCGCTAAACCAGATAAAAAGCGAACCATCATCCGTTCCTTTATGGCAAACAATTTTTTCAAGAGTTCATCCATCATTTATTAACGAATGCATGCTGGCAATTAAGCATTCGAAACAGCTAGTGCACATGTGGTTGATGGATAACATGTTAGTGAATACACCCGGGAATACTAAAATTGCCGATAATATTGTCGATAATCTTGCGGATCATGGAATTACAAAATCTCATGGGAGACATATTTCTCGAAGTGAATGTAATCAGCTCGGCTTAAAAATTTTTGATCTTGAAAAAGATCCAAGAATGCAGGATATAGTTTTAAGTATCCACCATGCTTTTATGATTACTTTTAGTCAAACCCAAGCAAGAAAAATTGTAGAAAACAGTAATGGCTTAACAAATGTTTCTATGATCCCATTGAAAATTTCACCGCAGCCGGGAATTTTTTTCCCGCCTAACATTGTTCCTGTTCAGTTATCTCCAGCACCAGCAATCCAGAATGCGGAGCCTCAAGGAGTTGGCCCTATAAGAAAGCTTTTGAAGTTCATTAAGAGTCTTTGGTAATAACCGTTACTTAAAGTAACGCTATTGCAGTTACCCAATCCAAATGAGCAACAAAGAAATAACTTTAGAACAGATTCTCCAGGAATCTAGAGGTCTACACACTTGGATATTTCTACATTTAGATGGAGTTCAGTTTCCTAAAGTAAGAAGACTGTTGGTTGCCACTTCCGCATTCGATGTGGTTCTCGACTATTTCACTGGTATTACAGCTACAGTAGAAAAACGGGCATATGGATCTGCTTTTGCTCTAGTGCGTTCAATATTTGAAACATTTGTACGTGCTGTATGGCTAAAAGACTGTGCAACTGATGAAGAATTGTCAGCCTTTGAGCGAGATGAGTATGGTAGAAACTTTGATTTGATTCTCGCAAAAATTGAAGAATTAGATGCTTTTAAGAGTGGTACTTTGTCAGATTTAAAAAAGCAGGCTTGGTCAGCTATGAATAGTTATACCCATGGTGGTATACATCAAGTAGCTAGAAGAGTTAAAGGTAATGCTATAGATCCAAACTATCTAGATGGCGAAATCATAGAAGTATTAAGAATGGGCCAGATGTTTGCTCTATTAGCTTTTATTCAGATAGTTCTAGTTGCTGGTAGAAAAGACTTGGAGCAGGTTGGAATTCAGAAGCTATATGAGCTGGAGTTGTTTAAGAAAAAAGAGTTAATGTAAACATTGTCTTAAGTAGCGCTTGTAACAGTTGAAGTAATTCTTTTATTCCTATTTTGAACAAATTCAATGGCCAAATCTTTATAAGTTAGATATTCATCTAAATTGGCTGGAATTATAGGTGGTTTGAAATTGTCAAATCGCATTAAAAACTCTATGGATTTGAAATCTTCCGTCACTAAGTCTTGTAAAAGAAAGAAATTTATATAGCCTTGAAAATTTCCAAATAACTCGAAGAAATTTTTATAGCGGCCCAGTGCATCACTCAAAGGACTATTCTCGTTTATGTAATAACGACGAATGCATTCAAGAGTTAAATCAATTCGGTCTTTAATAAGTGGGTGCATACCTCTGGCACCATTGATAGTGCTTTTGCCATCAACTCGATTGGCTGGAAAGATTAGCATTCCACCAATTGTGTAACCAATTTTTTTAAATTCTTCAATTTCTTCCGCTTCTATCTGGCTCATTATGTGAGCCATAGACTTCCATTTTGAAAATGAATGAATAGCTGAGTCACTGGATAATGAAAATTCGCCTAGTTCAGAGATGTGATGGAGGTAAATCCTTGGGTTTGTATCGTCGAGGGTGAAAATGGTTCTGTTAGGAAGCGGTTTGCTCCAGAGATGCTTATGGTATCTACGAAGTGTAGGGCTTAAGGCGTCAGGATCCTTCCCGGCAGGTGTGTCACTGCGGAAATCAAAGGTGGTATCTATGAGTGAAAGTGCCGTCATTTACCTAATAATAAATTAATAATATTTGTAAACAAACAGATAAAATAAACCATTAATTAACTAGGTCTCAAAGTTTATGTCCGATACTAAATTTGCTGCATTTTTAACTCAATTTGAAACCAAATATTCAATTGATGAAAAAAGGAAAATTTGGACTAATCTAAGCTCTCAATTTAGGAATTTCTGGGATGGCAGAGTTATGGTATCAGATGATCAATTAATCAGTGATGATGACTGTGATGAAGTTATTCGAATTTTAGATAGAAGTGGAAAAGGGAATACGCAAAATAGTGAGGCAATCGCAAGGGCGATGGTTCCACAAGGCGCATGGAGAAGATTGTTCAATATTCTTCATGCTAATAAAAAGCTCGGTGGCTTAGTCAATCGAATATTAATCGAAGAAGATTTAGATAAAAAAGCAGAACTGATAGATCAACTTTACTCGTTACCAGAAGCTCAAAAGATGTATCTGATAGGGCCTAGCGGAAATACTGTTTCTGCCCTGTTAGCTGGATATGATCCCTTTAATAACCTCTCAGTAATCTCTTTAAATGACAGAAGAAAGCTTATCGAATATTTTAATTTGAGCTATATAAGTGAATTTGATTCATCATCCATTGGCAAAAAAATTATTAAATCTAATTTAATAATTGCTGAAGCTCTTAGAGAAAATGGAATAACTGGTGATGCCAGAAGAATTTCTGAGTATTGTTATTTGGAGCCTGTTACTGAATTATGGAAAGAAGAGTTTTCAGTAAAAGATCAATCCGAAGGTAAGCCGGCTGAATATACCGTGACTATTTCATCTGAAAAGGAACATTCATTAAATGTTAGCGAAGATGAAGTGAGGCACTCTATTAAAGTGCAGGGAGCCTTAGCGAGAATAGGCGAGTTGATGGGCTTTCAGGTCTGGTTGCCAAGACCAGATAGAGCTTTAGTTGCTAAAGTTTGGCAACCTAAATCTGAAGGTGTTTTACTTGATGAGCTACCTTTATCCTATGACTCTAAAACATTAAGTACCATAAGATTGATTGATGTTATTTGGTTTAAAAATAGAAGATCAATTGCAAGGGCTTTTGAAGTTGAGCATACAACTTCAATTTACTCTGGGATTTTAAGGATGGCAGATCTTGTTGCATTACAGCCAGATATAAAAATTAAGATGCACATTGTTGCTCCATTTGAGAGGCAGGATAAGTTCTTAACTGAAATACGTCGACCAGTCTTTACTTATATGACTAACGCTAGGCTTTCTGAGATGTGCACTTTCATTTCTTATGACAACATTGAATTAATTGCTGACCTTCCTCATTTACATCGAACAAATGATGGAATATTAGAAGACTATGAAGTGAGTGCTGAATCACAGGATTAAAAAATGGCAAAAGAAAAAAAAGTTAAAAGTATTGAAGAAACCTTATGGGATTCTGCAAATAAGCTAAGAGGTAGCGTTGAGCCAGCTGAATATAAGCATGTCGTTCTCGGACTTATTTTTTTAAAGTTTGCTAGCGATAAGTTTGAAGAGCATCGCAAAGCATTGATCGAAAAGGGTCAGGAAAAATACATTGAAATTTCTGATTTTTACAACCAAAGCAATGTGTTCTTTTTGGATGAAATTAGTCGTTGGAGTTACATCATTAAGAATTCGAAGCAAAACGATATTGCCTTAAAAATTGATACTGCACTCCATAACATTGAGAAAAATAATAAAGCTCTCAAAGGGGCATTACCTGATAATTATTTCTCACGTTTAGGTTTAGATGTCGCCAAGTTGGCATCGCTACTAGATACGATCAATGAAATTGATACGTTGAAAGATAAATCCCAAGATATCGTTGGGCGTGTCTATGAATATTTCTTGAGCAAATTCGCTCTTGCTGAAGGTAAGGGTAAGGGTGAGTTTTATACCCCTAAAAGCATCGTAAATTTAATTGCAGAATTAATAGAGCCTTACAAAGGTGTGATTTACGATCCCGCCTGCGGATCTGGGGGTATGTTTGTTCAATCGATTAAGTTTATTGAAAACCATCACGGCAACAAGAAGGAAATCTCTATTTACGGTCAAGAATATACAAATACAACATACAAACTAGCCAAAATGAATTTGGCCATTCGTGGCATTAGCGCAAATTTAGGTGAAAAAGCGGCTGATACATTTGCAGATGATCAGCACAAAGACTTAAAGGCTGATTTCATAATGGCAAACCCACCCTTTAATCAAAAGGATTGGCGCGCTGAGAATGAGTTAGTTGATGATCCTCGTTGGCGTGGATATGACGTACCGCCAAAAAGTAACGCTAACTATGCATGGATTCTTAACATGGTTAGCAAGCTCGGTGAGAATGGGGTCGCAGGTTTTATTTTGGCCAACGGCGCATTAAGTGGTGGAGGGGAAGAGTACAACATACGTAAAGCCCTTATAAAAAATAATTTAGTCGAAGCTATTCTTGTTTTGCCGAATGATATGTTTTATACGACAAATATTAGTGTGACCCTCTGGATATTAAATAGAAATAAAAAAGAACATACAAGAGCTATTGGTGATGCAATAAGAAGCTACAGAAATCGCGAAAATGAAATTTTATTTATGGATTTACGTCAAATTGGTGAGCCAATTGAAAAAAAATATATTCAATTCAATGAAGAGCAGATAGGTAAGATCTCCAAAACTTATCATAACTGGCAAAAGGCAGCAGGAGCATATTCTGATGTGCCCGAGTACTGCTATTCAGCTTCAATCGCTGAAATTGAAAAGAAAGATTTTTCTTTAGTTCCAAGCAAATATATTGAGTTTATTAATCGAGACGAGAAAATTGATTTTGATGAAAAAATGCAATTAATTAAAAATGAGCTTGGGGGGCTAATAAACGCCGAAAAAAATTCAACAAAAGAATTGATTGGGGTAATGAAAGAATTAGGGTATGAAATCACTTTATAGCCCCATAGGAAAACTGATTCGCCTTGTTGATGAGCGCAATGTAGGACTTAAGATTGAAAATCTATTAGGGTTAAGCATTTCCAAGGAGTTTATCCAGTCGGTGGCCAATACAATCGGCACAGACATGGAGGGTTACAAATTAATACGCAGGAATCAATTTGCTTGCAGTCTAATGCAGGTAAGAAGAGATAAAAAGTTGCCTGTAGCGCTCCTAATTGATCATGATGTTGCAATTATTTCTCAGGCTTATCCAGTATTCGAAATTATTGATACTTCAATTATTCTGCCCGAGTATCTAATGCTTTGGTTTACACGCCCAGAATTCGATAGGGAGGCATGTTTTCACGCTGTAGGAGGCGTAAGGGGAAGTTTAGAGTGGGATGATTTTTGTGGCATGCAATTACCGGTCCCTTCTCTAGAAAAGCAGCTTGAGGCAATTCGTGAATGCAGGGTGGTGAAAGATCGAATTAAATTAAATAATGCCTTTATATCAAATCTAGAAGAAACCCTTAAAACTATATATAAGCAATGGTTTGTTGATTTTGAATTTCCCGATAAGAATAGTGGGGGGTACAAATCATCCGGTGGAAGTATGGAGTGGAATGAGTTGATCGGGGGAGAAATACCTCCGGATTGGACGGTGGCAAATCTCCAATCAGTCTGCGAAAAAATTGGAAGCGGCTCAACCCCAAAGGGGGGCAAGGCAAATTATCACAAAACTGGAATTTCACTAATCCGCAGCACCAATGTATATGATTTTGTCTTTTCTTCTGCTGATTTGGTGTTTATTGATGAAAAGCAGGCAAAAGCACTCCAAAAAGTTTCAGTTCAAGAAGACGATGTTTTGCTTAATATTACTGGTGTATCCGTTGCGAGATGTTGTCTTGCCCCTGAATACTCATTACCAGCCCGCGTGAATCAGCACGTTATGATTATTAGAGCAAGCAAGGAGCTTCATTTGGCCCATTATCTTTTATGCCTTCTTTGTTATACGGATAATAAAGCTAGGCTTTTAGGAATTAGCCAGGCTGGCTCAACAAGAGAGGCGCTTACTAAAGAAGAGGTCGAGGCTTTTAATATTGTCGTCCCGAACACCAAGCTTCTAAAAAGCTTCGAAAGTATTGCTAGAAAAATAATAAAAATGATTGAGGTTAAGGCATTGAGTAATTCAAAATTAATGAATTTGCAATATCTTCTTTTGTCCAAGTTAGCGACAATTAATAACTGAATCCATGAAATTTACAGAAGAAAAGTTAGAGGGCGCTTTTGTTGAGTTACTGAGTGTTGAGGGTTACCCTCACCTCCTTGGGAGCTCTATTAATCGTTCGCCTGACGAAGTTCTTATTGAGCAAGATCTAATTGATTACTTGCTGTGCAAGTATCAAGCGCATCAACTTAGTCTGACCGAAGCTAGATCTATTGTTTTAATGCTCAAAAGCCTTCCGGCTAGCGATCTATACGAGACCAATAAGACTCTCATGAGGTGGCTTTCTGATGGCTTCATGCTTAAGCGGGAGGATCGCAGTCAGAAAGACGTCTTAATTGAGTTAATTGATTTTGATGGAATTAATGATTCAGCAAAAAATGATTGCAATATCTATAAATTCGTTAATCAACTGGAAATTGTTGGCTCTGAAAAACGTATTCCTGACGGAATCTTGTATATAAATGGCCTTCCTTTGGTTGTGTTTGAGTTCAAAAGCGCAATTCGCGAAGAAGCTACCATTCATGATGCTTATAACCAATTAACCATACGATATCGTAGGGATATACCTGAACTTTTTAAATATAACGCCTTTTGTGTAATTAGTGATGGAGTAAACAATAAGGCTGGCTCATTTTTTGCGCCCTATGATTTTTTCTATGCTTGGCGTAGGGTTGAAGGTTTGACAAAAGATGTGGATGGTATTGATAGTATGTTCACATTGGTTCAAGGTATGCTTAACCGCAATCGCTTGCGCGATATCATTCGCAACTTTATTTACATTCCCGATGCATCAAAGAAAAACGAGAAGATTGTTTGTCGATACCCACAGTATTACGCTGCAAACCGTCTTTTTAACAATATAAAACTTGTGCAAAAGCCTCATGGCGACGGCAAAGGCGGTACTTATTTTGGCGCCACTGGTTGTGGTAAGAGTTTTACTATGCTCTACCTCACAAGACTGCTGATGAAGAGTGAGTACTTTGCGAGTCCTACTATCATTTTGATTACCGACCGAACTGATTTAGATGATCAGCTATCTGGTGAATTTACAAACGCTAAAAAATTCATCGGAGATAACACGATTATTAGTGTTGAAAGTAGAGCAGAGCTTCGTAAGCTGCTTCAAGGTCGCCAAAGTGGTGGCGTCTTCTTAACCACGATTCATAAATTTACTGAAGATACACAACTTCTAACTGATAGAACGAATGTAATTTGCATTTCTGATGAGGCGCATCGCAGTCAAATCAATCTAGATCAAAAAATCAAGATTACTGATGAGGGCGTTACAAAGAGCTATGGCTTTGCCAAGTACTTGCATGACTCGTTACCAAATGCAACTTTTGTTGGCTTTACTGGCACTCCAATCGATGCAACCTTAGATGTATTCGGTAAGGTGGTTGATGCATACACAATGACTGAGTCTGTTAAAGACGAGATTACCGTCCGTATTGTCTATGAAGGTCGTGCCGCTAAGGTTGCCTTAAACAACTCAGAGCTAGAGAAAATTGAGAGATATTACGAAGATGTCGCTGTAGAAGGCGCGAATGAGTATCAGATAGAGAAAAGCAAGCAAGAATCATCGAGCATGAACGCTATTCTGGGCGATCCTAAACGGCTTGCCGCTCTCGCTAGAGATTTTGTTGAACACTATGAGAACCGTGTTTCTGAAGGCGCCACAGTAAAAGGTAAGGCAATGTTTGTTTGCAGCAGTCGAGAGATAGCCTATGAGTTCTTTAGGAATGTTATTGCTTTGCGTCCTGAATGGAATGAAATCAAAGCCGTCGCAGATGGTGAAGATGTGAGCGAGGAAGAGCGTAAGAAAATTAAGCCAATGGAGCGGATCAAGATGATCATGACCAGAGGAAAAGATGATGATGAAACGCTCTATAGCCTATTAGGCACCTCTGATTATCGCAAGACTTTAGATGCTGAATTTAAGAATGAAAAATCTAACTTCAAAGTCGCTATTGTTGTTGATATGTGGCTTACAGGCTTTGATGTCCCATTTTTAGACAGTATTTACATCGATAAGCCAATTAAGCAACATAACCTTATCCAGACTATTTCACGTGTTAATCGTAAATTTGAAGGTAAAAATAAAGGCTTAGTTGTTGACTATATTGGCATTAAGAAGCAAATGAACCTTGCTTTGGCTCAATATGGAAAAGGCGATGAGACAAATTTTGAGGATATTTCCGCGTCACTAGTGGTGGTTAGAAATCATTTAGATTTATTAGCCAAGCTATTTCATAAGTTTGATACCTCAAAGTACTTCAATGGTGGAACTATCGACCAGTTAAATACTCTAAATATGGCAGCTGAGTTTGTTCAGCAAACCAAAGAGCTTGAAACCAGATTTATGGATATGGTCAAGCGCCTTAAAGCTGCCTACGATATTTGTGCTGGTAGTGAAAAGTTGACTCAACTGGAGCGAGACTACCACCACTTTTATTTAGCAGTAAGATCCATTGTTTTTAAGCTCACTAAAGGTGATGCGCCGGATACCGAACAAATGAACGCTCGTGTTCGTGAAATGATTAAGCAAGCGCTTCAAAGTGATGGCGTTCAGGAGATTTTCAAGCTAGGTGACGACGAAGATAATCATCAAGATCTTTTTGATGAAGGCTACCTCAACAAAATTAATAAGATCAAACTTCCAAATACTCGCATCAAACTTCTTCAGCAGCTACTTGCCAAAGCTATTGCTGAGATTAAGAAGGTTAATAAAGTAAAAGGAGTCGATTTTTCAAAAAAGATGCAAGCCCTTGTTGATCGATATAACGAGCGTGATGAAGCCGATGTGTTGCGCAGTGAAGTTTACGAAGAAATAGCTGAAAGCCTCACAAACTTAATATGGGAAGTTCATCAAGAATTCTCAGCGGGGGAGGGCTTGGGTATCGATTTCGTTGAGAAAGCTTTTTATGACATTCTCAAAGATTTATGTAAAAAATATGACTTTAATTACCCAGAAGATAGATTAATTGAGCTGGCAAAAGCTGTTAAGGTACTCGTTGAAGAGCAAGCTAAATTTCCAGACTGGAATAAGCGAGATGATATTAAATCTGCCTTGAAGGTAAGTCTGATTCTTTTATTAGATGAGTATGGTTACCCTCCGGTTGAAAGAGATGAGGTTTATGTCGAAATATTCGAGCAAGCAGAGAACTATAAGAAAAACTCTGTACTTCAATAAGTGATACTAGATACAACACTTAGCTCTATAAGCTCCCCGCAAATATTTGTTAATTAGCTGTGATCTATTTTGGCTAAATTAACTAGCATTTTCTTGCCAGTTCGGTTGCTCTTCATGGAGCTCTGAAGCTAAATTATGTGTATGTCAACTAAGAAAGAAACTACACATCAATTAATACATCGCGATTTAACTGTTTTAAAAACTATTTCTGAATTTGATTTCCCCCAAAATCACTCATGAAAACACTTTTATCACTTTCAAAAACTTTCGCTCTAATATTTTCTAAATTCATCACTTTGAGTGTTTTGAATATCGCTCTTATCAATCCAGCTTCTGCACAATCCTCTGCAACACCTGAGCA
>JACCDH010774047.1_pt1 | contig 10636 bp, 10 predicted proteins | sample 7442481 | NCBI WGS metagenome assembly JACCDH01 (sample SAMN15323433, study PRJNA562643) | freshwater metagenome | isolation source: river surface water | place: USA:Blue River Watershed | collected 2017-08-15
GATGATTTAGTAGTAGTTGTGGATGCTATCATACTACTCGTAGTAATAGGACTATTTGTTGTGACAGTACCTGTTAACGTACCACCAGTTAAATTTAATTTTAAATTGTCTTGTGTATTCACATAACTAGTAGTAGCTAAACCAGCAGTTGTGTAATCATTATAACTAGTAGCTAACAAATAACCAGCAGTACCATGATTACCCCATCCAAAAGCTGTGACACCTTTTGCTACCTCTGTGTTCGCATTTACTCTTGCATCAGTGTAATACAAATTAGTGCCTTCAATAACATTTGTTGTTGTAAGTACCATATTTGAATTTGAAAAAGATGTAAATTTAATCACACCCGACATTATATTAGATAGACCTGATGAGGTGGTATCTATTTGTAAATCATATATAGAATTAGTTGCCATACTTTTGAATTTTTAGTAATCTTTAATGTATATATAAAAATAGTTTGTGTGGATTTGGAATATTCAATATTTTTTTATATTTTTGTTTAAATTAAAAATATTATGAAAATATTATCTATGTCGTTTTATATTGCTTTGTTATATTTCTTCATTGCTTTATATAATAAAACATATAATCCAATGTTATTTTCACAAGAATCTGTTGGTGGATTTGCTTGTGTTACCTTTTTAATTTTAATGGTACATAATGATTAACATTATTCTAAAATATGAGCAAATATATCACAGAATTTAATACTACTGGTATATCAACTGTAAATGTTGATAAAATATGTAAAGATTGGGACGACAGATTCGTAATCTATGTTTACAACAACGAGAAATATACTTTTGTTGTTACTGGTAGAGGAAGAAGAAAAAAGACAAATTTCTGTAAAACTGAAATTTCAGAAAAACAAGCATATCAAATTATAGCAAATTTAAATCTTTTGTATATACAAGATTCGACTTTTAGAAGTGCTGGTGCATATCACGCATTAGGATATATCAAATCAGAATTTGAGAGAATATCTTTGATAAAAAGCACAAAGGAACGTGAATTATCAGTGATAGATTCTGTATTGAAAAATTATGAAAAACACATCTGATATATTAAAAACATTCATTGATGAACCAAACATTTTAAATATTTATTTGTTTGGTTCATCTTTGTATAACACACGTAACGAAAATAGTGATTATGATTATATAGTTGTTTGTAAAGAACTACCTAGTTATGGCACATTACTTAATATTGGTGATGAAACATTTCATTTCCACACTTTAACTAATTTCCAATCATTGCTTGATTTGAATGAAATACAAGCACTCGAATGTATGTATTGTTCAGATATATACAAAATAAAAGAAAATCATACTTTTGATTTTGTCATAAATACATCTAATATCAGAACCAGCATCTCTACTATTACATCAAATAGTTATGTTCGTGGTAAAAAGAAATTGATTATCCAAGGTGATTACGATAAGTATCTTGGAATCAAATCAATATTCCATTCAATAAGAATATTAGATTTTGCTATACAAATATTATCAGAAGGTAAGATATATAACTTTGAATCAATGAATTGGATATTGGAAGATTTATTGAAAATATCCAAAGATAAAGAAAGTGTAGAATTATGGAATTTGATAAATAATAAATATTTATCGGTATATCAACTTAAAGGCTCTATATTTAGAAAATTAGCACCTAAAAATATAAATGATAAAATAGTTATTGATAAAAAGAAACTTACTATTTCTTATAAAGGAGAAAAGTATAGTTTTGAAAACAATAACGATTTCAAAACTATACAGAAATTACTAGCTTCAATAAACGAATAAATCACCTTTTTTAACTAATGGTGATAAATCTCGTTTATTGTTGCATACCGAACATGCACATATCATATTAGAATAGGCAAATTTCAATCCACCTAGTGATTGTGGTATAACATGGTCAATAGTTGCTAATTGATTCTGTTTTGTTGAGTTTCTGTTTGTACCACGAATCAAATTTTCAGCACCACATATTTCACATTTCAACATACCATATTTTTGATATATCATATCAAAAAATGTATTTTTATTAGTAGTTAACATATAAGATTCATTCTTTTTCAAAGAAGTAAGAATGATTTTATCAAATATGTAATCCATATCCAATTTTCTATAATGTTTTTTCAATAAACGATATTGATGTGATGATTTAGAATCCATATAATAATATTTAACAATACAAAGTTACATATAATATTTGATATATACTAATTAGGATATTTGTTTTTTTATTTGTAACTTTGTGTTATAAAACTAATATATACATTATGAAAAATAAAATAATGAATTTCAGAGATTATTGTAATAAAAAACAATCGGATATTGAAAATGACACAACATTTATAATAACCACAGAAGGTGTTAATATTGACACTACTAATAAGTGTGTGTATGTAGATTTGACACACGAAAATAATGTTGACACATCAGTTGCAATGAATCCAACATATTCTAATATTGACGGTTATGATGTTGTGTCAATATTCAAAAGAAAACACAATGATGATAAAAGTGATGGAAATCCATTGGTATATGCATTAAAAAACATCAAAGGTTGGAAAATTGATAAAAAAGATATTATAAAATTATTACATCAATTTGTTGATATATCAAATAAAATAGATTCTAAATACGATACGATAATAAGTATTCCTTCATCTAATGATTTGAATAATAAATTTCTGTACCGTTTGAATCGAATAATAAAATGTGATGATAAAATAACCGACCATTTATTCAGCAAAATGTATGTTGATGAAGTTGTAGAAAATATTGATTATCCATCAATGACAAGTGATGAAATAAGTATCATGGATGCTGCTATAAGAAAAATAAAAGATAAACATTTCACGTTTAAATCAATACCAGTTGATTTGAGGAAATATATAAAAAACATTTGGGACGATAGTTTTAGTTGTAGTGATTTAGGTGTGGCTGATAAAATAAATGATAAAAATATATTAATACTTGATGACACCATAGCTAGTGGGCAAACAATATCAACTTTTTGTGATACAATATTAAAAAACTATGCACCTAAATCGGTTACTATAATAACTTTATTCTCGGCATTATAATTGACAAAAAATAAGGGTTTAAAAACCCTTATTTTTTTATTCTTTTCTAATAGTAAGATTAGTAATCTGCATATCACCACTTAAAATAGTACTTATCATTTCAATAGATAAAACACTATTAATTGTAGTATTAACAGATACTGGATTTGTCATAACTAAATCTGTTCCTGAGAAATAAGATGCATTACCAGTACTCAAATATTTAACATTACCTTGACCGATAATAGTACCAGCCACACCAAGTGATAATACCGTAAATTCAAAATCTAATTCAAAAAAGTTATTTACTTTTGGTGATGCTATTTGGAAAGATGCACTTGTAACTATCACATTACTACCGAAATGTAATCTAAATGTCATATTTGAATCAGCACTAATATTGATATATCCCCTCATTTTAATAGAAACAGTATCACCAACATCAAAACTATTTGCTAAAAAAGTAGGTGAACCAATATCAGAACCAAGATTAGTGATAAAACTGTTATAATCTACATATCCACCAGTACCAGTTACTGTTGCTCTATTTACTTGTTTATAAAGCATTTTTCCAGCATTATCAACATATTTTTTAGTAGCTAGATAATTATCAAAACTAGAATCATTTGTCCATGTTTGGGTATAATCACCTAAATATTTAACACCACTATTATTTGCACTATAAATAGTTAATCCAGTAGTATTAGCAGCAAAGAATCCACCAAGTCCACCAACAGCATTAGAACTATCTAAAATAGCAGATGTGTTATTGATTAATAATCCAGTTTCAGCAGTAGATGTTAAAGCCAAAGAATAAGTTGATATATCAACACTAGTATCTTTTATTAAAACACCACCTAATTCAGCATTTGTAGTATCAGCAGTTAAACCATTTCTGAAAGTTAAATTACTACCAGTACCTGTACCTACTTGTAAAAATGTAGTAGTATTATCAGTATAAGTAAATAAATGTCCAGCATTACCACTTACTGTTGTTGCTACAACATCTTTAATAACTTTAACACCATTGAAAACATGGTTTGTGTTATCCCACACATATACATCACCATTACTAAGTAATGGGGGTGTACCACTACCAACCGGTAATGTGAAACCAAATTCATCGATGTTTATTCTTTTCCAATTATTATCGGCTATACATATATAAAAGAAATTATCATCATAACTAACATCACCTTTTGTACCAGCATAATTTCCCGATAGTGGTGATGGTAAAGTCCATGATAATATATTAGCATTATCAGATAAATCAAATAATTTTGTTGTATTATCTGTGAATAAAAATGACAATTCACCTGATAAAGAATCATAAGTAGAATCTTTTATTACCTTGGTATATCCCCAATCCGAATTATTCCAATAAGGCACAGAACCAAATGGGATTGTTCCGCCTGTGTTTCCACCCCAACCACCAGTTGTTGTGTCCATGAACCAGTCAATTGCAACTCGTTTCCATAAATTATCTTCAACACATGTATAGTAATAATTATCATCATAACTACGTTGTCCTTTTTTACCAGGATAGTTTGATTGATTAGGTGTAGGAAACACCCAATTATCAGTGCCATATCCCATATTTATAGGAAACCAGTTATTATTATCTAGTAAATCTGTTGATGTTGATTGTTGATTATTAATATCCAATACATAATACGCAACACCTTTATCCGAATTATCATAACTATCATCTTCAACACCGACAATCATCAGATTATCTCTGCGTTCTAGTGATATATCATCACGTTCTGTTAAGTTTTTTACAGTACGTAAACCACCATTACCATAACGTGCAATATGTGTGGCATATATATCCGATGTGTTAAATGGAACTACTGGTCCAATAACATTATATCCTTTTATTTCAGTTCCCATTATACTATTTTAACAATGATTTTTTCTCCCCACATCACAGAATGTGTTCTATATAAAGTATAGTTACTAGTGTAACCATGTTGATTAGTGAAACTAACAGTCTCTTTATCCCAATAATTTGTCTGCATATTACCGATATAAAAACGTGATGTACCATTAACTATTAAGTCATCTAAATATTCTGGTACACAGATATATAAATATTTTCCATTATTATTAATGAAACTATAAGTATTTGATAAATCATCTGTTAAATACGAATTATTCAACCCAATTATATTACTACTATTCAATGTAGTTGCATTAGATGAACCATAATAAATTCTTGGTTTATAATGAATAGTATAAGTAGAATTAAAATAATTACCATTTATATCTCTACCAGTAAGTGTGTATTGTTGTACACTGTTTGGTGTAGTTGATGTAGTAACATTATTATTGACATATGTGATATTACCAGACATAGTGGTTGGTATATTACTACTTATAATTGCTGATGTATTTGTATCTACTAATCTATATTTATTTAATGATGCAACATTTGCGAAATTATCTACCTGGAAATTAAATGTTATAGTTTGTGAACCAATATTTTCGCCAAATTCAGCACTAGTAGGTAAAGTAGAGTTGAAAATACTAAAATTTGGTGTAGCAAAAGGATATAAAATTTTATTTAATGCATCAATAACCGAAGTAGTAGATGTTATATCAGAAAATCTCGTTGAAATTTGATTATTGATATAAGTGTTAATAGTATTAATGTTTTGAGCCGACCATTTAGTTCCATCCCAAAACAAAACATCATTTAAATTTTTAACTGATATATCAACATCAGGTAAACCAGATAAAGAAAAATCAATGGTCACATCACCATCTAAACGTTGAAAAGTTAATTCATTAGTTGTGGTATTGAGATATGCATTAAAAATAGATGCATTAACCATACCATCATATTTTTCGCGGAATCCAGTATCAACTAAATGATTCTTATATATTAATAAATTTATAATATTATTAGGGTCAATCGGTGTGTGATTAGTCATTTTATTCTAACACTTTTAAAGTATATATAAAAATTTGTTATACAGAAATTATATATACTATATGAAACATGTAAGGTCGTCAATTAGAGGTGTATTTTTTCTTGAAAATATTGGTGTGCCAGTTAGTCTATTAACAGAATATAACGAACCGATATCTAATGGTTCTATTTGTGTTGATACTATAACTGGTAATTTATATAGCTTAAAATCAAATATTTGGACACTTGTTGGTACAGGAAGTGGTACTTCGGATATGACCTATATTAGACCGAATCCAACGACAATAAGCATTGGTGGATTACCATCTGGTACAACACCAAATTATACTACTTTACAAGAAGTGTTTGATGCTATGTTATATCCATTCATAGCACCTTCTATATCATTATCAAGTTCTAGTTTACATGAAAAAGGACTTACTATTAATAAAACAATGAATTATAGCATATCTTTGAATAGTGCAATTATTAGTACACGTAACATATTATTGAATAATGTACAAGAAGCTGTGATAAATAATAATTCTGGTTCTTATAGTTCACCAACAAATCTAAATTGGTCAAATAGTCCTAATACCACATTATATTATCCACATAATTTCACTTTCAGAACTACTTATACTAATTATTCTCAACAAAATAGCACGATATCTGTTGAATTTGCAGCACCTACATATTATGGCTCTTTGGATATAAGTAATGTTGATGAAACCAATATTAAAACACTTACTAAGACTATAAGAAAAAAAGCAAATGATAGCAATCTAAGTTTTTCACCTACTTTACAAAGATTTGTGTATGCTTATCCATCAAGTTATGGGAACTTAACTACTATTATTGACCAAAATAACTTCAATGTTTTCAATAGTTTTAATAAAACAGTAGTATCATTCACTCTTGCTGATAGCACAACAGAATTTTATAATGTGTACACTAGTAATGCTGATACAACACAATCTGGATTTAAATTAACATTTAATTTCTAAAACATATAGATAATACGACATGGCAATATATAACGGTGATATATCAGTTTCAGCAAACTTCCAACTAAATATCAATAAACCACTTGATGCAAGAACTGTTGTTGATAATGTTTCTGATTTATCAAACATTTCATTTAAATACCAAGGTATGTTAGTATTTATCAAAAATGATGATAAATACTACTCTTATAATGGTACTATATGGAATGAATTAAGCACTGGTGGTACAACACTTACTGCGGAAAATGGACTTAATATAGTAGATGATACAATCAAGTTAGGTGGTGAATTAATAGAGGAAACAACAATCAGAACTGAAAATTCTTTAAATATTTTAGGTCAAAATAGTGCTGGTTTTTTATATTTAGGTAAACAAAATAATAGCGATAAACTTGCATATATTGAACAAGATTCAACTGTTTGGGTTAGTAATCAAATAGGTGATTTTGTCACATATAAAGGAAATCAAGTATCAATTAATCCTGGTGGATTTACAACAAGAAATTTTTATGAAGATACATCATATTCACATATTCAAAATACACCCGAAACAGCATTAATCAAATTTGCTGATAGTAAAATAATTAAGTTTAATTTATATAACCCAGATGGTATTCAACCAGGAAGCGGTGAATCATTTATTATTAATGGTGTAACATTCACAGAAGGTGTTGATTTCATAGGTCAAGGTAATAACATATTAGATGCTGAAAATCTACGTGATAATATTGATTGGTCTTCACTTAGTTTAGTAGCATCAGTTGAACAAACAGTTGATTTTTTATATTTTGTTCTGACATCATCGACTGTTATCACAGCAACAAATAACTTATCAAATGTTGCATTATATAAAACAGAACATAATAGAATTGTAGTAGCAGATGATGAGGGTGTATTATTACAGAGTGGTGTTAATAAAGTTAATATAACAGATGATAATATTAATATTAATAAAGATATTAATATTATAATTAAAGATGAAACTGATATAATAAAAACTACACAATATAGTAATAAGTTTGGTATATTTAATACTAATCGTGATGATACAGATTCTAGTATATCATCCACAAATGTTTTTAGTACTGGTTCTCAAATTGCCAATTCAAATAACAAAAAAATAATATTCGTTGTAACCGCAGAGATATATATAGGTGAATCAATTACTATAAATGACGTGACTTTTACGGAAGGTGATGATTTTTTTACGAGTAATGATGGTACTCTCGATGCAATAACATTATCTAATCTGGATTATAGTTCTGTTCCTAACTTTATTAATGTTGAATTGGATGGTAATACTTTAACTTATAATTTCACAACAATTGATAATACTATAACTTCTAATATATCAAATGGTTATATTGGTAATTATATATACACAACATCAGTTTTTGCAGGTCAAAGTTTTGCTATAATGCAGAGTAATAATTCAGGATTATTAATTGACGGTAGAGATGGACATACCTTTTCAGATAATACAAACTCTAAACAAGGTTTAAAATATAATATTGATTATTCAGCAACTTTTACCGATAGAAGTTTAGTGGATAAGGCTTATGTAGATAGCCGTGTAGTTGTATTAACAGGTGAAAATGGTATTACACTTAATACAGATATAATTGAATTAGGTGGTACATTAAATAGAGCAACTGATATTGATTTAAATGATAATCCATTAACAATATCTGACAATGGTAACTTATTATTTGACCCATATAACACCATTATAAATGATTATTATAACACAACTTCTATTGATTGGGGTAATCGTATTTTGTATAATAGTAGTGGTGTTGAACTTCTGAATTGGAATTATGATAATTTACAAACATCTATCGCCCCATCAGATGGTACTGATATAACTAATAAAAATTATGTGGATACCCGTATCACATATTTTTATAATGATGTTAATACTACTATAACAAATTTATCTGATTATGTTTATGAATATATAGATAGATTTTGTCCTGATTCTAGTGTGGGTAATCAAAACGGCGTATCCACGACATATGTTATGAATCCTTCTATGTCATTTACAGCAGATATAAATACTGCTAATGCTGACATAAAAGCACAAGTATCTACTATAAATAATAAAACAGGGCAATGTATTTTCATGCGTTGTGGGATTCCTGGTAGTGCTACATCAACATATAAATTGAATGTTATCGGTGGATATATCACTACACTTAATCAAGATGAATGGGTTTTAATTAGATACAATGGATATATCTGGGAAACCATTGCCACAAACAAATATTTAGTAAATCCAGGAGGTGGTACTGATGGTCAAGTATTAGCTACTAATGGTAGTGGTGTTTTATCATGGGTAGATAAAGATGCAAATATTAATGCTTATAAAACTATATTCGTTGATGCTGTAAACGGTAATGATGCAACAGCTGTTAATTATAATATTAGTAAAAGATATGCTACTATAAAAACAGCACTTGCTAATGCAACTAGTAATGATACTGTTTATGTATTCCCTGGTTTATATGATGAATATAATATACCACCTGTTCATAATGTGACGTTATATCTAAGCGAAAATGCTATTATTCAACCAACAACAAATAGTGGTAATGTTCCAGTTATAACAGATTTAGCTATACCAAACTGGTCTTCTGTTTTATATACTATGGAAATGAATTTTAAAATCAGAGGTAAAGGTAAAATCATAAACAAAGGTGCAACAGCACAATATAATAATGCTGCATTGATGTTAGTATTAGCCAAATCGAGATGGGATGTTGAATTAGACACACTTTCAAGTTATCAAATATACGGTGGAAGTACATTGATTATCAAAAATACCAAAATAACCCTTAGTGGCTGTGCTTTTAGACATTCTATTGTTGTGAGACCAAATGTTACACATATTGATTGCGAGTTTCAAAATGCACACATAGGATTGATACCAATCGGAACACTTGGTGGTAGATATATGTCATTCAAAAGATGTAGATTCGTGAGAACAGTTGCTTTATCAGAATTTGATGAGTTGAGAGTGAATAGTGATGCTTTATGGGATGCTCCGCAAGGATTAAATACCGTGGTATATCCTAATATAAACGTAGGACACCAACATGGTTCATACGATGAATTTATTGAATGTGAATTTTATAATCATGTAGGTGGTGATAATATTGTATTAACTGATTCACCAGGTGCAAATGCGAATTACATAATTAAAGATTGTAGATTTACAAACACAAATACAGATTTATCAAGAGGTACTGGCACAGCAATTAAAATAGTTAGTGGGTTAGGAACAGCAACTAAACTATATATGAATAATAATATAGCTGATACAACACCAGTGTTTGTGAGTAGTCCACTCACAGTTAATTTATTAGCTGGTAATGGTATGTTAGTATCTGATAATGATATGGGTATAGCATATTATAACAGAGTAATAGGTAACAGAAATTGGAACTAAAAAACAAATATAATATATGAAAAAGATAGCAAGTGTGTATATCACAGGAAATAATGATGATACTATTTATGGTAATTTATCATATATCAACGAAGATGGCTCAAAAGAATTTGTTGATATATCACCAGAAAAATTAGAACAAATTAGAATATTATTACTTTCTGATATTTAATTTTGTATATCTAATATTTTCC
>JACCDH010535441.1_pt1 | contig 10634 bp, 7 predicted proteins | sample 7442481 | NCBI WGS metagenome assembly JACCDH01 (sample SAMN15323433, study PRJNA562643) | freshwater metagenome | isolation source: river surface water | place: USA:Blue River Watershed | collected 2017-08-15
CGTTCGCGTTGCTGACGGAATTGAGGGTCTAGTTCACATCTCTGAGCTTTCCTCCAAGCACGTCGAGCACGCTGACCAGGTCGTTTCGGTAAACCAGGACGTCTTCGTCAAGTTGATCGACATCGACCTAGAGCGTCGCCGCATCTCGCTGTCGCTAAAGCAGGCTCTTGAGGAAGTCAACCCAGAGGGTGACGACTTCAACCCAGTGCTTTACGGTATGAGCGCTGACTACGACGAGCAGGGTAACTACCGTTACCCAGAGGGCTTCGACCCAGCAACCAACGAGTGGAAGGCTGGCTACGAGGAGGCTCGCGCGAAGTGGGAGGCAGACTACGCCGAAGCACACGCTCGCTGGGAGAGCCACAAGGCTCAGGCCAAGGCAACCTTGGCTCAGCTTGCAGCTTTGCCAGACGCCGCACCAGCTCAGGAGCCAGCAGCATCTGCTGGAACCGCATCTGACCAGGGCACCCTGGCAGACGATGAGTCACTTGCCGCTCTTCGCGACAAGCTAGCTGGCGGAAACTAGTAAGCATCAAAGCACTAACCCCGAGGGATTCCCTCGGGGTTTTGCTTTATCCTTGGGCTCATGCTCATCGCGCTCACCGGAGGAATTGGTTCCGGGAAATCAACCGTGGCTAAACGCCTTGTTGAACTGGGCGCAACTGAGATTGACGCGGATGTATTGGCTCGCGAGGTCGTGGCACCGGGCACCGAAGGTCTCAGCGCTGTGGTGGCCGCCTTCGGCGAGGATCTGGTGGCAAGCGGAGAGCTAAACCGAGCACTGCTAGCCCAGCGCGCTTTTGCATCCAGCGAGAGTCGCAAGCTCCTGGAGTCAATCCTGCACCCGAGAATTCAAGCGCTCGCCCAAGCGAAGATGCGCGGGCTCGACGGGCTGATCGTCTACACAATTCCGCTCTTGGTCGAGGTCGGAGACAAGCTTGGATTTGAAAAAGTAGTCACGGTCTCTTGCCCAGAGGAAGTCAGAGTTCAACGACTCATCAGCTCAAGAGCTATGACCGAGAGTGATGCCAGGGCTCGAATTGCTGCGCAGGCCAGCGATTCCCAACGTGAGGCAATCGCGGACTATGTGATCGATTCAAATTGCACTCTTGATGAGCTCAATTCAAGGGTAGAGGCGCTCTACAAAGAATTGGTGGGGGAGTCAAAGTGAGGGATGATTCCAAGCCCTTCAAGGTAGTGAGCCCCTATCAGCCATCTGGTGATCAGCCACATGCGATTGAAGAGCTAGCCAATCGAATAAATAACGGTGAGCGAGATGTGGTGCTGCTCGGTGCTACGGGTACCGGTAAAAGCGCAACTACCGCTTGGCTCATTGAGAAGCTCCAGCGACCAACCCTGGTGATTGCACATAACAAGACCTTGGCAGCGCAGCTTGCAAGCGAACTCCGGGAGATGTTTCCGGAGAATGCGGTTGAGTATTTCGTCAGCTACTACGACTACTACCAACCTGAGGCATACGTCCCGCAAACCGACACCTTTATCGAAAAGGACTCAACCATCAACGAGGAGGTTGAACGACTTCGATATTCGGCAACTATGTCCCTACTCTCAAGGCGAGACGTGATCGTAGTTGCAACGGTGTCCTGCATCTACGGTCTGGGTGCCCCGAAGGAATACCTAGCGCAGTCACTTCCGCTTCGCGTAGGCCAGCGAATTGACCGAGATGAACTAATCAGGTCGCTGGTGAACATCCAGTACCAGCGCAACGACATTGAATTCGTGCGAGGTAACTTCAGGGTCAAGGGCGACACGGTTGAGGTCATCGCTGTCTACGATGAGGAAGCCACCCGAATCGAATTCTTTGGCGATGAAATCGAGAAGATCTACCGGATTCACCCGCTCACCGGCGAGGTCTTGATGGAGCGCGAGAGCGTAGCGATCTATCCAGCGTCCTACTACGTTGCCCCAGCCGAGCGCATGGCCCAGGCAATTGAAGCCATTGAAGAGGAGCTTGAGCAGCGCTACAACGAATTTGAGAAAACCGGAAAGCTACTTGAAGCCCAGCGCATAAAGATGCGAACCACCTTTGATCTTGAGATGATTCGAGAGCTTGGATTTTGCTCCGGAATCGAAAACTATTCACGCCACATTGATGGAAGAAACCCAGGGGAGCCACCGGCATGTTTGCTCGATTATTTCCCAGAGGACTTTTTGACGGTCATCGATGAATCACACGTGACAGTGCCACAAATTGGCGCGATGTACAACGGCGACTCCTCCAGAAAACGCACCCTGGTTGAGCACGGTTTTAGATTGCCCTCTGCGCTTGATAACCGACCCCTGCGCTTTGAAGAGTTCTTGGAGCGCACAGGCCAAACGGTCTACCTCTCCGCTACACCTGCAAAGTATGAGCTGGAGAGATCCGATGGGGTGGTTGAACAGATAATTCGACCAACCGGACTTGTCGATCCGCAAATTGTCGTCAAACCATCAAAGGGTCAGATCGATGACCTGCTCGAAGAAATCAAGCTGAGAGTTGAAAAGGATGAACGAGTTCTGGTCACAACGCTGACCAAACGTTTGGCCGAAGAGGTCACTGACTACTTCACCGAGCTTGGTATCCGAGTGCGTTACCTGCACTCCGATGTGGACACGCTGCGAAGAGTGGAACTGCTGCGAGAGCTCAGGCAGGGAATCTTCGATGTGCTGGTGGGTATCAACCTGCTTCGTGAGGGCCTTGACCTCCCAGAGGTGTCCTTGGTGGCAATCTTGGATGCGGATAAAGAAGGCTTTCTGCGCTCCACCACATCATTGATCCAGACCATCGGTCGCGCCGCACGAAACGTGTACGGCGAAGTGCACATGTATGCCGACAAGGTCACCGATTCGATGGCCAGAGCGATTGATGAAACCAATCGACGTCGAGAAAAGCAGGTTGCCTACAACAAAGCCAACGGCATCGATCCTCAGCCACTCAGGAAAAAGATTGCGGACATCACCGATGCCCTGATGCGCGAGGAGCTAGATACCGAACAGCTTATGGAGCAGCTCAAGAAGGAGCCTGCTCGCAAGGTTGCATCTACTCCAATGCGGGGTCGCAAGAACATCGGATCACAAGGTCGCGACCAGTTGATGCAGACCATTTTGGAGCTCGATAGCCAAATGAAGGAGGCTGCGGCTGAGCTGAAGTTCGAGCTAGCAGCGAGAATTCGTGACGAGATTTCGGAGCTAAAGAAGGAGCTTCGGCAAATAGAGTCAGCGGGGCATGCGTAAACTTCTGTGGTGAATATCGAAACCCCAAAAGGCAACAAGCTCTCCATCAAGGGAGCTCGAGTTCACAATCTCAAGAACATCAATCTTGAAATCCCCAAAGACAAGCTGATTGTCTTCACGGGGCTATCTGGGTCGGGTAAGTCTTCGCTGGCCTTCGACACCATCTTCGCTGAGGGTCAACGCCGTTATGTTGAATCACTCTCGGCTTATGCCAGACAGTTCTTAGGTCAGGTTGACAGACCGGATGTGGACTTTATCGAGGGCCTAAGCCCCGCCGTTTCGATTGATCAAAAGTCCACTAACCGTAACCCCAGATCAACGGTTGGGACCATCACCGAGATTCACGATTACCTCAGATTACTTTGGGCGCGCATCGGAGTCCCACACTGTCACGAGTGTGGTGAGCCAGTCGCCAAGCAAACTCCGCAGGCAATCGTGGATCAGTTACTGACCCTAAAAGAGGGCACAAGATTTCAGCTTTTAGCACCAATCATCCAGCAGAAAAAGGGTGAGTTCCAAGATCTTTTCTCCTCGCTGCAATCCCAGGGCTTCGCTCGCGCTGTCGTTGACGGCGAAACTGTGATTTTGAGTGAAGCCAAGCCACTCAAAAAAAGCTACAAGCACGACATCTCGGTGGTTATTGATCGCCTCGCCATCAAGGAAGGCATCGAGTCAAGGCTTACTGACTCGGTTGAGACAGCGCTGAAGCTTGCCGATGGAAGAGTGATAGTCGACTTCGTTGACGACGGCACCAAGCGAACCTTCAGCGAAAAGCTCTCTTGTCCGAACGAGCACGAACTTACTCTCACCGAGATCGAACCAAGGACCTTTTCCTTCAATGCACCCTTCGGCGCGTGCCCAGCCTGTTCTGGACTGGGAACGAAGCAGGCCGTCGACGCTGAGTTGGTAATTGGCGATCCAGCAAGCTCAATTAATCAGGGTGTGATTCTGCCTTGGTCCACACAGGGTAAGGGTCTTTACAACTACTTCACGCGTTTGATTGATGGGCTGGCGCAGGACCTCGACTTCTCGCTCGACACCCCCTGGGAGGAACTTTCCGAGGAGACTCGAGATGCCATATTGCACGGCAATAACTTTGAAGTGCAGGTTCGTTGGAAGAGCAAGTACGGCAGAGAAATGCGCTACACCTCAGGCTTTGAAGGTGTCTTGCCATACGTGGAGCGCCGCTATCTGGAGTCTGACAGCGACTGGGCTCGTGGCAAGTGGGCGGAGTTTTTGAGAGAGATACCTTGTCCCGCCTGTGATGGTGCAAGATTGCGTCCTGAGGTACTGGCGGTCAAGGTTGGAACCAAGTCCATCCACGATGTGGCGGTCATGAGCTTGGCCGATGCACACCGCTTCTTTGATGGGTTATCGCTCACCGACAAAGAGGCTCAGATTGCAGCCCAAGTGCTTCGTGAAATTAGGGCGAGGCTCGACTTCCTTTTGGCAGTTGGGTTGGACTACCTCTCTCTAGAGCGCAGTGCTGGCACACTCTCGGGCGGTGAGGCTCAACGTATTCGACTTGCAACTCAAATTGGTGCGGGCCTAACAGGTGTGCTCTACGTGCTGGATGAGCCGAGTATCGGATTGCATCAGCGAGACAACCTGAGATTGATTCAAACCCTCGAGCGACTTAGGGATCTCGGTAACACCCTGATCGTGGTCGAGCACGACGAGGACACCATCAAAACTGCAGACTGGTTGGTTGACATCGGTCCTGGAGCTGGTCTGCACGGTGGCGAGGTGGTTCACTCTGGCAGCTACAAGGCGATTTTGACCAACGAAGCCTCGGTCACCGGAGACTATCTATCTGGCCGAATCAAAATTGAGACACCTAAGAAGCGTCGAAAGGTCAACAAGGATCGCATCATCAAGGTGGTTGGAGCCAAGGAGAATAACCTTCGAAACGTTGATGTTGAATTCCCGCTTGGTGTCATGACCGCGGTTACTGGTGTTTCCGGATCCGGAAAATCGTCTTTGGTGAACGACGTTCTTTACCAGGTGCTGGCCAACAAGCTCAATGGCGCAAAGGGAGTCCCTGGAAGGCACCTCAGAGTTGAGGGTCTGGAGCAGCTAGACAAGGTAGTCCATGTCGACCAAGCGCCGATCGGTCGAACCCCAAGATCTAACCCCGCAACATACACCGGAGTGTTTGACAACATTCGCAAGCTATTTGCTGACACCCCAGAGGCGAAGGTTCGTGGATATCAGCAAGGTCGCTTCTCCTTCAATGTGAAGGGTGGTCGCTGCGAAACCTGTGCGGGAGACGGCACGATTCGCATTGAGATGAACTTCCTGCCTGATGTCTACGTGATGTGTGAAGACTGCAAGGGGGCTAGGTACAACCGGGAAACCCTGCAGGTGAAATACAAGGGGAAATCGATCGGTGATGTTTTGAACATGCCGATTTCTGAGGCAGCTGAGTTTTTCGCACCAATCTCTTCAATTGCCCGCTACCTAACCACCCTGGTCGATGTCGGTCTGGGTTATGTTCGCCTTGGTCAGAGCGCGACCACGCTTTCCGGCGGTGAGGCCCAACGTGTCAAGCTCGCGACCGAGCTGCAGCGTCGCTCCACTGGTAAGACGGTCTATGTGCTAGATGAGCCAACCACCGGTTTGCACTTTGAAGATGTTCGAAAGCTATTGCTGGTTCTGGCGGGCCTGGTTGACAAGGGGAACACTGCAATTGTCATCGAGCACAACCTCGATGTAATCCGCTGCGCCGACTGGGTCATCGACATGGGTCCAGAGGGTGGCTCTGGCGGTGGCATGGTTATTGCCCAAGGCACTCCTGAGCAGGTGGCCAAAGTCAAGGACTCTCACACCGGAAAGTTCCTTGCTCAGCTTCTGGAGAGCTAATGGCGCAGGATCTCTCCTTTAGACCCAAGACCGGGGAGATTCCCACTGAACCGGGGGTTTATCGCTTTCTGGATTCATCGGGACGCGTGCTGTACGTGGGCAAAGCAAAGAACCTTCGGGCTCGACTGACCAATTACTTCGGGCCCCTGCACAAACTTCACGAGCGCACTCAGCGCATGCTCTTGGCAGCCTCGGATGTGAAGTGGACGATCGTCGCCACCGAGTACGAAGCCCTGCAGCTCGAGTTCACCTGGATCAAAGAGTTTGACCCGCCATACAACGTGAGGTTCAGGGACGATAAGTCCTACCCGTATTTGGCAATCTCGATGTCAGAGGCCGTTCCGCGAGCATTCATTACCCGCAACCGTGAGCTAAAAGGGGTCAGGTATTTCGGCCCCTACACCCAGTCCTGGGCAGTCCGTGAGACTCTCGACACACTAATCAAGGTGTATCCGGTACGGACCTGCTCCAAGGGCACCTATCAGGCCGCCCAGGCGAAAAAACGTCCGTGTCTACTGGCCGAGATTGGCAAATGCTCAGCCCCTTGCGTGGACCGCATCGCGGCTCCCGAACACAAGGCACTGGCCAAGCGATTGGGCGACTTCATTGGCTCCGGCAACGATGCCCACATCAAGGAGCTTCGAGAGCGCATGCTCAAGGCTTCCGAAGATCAAAATTACGAATTGGCAGCCAACCTTCGAGATGATGTGCTGGCGTTGGAGAAGGTTCTAGAAAAGAGCACGGTTGTGCTTTCGGATCAAACCGATGCGGACTTGATTGGAATTGCCCGAGATGATCTATCGGCAGCGGTGTCGATCTTCGTTATTCGCGGTGGTCGCATTCGCGGAAATAGATCCATGGTGGTTGACCTCGAGCTAGATCGTTCAAATGCCGAGCTGGTGGAATACCTGATTCAGGAAATCTACACACCGGTACCCGGGCTTGATCCCGTCGAGGTGCCAAAGCAGATTTTGGTGCCTGAGCTACCTGAGGACAAGCCCCAACTGCAGAAGTGGCTGGGTGAACTGCGTGGTTCAACCTGCCAGGTTTCGGTTCCGCAGCGCGGAGACAAGGCCACCTTGCAGCAAACCGCGAATACCAACGCGGCCCACGCATTGCAAACCTACAAACTCAAGCGATCCTCTGACTTCACAGCGAGAGCAGATGCACTAGCGGGCATACAACGCGCCTTGAACATGGAAAATGCACCGCTTCGGATTGAGTGCTTCGACATTTCTCACCTCGGTGGCACCGGAGTGGTTGGGTCGATGGTGGTTTTCGAAGATGGTCTGCCCAAGAAGGATCACTACCGAAGATTCAATCTCGAGACCAGCGATGACACTGAATCGATCTATCAGGTTCTAACCAGAAGGCTGAAATACCTCAAGGAAGATGCTGAGCTATCAGATCGATTCAGCTATCGCCCGTCACTGCTTTTGATTGACGGTGGGCTTCCGCAACGAAATGCTGTACTTCGTGCACTTGCCGACTCGGAGGTTAGCGGCATTACCGTGGCGACGTTGGCCAAACGTCTTGAAGAGGTTTTTACGACCGACTCCGACTACCCAGTGATATTCCCGCGAACTAGTGAAGAGCTATTTTTGCTGCAGCGAATCAGAGACGAGGCGCACCGCTTCGCCATTACCGCGCAACGCAAATCCCGCACGAAGTCCATTTCCTCAACACTGCTCGAAATTCAAGGATTGGGGGAGTCCAGGGCGCGAATCTTGCTGAAGCGGTTCGGCTCGCTCAAGCGAATCAAGCAGGCATCGCTGGCAGAAATTGAATCGCTTCCAGGTTTTGGGCCGAAGCTAGCCCAGTTGGTGCAGGATTCACTCGCGGATTCTGAAAATTCATAACGCGCGACACGCCGAAGCACTAACCTTGTAGCGACACGCCGAAGGGGGATGAGTATGGACGCTTCGAGAAAGCCTGAGCTGCTCGTCGTGACCGGCATGTCGGGCGCAGGTAGATCCACGGTTGGCAACGCCCTCGAGGACCAGGGCTGGTACGTAATTGACAACCTGCCACCGCAACTACTTGGACCAATTTCTGATCTTTTTAGCCTCAGCAAGGCGACGCTCCCAAGAATCGCGGTCATCATCGACGTTCGCGGAGGCGAGTTCTTCAATGAGCTGCAAACTTATCTTGGGCAGCTAAGAGCCAGAGACATAAACGTCAGACTTCTATATCTTGAAGCCAATGATCAGGCCCTCGTGAAGCGCTTTGAGTCAGTACGCAGACCTCACCCGCTGCAGGGCGAGGGCACAGTCTTGGATGGCATCACTAGGGAGCGCAAGGAGCTATTGAGCCTTCGCGAGAGTGCCGACATTGTCTTTGACACCTCCGAGCTGAATGTTCACCAGCTGACCAACCGAGTGGCCGAGGCTTTTGCCACCAACTCACGCGCACTGAAGGTCAATGTGATGAGTTTTGGTTTTAAGTATGGGCTTCCGGCAGACGCCGATTTGGTAGCGGACATGCGCTTTATCCCTAATCCGCACTGGCAAGAGCAGCTTCGGTCCAAGACCGGCAATGACCCTGAGGTTTCGCAATATGTGCTGGCTCAGCCGGGGGTAGCAGACTTCGTCGAGCATTATGTGGCGGCATTGAAGAGCGTCCTGGCTGGTTACCGAACTGAAAACAAACGTTTTGCGACCATCGCCATCGGTTGCACCGGAGGCAAGCACCGCTCGGTCGCAATTGCAAATCGAATTGCCGCACTGCTTGCTGCAGATCCAGACGTAACTCTTTCGGTTTCACACCGAGATTTGGGGAGAGAGTAATGCCACTAACTCAGGCAATAAAAGAGGAGCTAGCCCGTGTTCCGATGTCTAAGGGTGTCGAACGCGCAGCTGAGCTCGCCACCATTTTGCGATTTGCAGGCGGATTGCACCTAATTTCCGGGCGTATCGCCATCGAGGTTGAGCTTGATTCCCCAACCCTTGCTCGCCGAATCTCGAGAGCAATCTTGGAGCTATATGGGATTCAGTCCGAACTCTCGGTAATTTCGGCTTCTGGCCTGAGAAGACAGAGCGGCTATCAGATCAGAGTCCTACGCGAGGGTGAGCTGCTTGCGCGTCAGACCGGTTTGATTGACAACAAGGGCAGACCTGTGCGGGGTTTGCCTGCAACCCTGGTGTCTTCAACTATGGATGAGGCAAGAGCCATCTGGCGTGGAGCTTTCTTGGCTCACGGCACGATCACCGATCCAGGTCGCTCCACCTCACTTGAGGTGACCGCCCCGGGCAATGAGTCTGCAATGGCCCTGGTTGGCGTTGCTCGAAGACTTGGTGTGGTTGCCAAGGCGCGCGAGGTTAGAAATGTTTTCCGAGTCGTGGTTCGCGATGGTGATGGCATCACTCAGCTTCTGAAGGAAATGGGCTGCGTCGAGCAACTCAAGAAGTGGGAAGACCTCAAGACCAGGCGCGAGGTCAGGGGAGTCGCGAACCGCCTGGCAAACTTCGATGATGCCAACCTCAGAAGAAGCGCACAGGCCGCTGTCGCTGCCGGTGCTCGCGTTCAGCGTGCACTTGAGATCCTTGGACCAAGTGCTCCGGCGCACCTAAAGTACGCCGGTGAGCTGAGGCTTAAGCACCGCGACGCTTCGCTAGATGAACTTGGCAGATTGGCTGAGCCACCGATGACTAAAGATGCGATAGCTGGTCGAATCAGAAGACTGCTTGCCACTGCCGATCGCAAAGCAGCGGACCTTGGCATTCCAGACACCGAGTCGGCCATAACAGATCTACTAGAGGAATAAATCCGCCCGGATTTTGACTTAATCCCAACGAATGGAGACCAAATGACTTACACCCTGCCAGAACTGAGCTACGACTACAGTGCGCTCGAGCCTCACATCTCGGCTCGCATCATGGAGCTTCACCACTCCAAGCACCACCAGGCCTACGTCACCGGTGCGAATGCTGCCCTTGCAGCCATGGAGCAGGCTCGCGCGGAGGGTAACTACGCCAACCTGCCAAAGCTGCAGAAGGACCTAGCTTTCAACCTTGGTGGTCACGTGAACCACTCGGTGTTCTGGCAGAACCTAGCTCCCCAGTCGGGCACACCTGAGGGTGAGCTGGCCGCTGCGATTGATGAGTACTTCGGCTCCTATGAAGCCTTCAAGAACCACTTCAGCGCCGCTGCAGTTGGTATTCAAGGCTCTGGCTGGGCCTACCTAGCTTGGGACTCAATCGGTAACCGCTTGATCATCGGTCAGATGTACGACCAGCAGGGCAACATTGCACTTGGAAATGTGCCGCTGTTGATGCTGGACATGTGGGAGCACGCCTTCTACCTGGACTACCAGAACGTCAAAGCTGACTACGTCAAGGCCTTCTGGAACATCATCAACTGGGAAGATGTGGCGAAAAGATTCGCGAGCGTAAAGGTGGCTTCACGCTCGCTACTGCTAGGCTAATCGAGTCCGCCCAAAGGCGCGTGGAGCACTAAATAATTCACTCTTTCCCAGAAACTGGAGAACTCCCGTGACTCGAATTGGTATCAATGGTTTTGGCCGCATTGGACGTAACTAC
>JACCDH010693329.1_pt1 | contig 10634 bp, 10 predicted proteins | sample 7442481 | NCBI WGS metagenome assembly JACCDH01 (sample SAMN15323433, study PRJNA562643) | freshwater metagenome | isolation source: river surface water | place: USA:Blue River Watershed | collected 2017-08-15
ACTGGAAAGCACACGTATTCGGGGCTTGATCAGTAACCAGCGCCAATGAATTTAGTTTTCACCCTAGTTTGGTACGGGAATATGCCATAGAGTTACTTGATGCGGAAGGTGAGCTTTGAAAAGTGCCTAAGTGCGCTATTTATTATGTTCTTCGCGATCTCTCTGACTCCGGCTCAAGCACAAGAGAATCAAAATAATCTAGGTACCCAAAAAATAACCAATATTTCTTTTGGTGAGCAAGATATGAAGTTCCCGTCGTTTTTTAGTCCTAAAAACCAACCATGCGATAAGGAGTTTTGTGATTGGCGGTCCGCGAATTTCGGACACGGCTTCATTGACTATCCGAGATGCATTAGTTCAGATGCCCTAAATTGTGTCAAAAATGTGGAAATAATTCTAAACACATCTCAATTTACAGCTTTGACATACCTTGGCGAAATAGAAGCAAAGAAAATCAATATTGAAAGCGAAAATTTTCGTGTAACAGGTGGCGCCCCCACTATATGGGCCTACACAGGAAGTTCGGGTGACCCTAGTTACTACCTTGTGAAGGCCTTCAGCGGTTTTTCTTGGAATTATGGCGATCCAGTTGCTAACAAAATTGAACTAGGGATAATTCGATTGGAACCAGTAAATCTTGAAGAAAATATCGTCACCTATTGCGTTGTGGATAATGGATTGTGTTTCAAGGAAATCGAATTTGATACCCAATCAAGAATAAGGTTGTCATTAAATGTACCCTCAACTCTCGGCGGATTTTTCATGGGCCGCTTAGATAATCCAGAAGTGATTCAGGAACTCAATGTCAAGACTGGACAAAATGAGTTAGTTATAACTGCTAATCCGGTGAAGATTCCACAGATTTCAGTAGAGATTCCTGACAGTTATACAATTCCATCAGAATTAAATATTGTTGCAGGATCAAAGGCACATTTTCCATCCTACGATGGAGAGTGGAATGAACACTTCGACTTCGCTTCTAAATTTTCCGGAGATCGAGTTACAAGGTATGTGACGCGGTGGGGGGCATACGCGATTAGCCCTGAATCAACTGACTATGCAGGTTGCGCTAAGTTGGCTGGAACGTTTATTGGTAGTGGATCAACAAATGCCATGAGATATGACTTCAACCCACCCAGATTCAGCAACGGATCATTCATATTTAAATTATCTGGTCTTCATTTCAAACCAGATGGAGCAAGCCTTGAACTGGGGCAGTATCAGGTTTCGCTCAAATCAAAATTTGCAAAGTGCATGTACAAATCCACCAATGGTGGCCTAATGGCAATCATTGAAATCACGAGCAGTAATGGTGAGCGAAATGTGACAACTACAACTTCTCAAGAGGTTCGTGGATGGTTTAAACTCTCAATATCTGCACTTACCTTTAGCTCTCAAACTATTAAGGTAACGTTCAAGCCAAAGCCACAAAAGTCCATAATTTGTCGAAAAGCTAAGGCATCGAAAACAATCAAAGGGGTAAACCCACGTTGTCCAACAGGCTGGAAAGCCGCGACTTTGAGTTAGAGACCGCGCAAGAAGTCGGGATCATCATCTGGCGGAAGTATGCGTGGCTTGTTCTTCTTCAAACGAGGAGCGCGGCTACCCACTCGGCCAGATACTAGATAGAAGACCGAACCAAATATTCCGAGGAAGAAGATAATCAAAAGCCAACCCCACTTTGGGAATCTCTTCAATTGCAGGTCATCGCGCATGGCGCAATCGACAAATGTGTAGAGAGTTAAAGCGAGTGAGATAAGTAGAAAGATTCCCTGGAACTTAACCATGGCTTAATAGTAATGAAATTGCGAAGGTTATGGAGAATAGAAGTTGGAGCTTGCCGGTCTTGGCAAGAAATGGGATTAAATCTCTACCTTGAACCGGTCCCAGAACACCCCGGATTAAGCCGAGCGCAATAGGGAGAGTTACAAAGACCATAGCCAGCCACGGCTCTCCCATCGCGGCGACGCTCAGATATCCGAGCGCTATCAGCGCTGCGAAGAACTGGCGAGAGCGTCGATCGCCCAATCGGACAGCGAGAGTTCGTTTTCCTACCGCGGCATCGAGAGCTCGATCGCGGATGTTGTTAATTGCTAGAAGCGCACACGCAAATGTTCCCATCGGAATCGATGCGAGAACTGAGTTGAGAGTAATTGTCTGGCTCTGAACATAGAAAGTGCCGACAGTTGCAACAACGCCGAAGAAGATGAAGACAAAGAGTTCGCCAAGACCGAGGTAGCCATATGGATTCTTTCCACCTGTATATCCCCAGGCAGCGAGAATTGCAGCAGCACCTATTGCAATGAGCCACCAAGATGTCATCGCTGCAAGTGCGAGACCTGCCAGTGCAGCGAGACCAAATGAGGTGAAGGCTGCTGCCTTTACCGATGCCGGTGTCGCAAGTCCTGCGGCAGTGATTCTGGTTGGACCAACTCGATTCTCATCGGTACCGCGGACACCATCGGAGTAATCATTTGCATAATTCACTCCAACTTGTAGGGAGAGACTTACAAAGAGAGCCAAGCTGGCAGGAAGTGGTGCAAAATCACTGCCAGCTAAGGCAGAGGCGACAAGTACCGGCGCAATCGCAGCTGGCAGAGTACGTGGACGTGCGCCAATTACCCACTTATTCACCGTGCGACCTCCCTAGAGCTGACCGATCTACCTTTCCGATACCGATGAGTGGTAGCTCAGATAGATAGTGAAATTTCTTGACCTTTGCTGCGCGTCCTAGCATCGATTCAAGGAGTCCCTGAATCGATGCCTCTTGCGATGAATCACCATTTACGATTGCAAGATGTATTGCCTGGCCCCATTCGAGATCTTTAACTGCAAATGAGGCGACCTGTAGCTCTGGATATTTCTCAGAGATAACGGCATCTATCGCTGCAAGAGAGATATTTTCACCACCAGTAATGGCGATGTCATCAAGTCTGCCATCGATGACAAGTTTTCCATCGACTATGTGGCCAGCATCAGAGGTGTAATACCAGCCATCTTTATCGGCTAAGTCATGTGCAACAACCTTGCCTTTGATTGCAATCTGATTATTCTCACCGATCTTTATCTCAACACCGTCAAGCGGAACACCGTTGTACACGCAGCCACCACTTGTTTCAGTTGAGCCGTAACTTTCAACGACATTTATTCCAGCGCTCTCGGCTTGGCTCCGTAATTGAGGAGTTAATTGCGCGCCACCAACAAGAACCGCGCGCGTGTTTTTGAGATGTTGGAGAAGATTCTCGTCACCATTGAGCGCGCGAAAGAGCTGTGTTGGTACAACTGCGGTGTAATCAGTCTTAGGAAATCTTCCCTCGTAACCGATGAGATTAATTGGCTGAGTTCCTAATTCCATAGAACGAATAAGAACATTGATGCCAGCGATGTGATTGAGTGGTAGCAAGAGTGACCAAGTGTTTCCGAACTCCGCACCGAGAAAAGTGTTTGCCGATTTGGCAGAGGTAAGAAGCGCCGATGCGGAGAGCGAAATTTCTTTTGCTACCCCAGAGCTTCCCGTGGTTGTGACTATTAGAGAAGTTCGTTCGGGCACTGACTCTAAGGTTGTTGGGGAGAGGGAGAGCGCTGGGCCATCAGAGACGAGCGCTTTTGCGATACGAGCCATCAATTCGCTCAGGTTCCACGCGGGATCTACTGTGCGAACTTCTCTTCGGTGCGACCTTTGCTCCATTGCCCGCGTAGGCTATCGCCCGTACACAACAATGGAGGAATCGTGAGCAAGCCGATTAAGCGTGATTGTGGTGACCGCAGCATCCCTAAGTGGGCTACCGCCCGTGGGGGTGAGAAATTTACCGATATTAAGTATGAGAGCGCCGATGGAATGGCGAAGATTACGATCAACCGCCCTGAGGTTCGCAACGCATTCCGCCCACAGACAATTATCGAATTGAAAGAGGCCTTCGATTTAGCGCGAGATAACTCCGAAGTTGGCGTCATCATCTTCACCGGCGAAGGAAGCGAAGCATTCTGCTCTGGAGGAGATATCAGCGTTCGCGGAGATGATGGTTATATCGGCGATGACGATCTGGGACAGCAAGGTATGGGACGACTCAACGTTCTAGATCTCCAAGTGCAAATTCGTCGAACTCCAAAGCCAGTTGTCGCGATGATTGCAGGTTGGGCCATTGGTGGCGGACATGTCCTCCATGTTGTCTGCGACCTATCTATCGCCGCCGATAATGCAAAGTTCGGTCAGACTGGACCGATGGTTGGATCTTTCGATGGTGGTTATGGCTCAGGGCTACTCGCGCGCAATGTCGGACAGAAGAAAGCGCGGGAGATTTGGTTTATGACTCGACAGTACGACGCTCAGGAAGCGCTCCAGATGGGTCTAGTAAATACCGTGGTTCCATTAGCTGAACTTGAAGCTGAAACCGTTTCTTGGTGCCGTGAAATGTTACAGAACTCACCGATGGCGCTTCGCTTATTAAAGGCGAGCATGAACGCTGCCGATGATGGATTAGCTGGAATTCAACAACTCGCCGGCGATGCGACTCTCCTCTTCTATTTAAGCGAAGAGGGGCAGGAAGGTCGCGACGCGTATAAAGAGAAGCGCAAACCGGACTTTGGAAAATTCCCTAAGCGTCCGTAGCCAATATGTTTGATCAGCTTCTCTCCACAATGCGCGTAGTAGCGCTTCCCATGATGACGAATTTTCGTGGTGTTACCGTGCGAGAAATTGCTCTCTTTAAAGGTGAATACGGTTGGGCTGAGTTCTCGCCATTTCTTGAATACGATGATCTCGAATCATCAATGTGGCTCCGCTCTGCAATAGAGGCAGCTACCAAGGCGCGGCCACCTGCCTTACGGAGCGCAATCCCAGTTAATGGCACTATTCCAGCCACCAACGATCAACAAATTATTGAAAGCTTGATTGCGAGTTATCCAGGCGTCTCTACCTTTAAAGTTAAAGTTGGCGATAACTTGGCTGAAGATATTGAGCGGTTATCACAGATTCGTTCCATTGGCCCCAACGTCAAAATTCGTATCGATGTCAATGGATCTTGGAGCGTTGAGCAAGCGCTAACAAATCTCTATGCAATGTATGAAGAAGTTGGCACATTTGAATATGTGGAGCAACCTTGTGCCACATTAGATGAGATGCGCGAACTCAAATCGAAGGCTCGTATTCCACTCAAGCTCGCTGCCGATGAGGTAATACGTAAGGCGGCCGATCCATTTGCAATAAACCTCAAAGATGCAGCAGATATCGTGATGCTTAAAGTGCAACCTCTCGGTGGCATTAGCCGCTCGTTAGCAATTGCTGCTCACCATAAACTTCCAGTTGTCGTTTCAAGCGCACTCGAGAGCGCAGTTGGTATTCACTATGGCCTCGAGTTAGCAGCTTGTATTCCGGACCTTAACTTTGATTGTGGGCTTGCAACTGGCTCGCTTGTAGCAAGAGATGTTGCAGAGCTGCATGTAGAAGATGGCAAGATCGCCTTAGGTGAGATAGATATCAAGCTCGATGGACTAGATGTGGCACCTGATCGCTACGAATGGTGGAAGAATCGTGCTATGCGCTGCGCGGAGTTATTGGATATTAAATGAGCCAATCAACCAAACTAGCTCGCACAATTGTTCGCCAGATTATCGAAGCTGGCGTCACCGATGTGGTTATCTCGCCCGGTTCTCGAAATGCGCCGCTAACAATTGCGCTCTTTGCTGCATCGCAACGTAATCTCATAACAATCCACACACGTATTGATGAGCGAACAGCTGCATTCTTCGCACTCGGCATCACCAAGGCGAGCGGTCGCCCGGTACCAATTATCTGCACCTCTGGTACTGCGGTCGCTAACTATCACCCTGCAGTATTGGAAGCTTCACACTCCAATTTACCTCTACTAGTCATCACTGCAGATCGACCAGCAGAGTTGCGACGTACTGGTGCCAACCAAACTACGGAGCAGGCGCGGATCTTTGGCAAGGCAGTTCGATATTTCGCAGATATCTCAGGTCCGGCATATCCAATGGAGCTGCCATTTAACTCACTTAAGTCGGGACCGGTACATCTCAATGTGCAGTTCGCCGAGCCGCTCAACTCTGATGACGATACTGATTGGCTGGCAGATATTGCGATAAAGCCACCGAAAGATTTCACGCGAAAAGAAGCTGGAACTTTCTATACCAAGTCAACGCGTGGGGTCCTTGTGATTGGGCATGATCGTGGTGGATTAAGCGTGAGTGATGTAAATAAGTTTGCAACTCAACTCGGTTGGCCAGTGATTTCTGAAGATCCGCTCTCTTTTCCGGAGGCGATTTCGCATGCCAGCATCTTCCTCACCTCGCAGCCGATAACCGATGAGTTAGCACCAGATACCGTAGTTGTTATCGGGCGCACAACTTTATCTCGTTCAGTAAATCGCCTGATCTCGAATGCGAGAAAGACAATTGTTGTTGATCCACGAATCCTGACCGTCGATAGTGATCGCAGTGCGGATCAAAAGTTCGCTTCGCTACCAATTGTCGAAGTACCTGCAGCAGATAGCGAATACACCGCACGTTGGAAGAAGTACGCGGACCGGGCAGCTAAGATGGTCGGAGATCTTTCAGCTTGGTCAGAGGCGCTAGTGGCACGTGAAATTGGCGCATCAATCCCAAATGGCACCACGATCTTCATCTCATCTTCTCGGCCAATTAGGGATATTGAAGGGTTTGCAGCGCCGCGAAGTGGGGTCGAGACTTTCGCCAATCGTGGCTTAGCAGGTATCGATGGCAATATCTCGACTGCGCTAGGCATCGCATCCCAACGCGAAAGAACTATTGCAATCCTTGGCGATCTCAGTTTTCTCCATGATCTCACCGGATTAATTCACGATGAGAAGATCAACCTCACTATCGTAGTCATCAATAACAATGGTGGCGGAATCTTCTCCACACTCTCGCATAGAGGAGTGGCGGGTTTTGAAACCATCTTCGGCACGCCGCATAATTTGGATTTAGCAAAGATTGCAACAGCCTTTGGCCTCAAGGCTCACACTGTCAGCAACGCCGGCGATTTACGAACTGCAATCGCTGGACCGGTCGAAGGTATTTCGCTCGTAGTCGTAGATGTGCCCGATCGAGAGAGTAATGCCGATAATTTAAAGGCTATCTACGATTCGATCTCTTCGATTTAAAGCGCAGATTTCATCGCGCTAAATTTTGCGTTGCTCTCAGCTATTTCAACGATTGGATCGGAGCCGGCAACAATTCCACAGCCGGCAAATATCCGAATCTGATTATCAGTTACTTGACCTGAACGTAGCGCGATACCTAATTCGCCATCGCCGCGGGCGTCGATCCACCCAACTGGTCCGGCATATCGACCACGGTTCATCCCTTCAATCTCATCGATGACATCGAATGCGAGATTTCGAGGAGTGCCACACACTGCAGCAGAGGGATGGAGCGCCTTTAATAGCGAGAAGGCATCAACATGATGTTGTGACTCAAGGAGCGCGCCGGTGACATCGGTTGCAAGGTGCATCACGTTTGCCAAGTGAAGTACAAACGGTGCCTCCGGAACGTTTGTAGAAGAACAGAAAGGTTCGAGCGCTTCGGCGACTGATCGCACTGCATATTCGTGCTCTTCAAGATCTTTCGAAGAGCGAGCGAGCGATCCAGCAAGTGCGAGATCGCGAGCATCATCACCGGTCTTTGGAATTGTTCCGGCGAGAACTCGAGAGGTGACCATGCCTCGAGAGAGGCGTAGTAGAAGTTCTGGAGTTGCACCAATAAGCCCCTCAACCGCGAAGGTCCAGGTGGCTGGATAGTTCTTAGCGAGGGTATTAAGGATTGGGCGAACATCAACCTCTTTGCTGCTCGTCGCAATAAGATCGCGAGCTAAGACAACTTTTTCAATAAGCCCCTTATCAATCTTTGCAATCGCTTGCGCAACTCTTGTGGCCCATTGCTCTTCGGTAAGAGTTCCTTGGTGCCACTCGAAGGTATCTTTATCAAATAAAGGCGGGGTGTCAGGTAGCGAAGGTTGTGCGCCATCGCCAATCCAGGTAATCCATGAATTCTCACCTTTTTGACCAACCACAACGCGCGGAATAACAGCGATTGACTCTTCATTACGGTCAAAGCTAAATGAGGTAAAGAGGACAGGACCAGTACCGCTGCCATGGACCGAGTTTGAGATTGAGAAAGTCTCTAACTGTTGATGCCACCAAGTTCGAACTTCATCGAAGCGATTTCGACCAGATACGCGTATCGATGCGTATTCGCCCCAGCCAACGAGGCCTTCACCTCCGCGCACCCATGAATATGGTGCTGAGTCAGGGAGCAGTTGTAGAAGCGGAAGGTGGGTACCTATTCGATTGGTAGTTACCGGTATAAGAACTGGCATTAGCTACTTATTGAGCGTTGTAGAAATCTTGCGCCAAATCAATGGCAGTGATGTGGCAACAATTGCAATCTTGAGGGCTTCACCGAGAATAAACGGAGTAAGACCGAGAGAGAAAGTCTTTGTCCAAGTGAGATCTAGTGATGCGTGGAGCCAGAGAAGACCGAAGGTGAAGATAATGGCGTTACCGAAGAGCAACGCAGGAAATGAAGTTTTGAATTGCTGATCAGCTTTTCGATCTGCGAGATAGCCAAGTACGGCTGATGCAACGAGCATTCCGACGAGATAGCCACCAGTTGCGCCGAGAAGGCGATCGATTCCATGGCTTGGTGAAGTTGCAGATGGAGCGAAGATCGGCGCACCTGCGATGCCTGCAAGTAGGTAGGTTGCAAAAGTTGTCACTCCGAGGCGAGCGCCATAGGTGGTTCCAACGAGCAGGACGGCGAGAGTTTGACCTGTTACCGGAACCGGTGAGCCCGGAACCGGGATTGCGATCTGCGCCATTGCAGCGATAAAGCCAACGCCACCAACTACAAAGAGAGCTTGTGTCAGCGCAGTGCTTCGTGGTGCAACCACTGCCCGAAGTGTTGCTGTTGATGACATCAGGTGCTCCTTCGATTGAATTTCATTTAGTTAAATCTAAGCGGCTAAGCCTCAAACGATTTTAAAGTTGTGGCAAAGCCTACCTTTGCGAGAGACTACCCACATGTCTGGCCAAGATAAATCACGCTCCGAGGGCAGCGGCTTTCGAGCCGACCTCAGCAAGAATCCTGGAGAAGTCGCTGCGATGTTCGATGGCGTCGCCAAGCGATATGACCTGGTCAACGATCTCTTGAGCCTCGGCCAGACCAAGCGCTGGCGCAAAAAGGTCACTGCAATCATTAAGCCTGAGCCTGGGATGAAGATTCTCGATATGGCGGCCGGTCCCGGCGCCAGCTCAGAGCCGCTCCATAAGGCGGGGGCTGAGGTCACCTCAGCTGATTTCTCCCATGGAATGCTCGATGCCGGCCGAAGGCAGCGCCCATACCTAAACTTCCAATGGGCCGACGCTCTCGCCCTCCCATTTGGGGATAACTCCTTTGACCTCTACACAATCTCTTTCGGGCTACGAAATACCCATAAGACGGAGAAGGCGCTCGCTGAGGCGCTCCGGGTGGTCCGCCCGGGCGGCCGCCTCGTGATCGTGGAGTTCTCAGCCCCGACCTTCCGTCCGTTTCGTACCATTTATACCAATTACCTCATGAGCGCCCTCCCATGGATCGCGAAGAAGAGCTCATCCAATCCAGATGCCTATATCTATCTCGCTGAGTCGATTAAGGCCTGGCCTGATCAGGTGGCGCTCGCCGCCATTATCGAGCGTGCGGGATGGTCGAAGGTCGATATCACAAATCTCACCGGCGGGATTGTCGCGATTCACACCGCTACCAAGCCATTGGGCTAATACCTACGCTCGGTTGTGCCTAGACTTACCCCCCGTGAGCGCTAATCCATATCTGCCGATCATCATCCTCTTTGCCATTGGCTTCGGCTTCGCCGCCTTCTCGGTCGCGATTGCAGCAATTACTGGACCTGCTCGATACAACCGCGCAAAGCAAGAGGCATATGAGTGCGGCATTGAACCTTCACCACAAGCTCTAGAGGGCGGACGTTTTCCGGTGAAGTACTTTCTCACCGCGATGCTCTTTATCGTCTTCGATATTGAAATTGTTTTCCTCTATCCATGGGCGGTCTCATTCGATGCCCTTGGATTATTTGGCTTAGTTGAGATGGGAATCTTTATCGCAACGGTCTTCGTTGCATATGCATACGTTTGGCGACGTGGCGGATTGGAATGGGACTAACCAAATGGGTCTTGAAGAGAAATTACCTAGTGGAGTTCTTCTCTCAACTGTAGAAGGTCTCGCCGGTTATATGCGCAAGAGCTCGGTGTGGCCAGCGACCTTTGGACTTGCCTGCTGTGCCATTGAGATGATGGCTCTTGGTTCATCACCTAAGCACGATATCTCTCGTTTCGGAATGGAGCGTTTTAGCGCTTCACCTCGCCAAGCAGATTTAATGATCGTTGCCGGTCGTGTTTCGCAGAAGATGGCGCCAGTACTTCGACAAATTTATGATCAAATGACAGCACCTAAATGGGTTATCTCTATGGGTGCATGTGCATCTTCAGGTGGAATGTTTAACAACTACGCAATTGTGCAAGGTGTAGATCATGTTGTTCCAGTTGATATGTATTTACCGGGTTGTCCACCAAGACCAGAAATGTTATTGGATGCAATTTTAAAAA
>JACCDH011312564.1_pt1 | contig 10632 bp, 5 predicted proteins | sample 7442481 | NCBI WGS metagenome assembly JACCDH01 (sample SAMN15323433, study PRJNA562643) | freshwater metagenome | isolation source: river surface water | place: USA:Blue River Watershed | collected 2017-08-15
CAATGCGGGCAAGCAGCCCGTGACCTTGTTGCCCGGTGGGGCCTATTTCCACCACGCCGACAGCTTTGCCATGATGCGTGGCGGCCACCTGGACATTTGTGTGCTGGGCGCCTTTCAGGTGTCGGCCACCGGAGACCTGGCCAACTGGAGCACCGGCGAAGCCGGCGCGATTCCGGCTGTGGGCGGAGCGATGGACCTGGCCGTCGGCGCCAAGCAGACCTGGGTGATGATGGATCTGCTGACCAAGACCGGGCAGAGCAAGGTGGTGCGTGAATGCAGCTATCCGTTGACCGGCATCGGGTGCGTCAAACGCATTTACTCGGATCTGGCGACTTTGGCATGTTCGTCGCAGGGTTTACGGGTTCTGGACCTGGTTCCCGGGCTGTCTCTGCCTGAGCTTGAACATTTGATCGGCTTGCCACTGCGGCAGGTCTAGTCCATCGCTTCATCTCGGATCAAACAATTCTGACTTGTTGCGCGTGTTGGGTGATTGTCGCAAGACCCATCGAGTTTCAGGCTTTCAAGGTCCTTGGAAAAATCAAGCGAACGCATGTGCCGTCCGAGTTGGATTGAATCACCAATTCTGCGCCCAGCCTTGCTGCACGCACAGACATGTTGTTCAAGCCGTGTGTTGCTTGTTGAGCAGTCCGGATTTCGGCAACACTCATGCCCTGGCCATCGTCTTGAACTTCAATCATCACCGTGTTTTCATCGACACGGGTGCGCATCGTGACGTGCGTGGCTTTAGCGTGTTTGATGATGTTGGCACAGGCTTCTTGCAAGAGTCTCAGCAGCTGCAGTCGCTGACGATCTTCCGGCAAAAATTGTGGCGGCAAGGGATGCGCATCCCAGTCCAGGTGAATGCCTTGTGCCCGAAACACCGGTGTTAAGCGATGGCGCAGCATGCTGAGCAGCAATGAGACGGTGTCATCGTCATCGCTGTGGTTTTGCGAAGTGCTGGAGAAAACATCGAGCAAGCTGCGCAAATCGAGCAAGGCATGGTCGATCAACTCGCTCAGTTCTTCGGACTGCGCGTCTTGTCGCACGCTCGATTTGAGCAATGCGCTGGCCGATACCAGTTGTGTGCCCAGTCCGTCGTGCATATCTCGCACCATGCGTTGACGTTCTTCGTTCAACAGAATTTTTTCACGTTGCTCCTGCAATGCCTTGTGCGTGGAGGCCAGCTGGATTTTCTGAGCGTGCAACTTTTGCTCGAGGACCCGGGCAGACTCAGCTTGTCTGCGCAGAAATTCCTGCAGCCGCTCGAGTACCAGAAAACCAATGGCCATCGAAAGTACTGGAACCACCAAGTACGTCATGGACATGGCGGAATAGGGCAGAAGACCTCTGTTTCGGCCAATGTCCATCAGATTCACGCCAATGCCAAAAAACATCGCGACTGTGAAAGTGAAATCCGACAGATACGCGGACCGAACAGAATGCCAAATCAGTTTCAGCCAAGTGATGATGACCAGCGGCATCAGGAAAATACCCAGTACAACCAGCCAGAGATTCCAATTTTCCGTCGACAGAAATGGAAAAATCGCATAGCCCACCAGCGAGACGATGGCAATGCACCACTTTAATTGCCGTTCGTCTTTGCCGGTCAAGCGCAAAGCCACCCAAATGCCCGCAATGGCCTGCAATGGCCGGGTGAGGTGCAGCAAGGCCAGCCAGGTCGTGTCTTCAGTGTGTGGGATCCAGTCCAGCAGCACCATGGAGTGCAAGCACCAGAAGACACCCAGCACAGAGAACCCTCGCGCCACCGCATCTGCCTGGTAGAACGCAATACCGATGGCCATCAACGTCAGAAAAATCATCAAGTAGAGCCCGCCAATGCGTGACCCTATGTTGATGTCTTGCAAGGCATTGCATTTGCGGCTGACGATCTTGTTGTCCCCAAGCCAAATCTCGGACAGTCCCGGAAATGTTCCTGGTACGGCCCGCAGGCGAATGTCCAGCTGGTGTTCACCCTCAGACAAACCGGGCGGTAAAGCCAGGAAGGCTGCACGGTTCAGCTCCTTGACGGCAAGTTGACCATGGATGTTGTCATGGTCCAGCAGCTTTCGCCCATTGAGCCAGACAGTGGCATTGGATGACCAACGAGGCACACATACGGCCAGAGCGTTTTCTGGGGATCCACTGGTGACAGGCAAGTTGATCCTGTAATCCACATGACCTTTTGCACGGTTATCAATGCGATCTGGCAAGGTCACTTGCCTAGGAGGCGCGGCGGCCTTATCTTCGTCAGGACCCGTACCCACTGTTGCCGAACGCAAGATGACCATTTTCCCTCCAGCCAGACTGCCGAAGTCTCCCGATGAGACCGAAAGGTTCCAAATGTGAGCACCGATCAGCAGCAGGCAACCGGCCAAAATGGCCAGAATCAATTTGAACCAAGCCTTGATGGGAGGATTGATGGACAGTGTCGCGTACGACGTGGACGTCATGGGGTGGGTGTTGGGTGGCAGGCTTCGAACAGGTCACGTGAAACACGTGATGCTCAAATTTAACAAATAAATCACAATAAAAACTTGTCTTTGAAAATAGATTAAATCTATCAAAAATATTATCAATAATGGTCGCAGAAAAGTCATTCCTGTTGCTGGTTGAGGACGACCTGAATTTTGCTCACTGGGCTCAGGCAGAGCTGGAACGCGACTGCGCTGATTTGACCTTGGTCATGTGCCATGACCTGGCGTCTGCCAAAGCCTGGCTCGCCACCCATCATGCGCAGCGGCTTGAGATGGCGGTGGTGGACTTGCATTTGGGTGAGGAAAGCGGTGTGGATTTGTTGCATCAATTGCACCAAAGCCATCCGGATGTGCCCCTGCTGGTGGTGACTTCGGTGGACACACCTCAGGAAGCTCTGAGCGCTATCCGGGCAGGTGCTCAAGGCTATGTGCTGAAGAACACGGTGGATAAAGAACTCAGCCGCGCCGTTGAGCAATTGCGTGCAGGCGGCTCGCCGATCAACCCAGGTATTGCTTACTTGTTGCTGGGTGCTTTTCGCGATGTTCCTGTTGTGTCGGATGAGGCGGAGAGCGCCATTCATTCTGCAGTTTCGGCGCTCACGATCAAACTTTCTCAACGAGAAACAGATGTTCTCAAACTGGTGGCACGTGGTTATGCCGACAAGGAAGTGGCTGTTCGCTTGGGTATTTCGCCTAGCACCGTGGACACCCATGTCCGTTCAATTTTCCGCAAATTCAGCGTTCATTCCCGCTCTCAGCTGCGCCGCGTGATTGGCGGTTGAACCGGGCGCCGCGCACATTTTCAGCAGACCTCCCGTGATTTGCGTGATGGTGCAAATCGCTGCGACTGATCAAAATCTGATTCATCAAATTAATCAATTTTGGCAATATTTTTGCTAGTTGATTAGATTTTTTGATATGAGTGAATATGCTGAAAAAAACTATCAATGGTGGAGCGGTCAAGCAAGCGTCAACTGAAAGATTGACCGAGGCCAGCCTAAGACATTGGCTTTGGGTCTTGGCGGGCTTCTTGGTGACCACCGGCGTGCAAGCCAATGGTTATGGCGAAAGCGGCAGTTGGGGCTTTCAGACCAACCAAGACAGGGTCAACAAGGCCTTTGTCACGGACATGATCGAGAAAAAAAAGAGCGGTTACTACAACGCCATCCGGCCCGTCTACAACTACAACACCTATATTGATAAGCAAGTCAATTGCACCTTGTCGGCGTCGAATACGGGCACATCGGGCAGCAATGGTCTGCAAGCATCGGCCTCTTCCCCTGTGCTCAACAACACTGGCACCACCTCCGCCAGTGGTACAGCCAACACGGCGAGCAATGGCTTGTCGCAATCGGGTTTGAGCGGCGTTTTTAATACCAGCACATCGCCGCCTGGCAGTATCAGCAGTGGACAAAACAGTTCAGGTGCGCTCAATTCCAGCGTTTCAGCATCCAGCAACACGGCCAGTACCGGCGAAGTGGTGGCCAACGGCGGCATCACCGATCAAGTGCTCAATTCACAGCAGTCCAACTCGGGCATTCTGACTGCCTCCATCAGTGCCAGTTCGGCTTGTGCCGGATCGCTCCCATGACCGGCCATGCCTGAAGGTTTATCCATGCACCGTTTCCCATTTAGCCGGTCGTTTCAAGGCATCGGCCTTCTGATAACCATGGGCTTGCTGTCCGCCTGCAGCGTGATTCAGATCAAACAGCCTGAGCCTGTGTACCAGGAAGCGCCCGTGATGTCGGGCAGTTCATCGCGCAACAACACCACCCCGATGGACACGGCGTTTGCTTGCCTGGCGCAGGCCTACCGCGAGGTAAAGGCGCCCGTCGTGGCCATCACCGTGGGTGACGTCAAGGATTACACCGGCAAATACAGCCAGGCCGAGGGCAATGCCATCACGCAAGGCGGATCGCTGATGTTGTACTCGGCGCTGGGCAAGATGGGGAACACCGTACGTTTGCAAGAACGCTTTGATACACGCATTGCGGAACTCGAGTTGGCCTATGCCGATCGCCGCCAGTTGGGCGATGGCCGTTTGCATGCGGTAGAAGCCGGCAAGCCACAGGTGCCCTGGGTCCCTTACTTTGGTGGTTCGATCTTGCGCAGTGACTATTACATCGTTGGCGGGATCACCGAAGTCAACTACAACATTCAGTCTCGTGGCGCAGAAATGAGCGTTTCTGCCATAGGCGGCAAGGCACGCACCTTCACCATGAACGTTGGGGTGGATCTTCGCATTGTGGACTCTCGCAGCCTGATCGTGGTCAAGACCGTCAGCATGCAAAAGCAAATCACCGGCATTGAGGTCGGTGCGGGCATTTTTCGATTTTTTGGGACTGATTTGCTTGACCTGAACGTAGGGTCGAAAAACCAGGAGCCTTTGCAGCTGGGTGTGCGCACCACCATAGAGCACGGTCTGCTCGAATTGCTCGGAGCCATCAGTGGTTTGAGTCCGCAGCCTTGTGTCGATCTCTCGCTCAAGCGCGACACGACCGAGGAGAGCATGAAATCCGCCGTGGGCGCGACCGCTGCAGCCGTCAAATCGGCTGTTGCATTGCCTGCACCTGTTCAGACTGGAGAGGTTGTGAAGCCAGTTGAAACGGCCGAGTCGATCAAGTCGGATCAGGCCCCTGTCCCGGTCAATGCGGTCAATGCCAGCGCCAAGAGCAGAGTCAATGGTGCTGCTTCATTGGTTTTTGGGATCAACCAATCTGTTTTGGACGGTGCTGCCCGACAAACCATTGGAGATCTTGGCGCAGCACTGGCGGCTGACAAGCAAAAAACACTCCAGCTGGATTTGCTCACCCGTGACACAGAAAACTTGCCTTCTGCACAACGACGTCAACTGGCGCAGGACCGCGCCAAGGCCGTCGCCGATGCGCTGGTTACCGCGGGAGTGCAAAGCAGCCGAATCGTCCTCGAATGGTTGCCGGATGCCAGCTCTGCCATTCAGCGTCAAGGCGCAGGCATGCAACTGGTCGCCAGATTGAAAGTGGTCGAAGCCAGAGCAGGCAGCGGTTGATCAAGCGTTTGCAGTGTATTGAAATTTTCCAGGGCCAACATGCCCAAAACCAGGAGTTACACCATGAGTCAAAAAAACAAACTGTCAACAAGTTCAACCAAAGTCTGGCAGCGGCATGCCTTGGCCAAGGCGTGTGCATTGGCGATGGCGGGGGCCAGTGTCGGAGGTTCTGCTTGGGCTGTACCGGATCCTTTTGGTGCCGCGTTGTTGACGACTGATGGTGGAGACCTTTCACCGATCGCGGCAATGAGTGGAACATATTGGTCCAAGGGTTACAACAGCCTGTGGCTCAACAGTCAGACTGATTCCGGCTCGATCATGGCGGAGACCAATGACGCCACTTATTTCTCTGCATTGACAGGTACGGGAGGCAGCTATCCCGTGTCCATCACGGGCAACAGCATCCTCGCCTCGGCCATCGCCAACACGGGTTCGTACACGTCGTCCACTGTGCCGGTGTTATCGCTCGCCAACAGCACGGATGGTATCTTGTCTTTGAATCTTCAGATCTTTACGGGTTTGCTCAATGGAGACGGTTCGGATTACGGGCTGTCATCCAGCGCGAGCGCAACGCTGGACAACACTTCAAAGGCCGATGGCACGGTCTACATCAAGCAATCCGGACTTGGCTCCGCCAATCTGTCCTTGTCCAACAACACGATGGGGGCAAGTGTCACGCTGAACAGCCTGGACACCAATGTGGTTGTCGCCACGCCATCGGGCTATGCCTCCACCAGCAAAGGCTCCAGTACGCTGTCCTTTGGCAATACCAGCAACGCCATGGGTGATCCGTCAGCACCGACTGCGGGTTCGACAGGCAGTGTCAACCTGAGCAACCAACAAGGTGTTTTCAATGCAACAGGTGCTGCCGAAGTGAAGTCCGTTATGGCCAATGTGACGGTTTCCGACACGGCAGGTGTAACGCCAACTTTGGCCAACAGCATCAGCGCCAACGCTAACAGCATCACGGCCAACACCACCAACAACGCGGCGGTCAGCGTTTTCCGCTCCACGGCTGCTTCTTCTGCATTCACCGGCACAGTGGGCGTGACCAACCTGCAGTCGACCACCATCACATCGGGTAATGACGGCACACTGATGGCCAGCGTGACTGGCAGTGGCGTTTCTGTTGATTTGCGCAAAGGTACAGGGTCAACCAACGTCACAGGCGCTGTGACGGTGAACGACAACAAGCTATCTGCAACGGCTCTGGGTAATGCGGCAGGGGCGCAGTCCGCTGCGGGCAGCATTGCCGCTGGCAATGCCATCATTTTTGAAGGCGGCAGCAACATCACCGGCGCGTCTACCAGCAGTGCAACGGACCTGGCAGCGAGCATTGGTTCAGGTACATCGAATGCTGAGGCCGATCTTTTGATCAACAGTGTCCAGCGCAACAGCGGCAATGCATTCACCTCTACATTGGGTACGGCCAGCATCACATCCAATCTGGACAAACTCGGCGGCGATGGCAGCTTGGCGCAAAGCGGTAACACCTTGAGCGCCTCGGCCATCAACAATCTCGCGGGCAACCTCATCAGTGCAGGTCAGGCCGCCAGCATTGGCAGTATCACCGCTTCCAGCGTATTGCTGAACACGCAAAAAAACAACACAGTCACGACCCTGGCTAAAGTTGAAGATTCAGCGATATCTGCCACAGTGGGGGCAACAGATGTCACGGTAGACGGTGCCGTCACCCTCAGCGCCAACACGATCACTGCGACCGCCCAGGGTAACCTCGCAAGCAACACCGTGGCCCTCAAGGCCGACAATCTGAGTGTGGGTTCAAATGGCGCCAGCAATGGCGTGCAATTGACGCCTGACATTTCAGCTGCCGTTTCAGGCTTGGCTGTTTCTGCTCTCAATGTCCAGATCAATGACGCGCAAAATTTGTCAGCCCTCAACCAAGGCGGCAGCATTGCTTTTTCGTTTTCTGCAGCCAAGGACATCAGTGGTACGCAAGCCACAGTCAACAACAACCAGCTCACTACCGTTGCCACCGCCAACTCGGCCAGCAACCGTGTGACTTTGCAAGGCACCAACGCTTCTGGTCTGAACGCAGGTCTGGGTAATCTCCAGACGAATACCGATGGCAAAACGGAGGCCGGTTCGGGGCTTTCTGCGGGTGCACTGGGCGTGTCGATGGAGGTGGGCGCTGTCAGTGCCTCCCAATTGAGCCTCAGCAGCAACAGCATCTCGGCCCAAGCGCAGCTGAACAGTGTCAATAACAGCCTGTCAGCCACAAGCACCACGACCAGTGGCGCATTGACTGGCGCCCCCAATGCGGTCGCTGGCGACCTATCAAACGATAACGTCACTGCATTTGCAGACATCGCCTTGGCTAATGCGCAATTGAACACAGACACCTCCGCCGATGCATCCACTTATGGTGCCATGACGGTATCCACGGGGGCCTTGTCCGCCGCGGCGACGGTGCAAGCCAGCGGCAACAGGATCACAGCCTTGGCCGATGGCAACGCGGCCACCAATGCGGTGACTTTGAACAGCGGCAGCATGAGCAACATGACTGCTGCACTGGTTTCCGGTCAGCGTGGCAGCAATGCCGACATCACCACCCAGGCCGCTGGCGAAGTGTCAGTGAACACGTCCACCGGTGCGGTGACCGCATCGTCCATTTCGGTGAACGACAACACAGTCAAAGCCACCTCGATTTCTAATTCATCCAGCAACAGCCTGTCTGTCATGGCCACCAATGCCACAGGTGCAGGTCTGACGATCACCCCAACCGCTTCATCGAATTTGACCAGCATGACACTGGTAGCGGACATGGCCTTGCTCAACAACCAGAAAACCGACGGCAGCACAGTGAAAGCGACGGCAGGGGTTGACGGAACACCGGCATTGCTCAAATTGGCCGCAGGGGCTGTCAGCAGCAGCGCCAATCTGACACTCAATGGCAACGCTGTTGCGGCTTCTGCCTATGCCAACAGCGCCAGCAACACGGGCACGGTCGCGATCAACAGCATGACGGGCATGACTGCTGCACTGGGTAATGTGCAAGTTATCTCTGGTGGCGCTCTGGAAGCGACCACTTATGGTGCCGTCGATACCGGCTTGAGCAGCATTGGCAACTCGAATGTGTCGGTGAATACCAACGCAATCACCTCGACCGCAATGGCCAACACGGTTACCAACGGCTTGTCAATCACGGCCAACAATGCATTGGGGCGCGGTGTGCAGTCATCGTTTACGTACAGTGGAGATGTGATTGCGTCAGACAACGTCCTGACCAACCTGCAAGATCTGGCCAATAACACAGTGGTTGCGACGACCGCAGGTGATGTGAAGTTGACCAGTGCAGGTGCAGTCAGTGGTACTTCGAATGTGAGCCTCAACAGCAACACCCTATCCGCTTACGGCAGTGGCAATTACGCCACCAACGACATGACTCTGGCCGTCAACAATATGGCCGATGCGACCAGTGCACTGGTGTCCAGACAAGCAACCGACCGCACTGGCATGGACAGTGTGAAAGCCATCACGACCGGTTCGGTGGCTTTGCAATCCGGGGAGGTGACCTCCGCCAATTTGGCGATGAACGGCAATGCCGTCAAGTCAACCGCCTTGGACAATGTGACCAGCAACCAGTTGACACTGACAGGCACCACGGCCACAGGAAAATCCACTTTGTCCATGACAGGTTTGGCATCACCCGTTGCCGCACCCGGCAGCGCAACCGTTGCCGCAGATGTGAGTTTGATCAACCTGCAAGCCAGCACGAATGATGGCAATCTGAAGGCCAATACCGGTGTTGGCTCGGCCATAGCGATTACGGCAGAGGTCGCTGGAGCCAATACAGGGGCCACCGTTGCGGCCAACAACAACAGCATCTCGAGCCTGGTGTATGCCAACAATGCCAGCAATGTGCTGGGCATGAGTGTGACCACTTTGACTGCCATGACGGGGGCTTTGTCCAATACGCAACAAGTGGTCAATGGCGCGCTGGACGCGGCCACATATGGTGGCATCAGTCTGACTTCAACGGATGCTGTGAGTGCGGCCAGCCTGACCCTCAAGGGCAACAGCATGGCCGCAACCGCAGGTGCCAACGAGGCCAGCAACAGCTTGGCCGTGGTGACTACCGATGTGGTGGGCCGCAATGTCAGCAGCCGCATCACCAATGCCGGTTCACTGGCTGTGGCCACCGACTTTGCATTGGGCAACGAACAGCAGCTGGCCTCGGGCACGACGGTGAATGCGGCATCAACAGGAGATGTCCATTTGAATGTCTCAACGAATGCCGTTGGCACCAGCAAACTGGCCTTGAGCGACAACAGCCTGAGTGCCTACGGCAGCGGCAACAACGCCAGCAACCAGTTGAGCATGGTGGCGACCAACATCAGCCAGTCGAGTTTGGGGGTGGCTTCCAACCAGTCCATGGACGCTGCATCGGCCGTCACCAGTGCGGTCAATGGCAGCATTAAGATGACGGCAGGTGATGCGACCAATTCCAACCTGAGTGCAACGGGCAACACCATCAAGTCCACGGCTCTGGGCAATGTGGTGGGCAACACCTTGACGGCCACGGCCAGCACTTACACGGGTCCGAACTCTTTGGAGGGATCTGTGGAGTTTTTGGCGGGTTCTGCTGCAACAAAGAGCAGTTCAGATTGGGCCATTGCCAACGTCCAGAAAAACACCAGCACAGCAGGTATCAGCGCCACGACAACCGGTACCGTCCAAATGGCTTTGGGGGCTGTGGACTTGGCTGAAGGTGGGGTCTCTGCATCCGGCAGCCTGACAGGCAACACCCTGAAGGCTCTGGCACAAAGCAACAGTGCATCCAACGAAATCAAGCTGAACATCACTGAGTTCACTGGCGCCACCGCTGGCGTGGTGTCTTATCAGAACAGCACGGCAGCGGTATCGGCCAGCTTGGCACCTGCAGGCAGCGGCCTCTTTGCCATCACAACTGGCGATGTGACTGGGGGTTCGATCTCGGTCTCTGGCAACACCGCATCCGCACTGGCGGGCATCAACGAAGCGTTCAACACTTTGACCGTCACAGGTGCCAATTTGTTGGGACGGCCAGGCTCTATCACTGAGCCTGTTGTGGGTGTGGCTACCAGCACAGGCGCTGATTTTGCGGTGATGAATGCCCAATCGGCCAGC
>JACCDH010976217.1_pt1 | contig 10627 bp, 14 predicted proteins | sample 7442481 | NCBI WGS metagenome assembly JACCDH01 (sample SAMN15323433, study PRJNA562643) | freshwater metagenome | isolation source: river surface water | place: USA:Blue River Watershed | collected 2017-08-15
CATCGCCCGTGCCAAAACCATCCTTGCCCAAAAGCAAGCCGCCAAGTAAGGAGTGACCATGACGGAAGCTAAAACATCCCTCAAGCGCACCTTGATTGGCAAGGTGGTCAGCGACAAGCGCGCCAAAACCGTGACCGTGCTGGTCGAGCGTCGTGTGAAACACGCCCTCTACGGCAAGATCGTGGCCAAGTCGAGCAAATACCATGCGCACGACGAAAAGGGTGAGTTTCACCTGGGCGACGTGATCGAAATCACCGAAAGCAAGCCGATTTCGAAGACCAAAAACTGGGTCGCTACGCGCCTGGTTGAAAAGGCTGCTGCCGTTTAAGCCCAAAAAGCCGCAACGCTGCAATCTTTGCAAAAACGACCCACAATGGTGGGTCGTTTTTTTTTACCTGGCCACCATTGGCCTGTTCATTATCTGGAGTCAAACATGATCAAAGTCGGAGACACATTGCCCGCAGCCACCTTGATGGAATACGTTGAAGTGGAGGGCAATGGCTGCAGCATTGGCCCTAATCCGGTGGATGTGGCCAAAGCCAGTGCCGGTAAAACCATCGCCTTGTTCGCTTTGCCGGGTGCCTTCACACCCCCTTGCTCGGCCAAGCATGTGCCCGGCTATGTAGATAACTTCGATGCCTTGAAGGCCGCTGGCGTGGACGAAATCTGGTGTGTCAGTGTCAACGACGCCTTTGTGATGGGGGCTTGGGCGCGTGACCAGAAAACCGGCAACAAAGTCCGCATGCTGGGCGATGGCAGCGCAGATTTCACCAAAGCCACAGGGTTGACACTGGATCTGACAGCGCGCGGCATGGGCTTGCGCAGCAACCGTTACTCCATGTTGGTCAAAGACGGCAAAGTGGTCACTTTGAACGTGGAAGGTCCCGGCAAATTTGAAGTCAGTGATGCCGCAACCTTGCTGGCTCAGGCCAAGGCCTGATCGGCTTGCCATCTGAATAAAGGGGCTTCAGGCCCCTTTATTCATGGGGCTTCGACAAAGCCGCAGCGGTCAAACAATATCGACCTTCAGATAATGCGCCCCGGCGTGGGGGGTGTGATAGAAGGGCGGAACCTCTTCGAAGCCGAGGTCTTCGTACAGAGCGCGTGCAGCTTCCATGTCATCCAATGTGTCGAGCAAAACGCAAGCGTAGCCGGCCCGTCTTGCCGCATCCAGAATGGCTTCGGCCAATTGGCGACCCAGCCCCATGCCCCTGAAGGCCGGCCGCACGTACAAACGCTTCATTTCGGCGGCGTTGCTGTGGTCGCAATTGTCCAGCGGGCGAAGCGCACAGCATCCGGCAATCGCGCCATCAACATGCGCCAACAGCAGGGCGCCGCGGGGTTCGGCGTATTCCCCTGGCAGGCTGGCCAATTCTTCTTCAAAGTTCTGAAAGTCCAGATCAACTTTCAGGGACGCTGCATACGCTTTGAAAATAGACTGAACCTCGGCCAGGTCAGCAGGGCTCAAGGCAGGGCGCAGTTGAACAGAAGGCGCGTTCAAGGTGAAGTTGAAAAGTGAAATTCGGCACAGTGTAGCCGTTCAAGCCGGTAACAGGTCAAGGCGCTCACTGTGCTGTGTGAATTCACGAACCGGATGCCACCACCAGCGCCACCACGATGCTGGCCAACAACATCACCACAGCGGCCAGCCAGCGCGAGCCCGACTGGTCACGCGAGGCGGGCAGGGGGGTGTCCAGCTGCTTGTCTCCATGCCACATGGCTGGGACCAGGGCTTGCCGCTGGCGCCAGCTGTACCACGCGATGGCCAACAAGTGCAGCGACACCAGAAGGATCAGGATCAGCTTGCCCCAATGTTTGTGCCAGCTGGTGGCCAGAGCGACCCAGCTGCCGGGCGCCAGGCTCGACAAAGGTCCCATGTTCGCGATTTCGTCATCACTGACAAGACCGGTGGCCACTTGCAGGCTCAAAAACAGCAACAGCGTGAGTACCGACCAGGAACCCAGGGGGTTGTGGCCAGCCCGATGCGCTGCGCCAGACTGCCCTCCCAGGTAAGCCCGAACACTGCCCAGGCTCAGGGGCAGCTGTGACCAACGAGACCAATGACCGCCCATAAAGCCCCAAGCAAAGCGAAAGAGCAAAAGACCGAAAACGGCGTATCCGAGCCGAAAGTGCCACAACATGGCATTGCCCCCGATGTTGCCGGTGATGATCAGCCCGGCAAAGCACAGGGCCAGCAGACCATGAAAAAGGCGGGTGGGCAGGTCCCAGATGCGAACGGTCACCATAAGTACTTTCGATGAAGCGGGAGTCTGTGAAATGTGGGAAACTGGACAACAGGCCATGCAAGGATACGCCTTGACAGCCCCACCCACACCACCGGAGACGTCATGAAATCAGACTTGAGCTGGATTGCTGCCCTGTCTTGTCTCGCCCTTGTGGCGCCGGCACACGCACAGTTTGCCAAACCGGAAGATGCGGTCAAGTACCGTAAAAACAGCTTGTTCGTGATGCAACAACATTGGGCTCGGGTGGGCGCCATGGCGCAGGGTCGTGTGCCATTCGATGCCAAAGCAGCGCAGGACAATATGGAGGTGGTGTCCACCTTGGCCAAGTTGCCTTGGACCGCATTTGGCGAAGGCACAGACAAGGGCGAGACACGTGCGAAGCCTGAAATCTGGAAAGAGTCGGCCAAATTCAAGGAAGCGGCAGACAAGTTCCAGGCTGAAGTGGTCAAGCTCAACGCGGCTGCCAAAACGGGCAATCTGGACAACCTCAAAGCCGCTTTCGGTTCTGCAGCGCCCACATGCAAGGCCTGCCACGACAATTTCCGAAAAGACTGAAGTTCAAGACACCTGAGTGTGCCGCCCGGACCGCTCAGGATTCGGCCAGCAATTTCTCCACCAGCTGGTGCAATTCGGCGAAATTGGGCGCACCGACATACCGTTTGACGATTTCGCCGCGTTTGTTCACCAAAAATGTGGTTGGTGTGAGCTGAATGTCGCCCCAGGCCTTGGCCACAGCACCGGTGTTGTCGATGGCCACCTTGAAGGGCAATTGGCGCGTTTGCGCAAAATTCACCACATAGCTTGGTGGGTCGTAACTCATGGCCACAGCCACGGTGTCGTAACCACGCGCCTTGTACTTGTTGTAGGTGGCGATCAGTTCGGGCATTTCAGCGACGCAGGTGGTGCAACTGGTCGCCCAGAAGTTCACCAAGACTACTTTTCCTTGCAATTGCGTGGTGCTGATTTTCGAGCCATCGAGCAAAACATACGAAGATTCGGGCGCGCGGTCTGAAGAGCAAGCACCCAGCAAGACAGCCAGGCCCACAGCGCACAGCCTTAACCACATGCGGTCAGAAAGAAGCCGCCAATTCCAGGGAGTTTTCAAATGCATCTTCATCGCCGAAAGTTTAATACGTTTGGGGTCGCCGGGAGCCTGTGGGTGATTGCGCCCGCCCATGCCTTGGGTTTGAATGAATTGAGCGGCGTCGATGCCGCCAAGGGCCTGAAACTGGCGCTTGAAAAAGGGGCCGATGTGGCCATCCAACTGCTCGGTGTGCAGGACGGCTTCATGAGCAACGACAAAGTGCGCATTGGCTTGCCGGACACATTCAACCGGGCCACCAAATGGCTCAAAACCATGGGCATGGGCAAGCAGCTCGATGAGTTAACCTTGCAGATGAACCGCGCTGCCGAGGCGGCTGTGCCCTTGTCCAGAAAGTTGCTCGCGGAATCGATTCAAACCCTGTCCATTCAGGATGCCAAGGGCATTTTGCAAGGTGGGGACAACTCGGTGACGCAGTTCTTTTCAGACAAGACACGCGCCCCGCTGACCACGGAATTCCTGCCCACGGTCAAGGCATCACTGGGCAAGCTGGGCGTGGTGGACTCATTCAATGCGTTGGCTGGCAAGATGTCGGGCATGGGCCTGTTGGAAAAAGACAAGGCCAGCCTGGAATCTCACGTCACCGACAAGACCTTGACCGGTTTGTATTTCATGATCGGCGAAGAGGAGAAAAAAATCCGTCAAAACCCCGCAGCAGCAGGCAGCGCCCTGCTCAGCAAAGTGTTTGGTTCTCTGCGCTGAGGGCGGCGCGGCTTCAAAGGCTGCAATCGAGCAGCCAGCGGGTCAGGCCCTGTGGATCGCTGACCATCGGGTCGTGACCCGTTTTCAGTTCCAGTACGCGGGAGCCGGGCAACCAATGGCCTTGCCAGAAGAGCGGGTCCACCATGCGTTGGCGGCTGACATCCATTGTGGCCAGTGGCGGTTCGGTGCAGTTGATGTAAGTCCGTGGCACGCGGGCCACGCGCGCAGGATCAAACTGGAGCACCTGCGTGTAAGGGCCACCCGGATGCCGCGTTTGGCGCCTGGCCACCCAGGCGTGGTCCTCGCCGCTCAAGCCAAACACCGCCGGATCGGGCGCAGGAAAGCTGTGCAAAGGATCGGCTTGTGATGCGGCGATGCGCGCGGCCCGCGTCTCGGGTGCGTGCGTGCTGCTCCAACTTTCGCCAGGGGCGGGCAAGACCGCATCCAGATAGACCAGATGGCGCAAACGGTGTGGCCTGCGGTCAGCGACAGCAGTGCCGAGCATGCCGGCATACGAATGCACCACCAGCACCACGTCGTCCATTTCTTCGGCATCCATCGCCGCCAAGACATCCTGGATGTGGGTTTCGAGGTCGATGCCCGGTTGCAGCAAATGGGCGCGCTCGCCCACGCCCGTCAGCGTGACGGCATGGACGCGGTGACCGGCCTGAATCAGGCGGGGCAACACCCGCTGCCAGCACCATGCACCGTGCCAGGCGCCGTGCACCAGCAGGAAATTCGCCATCAGATCACCCCTTTGCCGCGCAATGGGCCGAGCTGCTCTGCAGACCAGCCGAGCACTTCGGCCAGCACTTCCTGGGTGTGTTGCCCCAACATGGGAGGCGGCAAGTCCTGCCGCACAGGGGTGCGGCTCAGCTTGATCGGGCTGGACACCAATTTCAAATCCGCCTTGATCGGGTGTGACCAGATGCTGACCATGCCGCGCTCTTGCACCTGAGGATCGGCGAACACTTCGCTCAGCGTGTTGATGGCACCACAAGGCACTTTGGCGGCCTCCAGGGCGCCCAGCCAGTCGGACTTGGTGCGCGTCTTCATGATGGTTTCCAGCAGGGGCACCAATTCAGACCGATGACGCACACGGTCGGCGTTCAAGGCATATCGCGGGTCCTGTGCGATCTCGGGGTGACCTGCCACGGCGCAAAACTTGGCAAATTGACCATCGTTGCCCACCGCCAGAATCAGGTGGTCCCGTGCCCCGTCGGGCGCGCCTTCTGGGGCCTTCACTTCAAACACCTGGTATGGAACGATGTTCTGGTGTGCATTGCCCGCACGGCCGGGCACCTTGCCGCTGACCAGGTAGTTCGACCCCAGATTGGCCAGCATCGCCACCTGGGTGTCCAGCAATGCCATGTCCACATGCTGGCCTTCGCCGGTGCGTTCGGCATGGCGCAGCGCGGCCAGGATGGCCACGGTCGCGTACATGCCGGTGAACAGGTCGGCCACCGCCACGCCGACTTTTTGGGGGCCGCCCCCCAAGTCGTCGCGTTCACCGGTCACGCTCATCAAACCGCCGATGCCTTGTACCGCATAGTCATAGCCTGCGCGTTCACGGTAAGGACCGGTCTGACCAAAGCCCGTCACGCTGCAGTACACCAGCTTCGGGTTCAGGGCGCTCAGGCTGGCAAAGTCGAGCCCGTAGCGGGCCATGTCGCCCACCTTGAAGTTTTCTACGAAAACATCGCAATGCTGGACCAGCGCGCGGATCATGGCTTGCCCTTCTGGTTGGGCAATGTCGCAAGTGACCGAGCGTTTGTTGCGGTTGGCACCCAGGTAATAGGCCGCTTCGGCGCTGTCCTGACCCTGGGCGTCTTTCAGGAAGGGAGGGCCCCAGCTGCGGGTGTCGTCGCCATTGCCGGGGCGTTCGATCTTGATCACGTCGGCCCCCAAGTCGGCCAGAGTCTGGGTACACCATGGGCCTGCCAGAACACGGGACAGGTCGAGAACGCGGATGCCATCGAGAGAATTCATCCCTTCATTGTCGCGAAAAACGGCACCGGCCGCTGATCAGGATAATCACCCCCATGCGAACATTCTTCCGGCCCCTGGTGGTCAGTCTCATGATGGGCCTCTTTTTGGGGGGCTGCAGCCCCGAGCAGAATTGGCGAGAAGTCGGTTTTGAGGGGGCATCGATCAAGGTCCAGCTGCCCTGCAAGCCTGACCGCACCACCCGATCCGTGCCCTTGGGCGGTGTGCCGGTGGACCTGCAGGTGGTGGGTTGCGAAAGCGGCGATGCCATGGTGGCGGTGATGAGCGCATCCCTGCAAGCGGGGGCCGATGTCAATGCCCTGCTGACCGGATGGCAAAAGGCCACCCTCGACCATGCGGGTGTTCAGCAGCCTTTGACGGCTGAGCAGCAACAGGTTTGGCACCGGCCTGGCTTTTTGCCGCTGGCCGCAGCCCTGCGCATGCAAGCACAAGGCCGGCGCGGGGATGGACAGCCGGTGGCGATGTCTGCGGTGTGGGGCGCCGTGGCAGACGGTGATCGTGTGCGACTGGTGCATGCGGTGGTTTATGACCGGCGTGCATCGCCTGAGTTGGCCAATACTTTGTTTGACGGAATTCGCCCATGAGCACGACACAGCACCCTGACCACTTGTCCAGCCGCATGGCGGTGGTGGTTTTTCTGGCGTTTGCGCTGGCGTACTTCCTGTCGGCACTGGTGCGGGCCATCACGGCCACCTTGTCGCCCACATTGACAACCGAATTCGGTTTGAGTGCACAAGACCTGGGGCTGTTGGCGGGCGGGTACTTTCTGGGGTTTTCATTCACGCAGTTGCCATTGGGCCGCTGGCTTGACCGGTATGGCCCCAAAAAAGTCATTCTGGCGTTCTTGTCCGTCGCGGTGGTGGGCTGCCTGGCGTTTTCCTGGGCCGACAGCTTTTACGGCCTGCTGGCCGCCCGCGTCTTGTGCGGCATGGGCGTGAGCGCCTGCCTGATGGCGCCCTTGACCGGTTACCGCCGCTGGTTCGATGCCCCCACCCAGCTGCGCACCAATTCCTGGATGTTGATGACCGGCTCATTCGGCATGGTGGCGGCCACCTTGCCGGTGCAGTGGCTGATGCCGATCTGGGGCTGGCGGGCTTTGTTCCTGATGCTGGGCGTGATGATCGCGTTGGCCATGTTGCTGATCGCGTGGCTCGTGCCGCACTGGCAAGCCATGAAGGCCAACATCGGTGCTGCCAGCCCTGCTGCAGGGGACGATGGGAGTTACCGCGCCATCTGGCGCAGCCGTTATTTCTGGCGACTGACGCCAATTGGCTTTTTCAGCTACGGCGGCATGGTGGCCATCCAGACCCTGTGGGCGGGCCCCTGGATGACGCAGGTGGCCGGCTGGACAGCACAAGAGGCAGCGACCGGCTTGTTCGTCATCAACTTGAGCATGTTGGTGAGTTTCTGGCTTTGGGGCCTGGTCACGCCCAGGCTGGCCAAATGGGGCATCCCGGTCGACCGCCTGATCGCCTGGGGCTTGCCCTCGACCTTTGTGGTGCTGGCTTTTCTGGTCTGGCGTGGCAATGACCTGGGGGCGGCAGCGGCGGTGACCCTGGCCTTGTTTTGCGTGTGCAGCACCTTCGTGGCGCTGGCACAGCCTGCGGTGGGCATGGCCTTTCCGGCCCACCTGGCCGGGCGTGCGCTCTCGGCCTACAACCTGGTGATCTTTGCCGGTATTTTCGTGGTGCAGTGGGGCATTGGCCTGGCGGTCGATCTGGGCCGCAGCGCGGGGCTGGACAAACCGGCGGCCTACCAGGCGGCTTTGGCCGGGTTTGCACTTTGCTCTTTGGTGTCGTGGTTGTATTTCGTGTTCAGCAAGTCCGATCAGCCCCGATAATCAAGACCTCATGATCGGCATCCTCATCATCGCCCACGCCCCGCTGGCCAGTGCCTTGCGTGAATGCGCCCTGCACGTGTTCCCCGACTGCGCATCGGGCGTGCTGGCGCTGGATGTGTTGCCGCACGATGCGCCCGAAGCGAGCCTGGCCGATGCGCGCCGTGCCATGGCCCAACTGGGCACCGACGATGTCTTGCTGCTCAGCGATGTGTTTGGCGCCACGCCCAGCAACGTGGCCCAGCAGCTCAACGACAGCGCACAGACCCGCCTGGTGGCCGGTGTCAATTTGCCCATGTTGCTGCGCAGCGTGTGCTATCGGCACGAAAGTCTGGACCAGCTGGTGACCCGGGCGCAAGCCGGCGGCACCCAGGGCGTCATGACCGTGGGCAGCACCGCCCCGCAAAATCAATCAGGAAAGAGACATGCCCCAAGCCACCACGACCATCAGCAATAAACTGGGCCTGCACGCCCGCGCCTCGGCCAAGCTGACCAAGCTGGCAGGCAGTTTTCCCTGTGAAGTCTGGCTCAGCAAAGGCGAGCGACGCATCAATGCCAAAAGCATCATGGGCGTGATGATGTTGGCCGCTGGCCTGGGCAGTGAAGTGACCTTGGAGACGAACGGCGAGCGTGACCAGGAAGCCCTGGAAGCCTTGCTGGCGCTGATGGCCGACAAGTTCGGCGAGGGCGAATGAGCATGCGCGGTTGTTCACCCCTGAGTGTTGGTGAGGCGATCGCATGACCTTCAGCATCCATGGATTGGCCGTGGCCCGCGGCATTGCCATTGGCCGGGCCGTGCTGGTGGCTTCCAGCCGCGTCGATGTGGCCCACTACTTCATCCAGCCCGATCAGGTGGTCAGCGAAATCGAGCGCCTGCGCCAGGCCCGCGACGAGGTGGTCGATGAGCTGCAGCGTTTGCAAAAAGACATGCCCAAGGATGCGCCACACGAACTGGTCGCCTTGCTGGATGTGCACCTGATGCTTTTGCAGGACGTGGAGCTGACTTCGGGCGTGCGCCAGTGGATCGAAGAGCGCTTGTACAACGCCGAATGGGCATTGACCAGCCAGCTCGAAATCATTGCCCGCCAGTTCGACGAGATGGAAGACCCCTATCTGCGTGAACGCAAGGCCGACATGGAACAGGTCGCCGAGCGGGTGCTGCACCGCCTCAAAGGCACGGGCTCCCTGGTCACGCAAACCCGACGACCCGCCCGCCCGCAGCAAGAGCTGCAACTGGGTGACACCATGGATGTGCCCCTGGTGCTGGTGGCGCACGACCTGTCGCCAGCCGACATGCTGCAGTTCAAACAAAGTGTGTTTGCGGGTTTTGTGACCGATGTGGGCGGCAAGACCTCGCACACGGCCATTGTCGCCCGCAGTCTGGACATTCCTGCGGTGGTGGGTGCGCGCAGTGCCAGCCAACTGGTCAAGCAAGACGATTGGGTGATCATCGATGGTGACGCGGGCGTGGTGATCGTGGATCCGTCGCCCATCATCCTGGCCGACTATGGGTTCAAACAACGTCAGGGCGATCTGGAGCGCGAGCGTCTGGCCCGCTTGCGCCACACCCCGGCGGTCACGCTGGATGGACAAAAAATCGAGCTGATTGCCAACATCGAAATGCCCGAGGACACGGCTGCCGCCATCACGGCCGGGGCTGTGGGGGTGGGTCTGTTCCGCAGTGAATTTCTGTTCATGGGTCGCCAGGGCAATTTGCCCGGCGAAGACGAGCAATACGAAGCCTACCGCCGTGCGGTCGATGGCATGAACGGCTTGCCGGTGACCATCCGCACCGTCGACGTGGGCGCCTACAAACCCCTGGACGAGGCGCGCCATGACGCTGCCCACCTGAACCCGGCGCTGGGTTTGCGCGCCATCCGCTGGAGCCTGGCCGACCCCGCCATGTTCCTCACGCAGTTGCGCGCCATTTTGCGGGCGGCAGCCCATGGCCAAGTGAATCTGCTGATTCCCATGCTGGCCCATGGCAGTGAGATCCGGCAGACCCTGGCGCTGGTTGAGCAGGCCCGTCAGGACCTGGATCGGCGTGGCGTGGCCCACGGACCCGTTCGATTGGGGGCCATGATCGAGATCCCGGCTGCCGCCATGTCGGTGCGCATGTTTCTCAAGTATTTTGACTTCCTGTCCATTGGCACCAACGACCTGATCCAGTACACCTTGGCGATTGACCGGGCCGACGAATCGGTGGCGCACCTGTACGACCCCTTGCACCCGGCGGTGCTGCGCCTGGTGGCCGACACCATCGCCGAATGCCGTGCACAAGGCAAGGGCGTGTCGGTGTGCGGTGAGATGGCGGGCGATGTGAGCATGACCCGCTTGCTGTTGGGCTTGGGCTTGCGCAGCTTTTCCATGCACCCCTCGCAGGTGTTGGCGGTCAAGCACCAGGTTTTGCGATCGGACACGGCCAAGCTGGCGCTGTGGGCCGAGCAGGTGCTCGCATCGGATGAGCCGGCCAGCCTGATGCCGGCTTCACGTTGACATCGTGCCCACCGCATTGGGCGGCGATACGCCGTCAATGCATGCGTTTCAGCGGTTCAAAGCCGAATGGGCTTGCTGGTCAGCGTGGTAGCTCGAACGCACCATGGCCCCCACCGCGGCGTGCGTGAAACCCATTTCATACGCCTTGGCCTCGAACATCTTGAAAGTGTCGGGGTGCACATAACGCCGGACCGGCAAGTGGCTGTTGCTCGGGGCCAGGTATTGGCCAATGGTCAG
>JACCDH010599590.1_pt1 | contig 10625 bp, 9 predicted proteins | sample 7442481 | NCBI WGS metagenome assembly JACCDH01 (sample SAMN15323433, study PRJNA562643) | freshwater metagenome | isolation source: river surface water | place: USA:Blue River Watershed | collected 2017-08-15
CTCAAATTTGGCTGCGACCTCCCCCGACTTGTCTATCACGAAGGTTGCGCGGGTGGAGATGCCACGTTCCGCAATGAACACACCGTACTTTGAAGCCACCTCACCGTGAGGCCAAAAGTCTGCCAGGACGCTGAACTTATAGCCCTCAGACTCTGCAAACTTTGCCTGCACGTACTTGGAGTCAACGCTGATCGCCAGCAGCTCAATGCCGTCAGACTCAAGAAGTGCAAGGTTGTCTCTGAGCTCGCAAAGCTCACCGGTGCAAATTCCACTGAAGGAAAGTGGGTAGAACACCAATACCACTGGCTTCACGCCACGGAAATCCGAGAGGGTCACTTCCTCGCCGTGCTGATTCGTGAGGGTGAAATCTGGTGCTAGGTCGCCAACGGTAATCATGTTTGCCTTTCGATGCTCAATAAAACCTACAACGTGAGCGAAATCATTCCAAGCCGAATAGACTTATCAAGCCCTAAAAGGGCAAATTCGGTAAAGCAGCCACGAAAAGAGGCTTTGATGTCGTTTAACGACCAAGATGCATTTGTTCCAGCAGTGTCAGACCTAGACCCTCAGGAGACAGCAGAGTGGCTTGAATCACTCGACGCAGTAGCTCAGCGCCACGGCCGAGGCCGGGCACGCGAGATTATGCAGTCATTGCTCCGTCGAAGCCACGAACTCCAGTTGAACGTTCCCTTGGTTCCAACCACGGACTACATCAACACCATCAGCCCCGAGGATGAGCCTCAGTTCCCCGGCGATGAAGCCATCGAGCGCACCTACCGCGCATGGATGCGTTGGAATGCTGCCGTCATGGTGCACCGCGCCCAGCGTCCTGGCATCTCAGTTGGTGGACACATCTCATCCTTCGCCTCGAGTGCTTCGCTATATGAGGTTGGCTTCAACCACTTCTTCAAGGGCCATGACCACCCACAGGGTCCAGACTCGATCTTCGTTCAGGGACACGCATCCCCTGGACCATACGCTCGTGCCTTCCTAGAGGGACGAATCTCGGCAGACGAAATGGATAACTTCCGCCAGGAGAAGTCCCGACCAAAGCCTGGCCGTGGTCTGCCTAGCTACCCGCACCCACGATTGATGCCGGACTTCTGGCAGTTCCCTACCGTTTCGATGGGTCTTGGACCGATCAACGCGATCTATCAGGCTCAATTCAACCGTTTCCTAGAAGGTCGCGGATTCAAGGACACCTCGGGTCAGCACGTTTGGGCTTTCCTCGGAGATGGTGAGCTTGATGAGGTTGAGAGTCGCGGTGCTCTTCAGCTCGCGGCAAACGAGCAGCTAGACAATCTGACCTTTGTTGTGAACGCCAACCTACAGCGTCTTGACGGACCTGTTAGAGGTAACGGCAAGATCATTCAGGAACTTGAATCCTTCTTCCGCGGTGCGGGCTGGAACGTAATCAAGGTGATCTGGGGTCGCGAGTGGGACCACCTGCTGGCTAAGGACAGCGAGGGCGCTTTGGTGAACCTCATGAACCGCACTCCAGACGGTGACTACCAGACCTACAAGACTGAGTCCGGCAAGTTTGTACGTGAGAATTTCTTTGCTCGCGATCCAAAGGCACTCCAGCTGGTTGAGCACCTGACTGACGACCAGATCTGGGACCTCAAGCGCGGTGGTCACGACTACAACAAGATCTTCGCTGCATACCAAGCGGCTGTAAACCACAAGGGTCAACCGACCGTCATCATCGCCAAAACCATCAAGGGATACGGCCTAGGCAAGAGCTTCGAGGGTCGCAACGCAACGCACCAGATGAAGAAGATGACCTTGGATAACCTGAAGGACTTCCGAGACGCGATGCGTGTTCCAATCACGGATGCACAGCTCGAGGCAGATCCTTACCAGCCGCCTTACTACAACCCAGGTTCGGACAGCCCAGAGATTCAGTACATGCACGAGCGTCGTCGCGAGCTAGGTGGCTACCTGCCTGAACGTCGATCTAAGTACGTTGACTTCAACCTTCCAGAGGAGAAGGCTTACGCCGTTCCACGTGCCGGTTCCGGTAACCAAGAGGTTGCAACCACCATGGCATTTGTTCGAATGCTGAAGGACCTTCTAAAGTCCGATGGCACCGGTGAGCGCATCCAGATGATCATTCCGGACGAGGCTCGAACCTTCGGTATGGACGCCTTCTTCCCGACCGCGAAGATCTACAACCCGAATGGTCAGAAATACATGTCGGTAGACCGTGACCTACTCCTTAGCTATAAGGAAGCAGCGAACGGGCAGATTCTGCACACCGGAATCAACGAGGCCGGGTCTATGGCCGCCTTCACCGCTTCCGGAACCAGCTACGCCACCCACGGTCAGCCAATCATTCCGATTTACGTCTTCTACTCGATGTTCGGTTTCCAGCGCACGGCAGACCAGGTCTGGCTTGCCGGAGACCAGATGGCTCGTGGCTTCATGATCGGCGCAACCGCTGGACGCACAACCCTGACTGGTGAAGGTCTCCAGCACGCTGACGGTCACTCGCTGGTAATCGCAAGCACCAACGCCGCGGTAGTGGCGTACGACCCAGCCTACGGCTACGAGATCGCACACATCACCAAAGCTGGTCTTGAGCGTATGTATGGCGGAAACCACCCGGATCCAAACGTCATTTACTACCTAACCGTTTACAACGAGCCAATGCTGCAGCCTGCAGAACCAGAGACTGTGGATGTCGACGGCATCCTCAAGGGCATGCACCTGATCTCGAAGAACTCGGCGGATGGTCACAAGGCGCAGATTCTAGCGTCTGGAGTTTCGGTTCCATGGGCTCTAGAAGCCCAGCAGCTTCTCTTGGAGTGGGGTGTTTCGGCTGATGTGTGGTCGGTAACCAGCTGGGGAGAACTTCGCCGAGATGGACTTGCCTGCGATGAGCGCAAGTTCCTCTACCCGAATGAAGAGGCTCCGGTTTCCTATGTGGCTCAGCGCCTAGCTGACGCGAAGGGTCCAAAGCTCGGTGTCTCCGACTTCATGCACGCGGTCCCAGACATGATTAGACCTTGGGTGCCAGGGGCGTATGCAACCTTGGGTGCGGACGGCTTTGGTTTCTCTGACACCAGACCGGCAGCACGACGACACTTCAAGATTGACGGACCTTCCATCGCGGTTCGCGTTCTTGAGCAGTTGGTCGAGAAGGACAAGATTGACCGCGCTGTGCCACAGCAGGCAATCGACAAATACCGTCTGCACGATGTAAACGCCGGAACCAGTGGATCGGCCGGTGGCGACGCCTAAGCATCTCGCCTGGCTGCAATCAATAGCTGGCGAGCTCGCAACAGCGACCCTAAGTCGCTTGGATGAGACTTTGCCCTGGTATCGCTCGATGCCTCCGGCCCGTAGGGCGGCTATCGGCTCCGTTGCGCAGAATGGCATAACCAGCTTTATCCAGTGGTACCAGGATCCTTCGAGTCAGCCCTGGGTAGCGGCAGATGTCTTCGGTAACGCGCCACGTGAACTCTTGCGATCGATCTCTCTTCAAGAGACCTTGCAGCTAATTCGAGTCGTGGTGGAAATGGTTGAGGCGCGGGTCGTTGCCGAGCACCCAGACCTTACCGAGTCAGTGCTTCGATACTCCCGCGACATTGCATTCAGCGCCGCCGATGTCTACGCCAAGGCAGCTGAGGCCAGAGGTCTTTGGGATGCTCGCCTTGAGGCTCTGGTGGTGGACAGCATCATCTCGGGTGAGACCTCGCAAGAAATAAGCTCTCGAGTCGCGGCCCTGGGTTGGCGAAGCGATGGCCAGGTGGCGGTTTTACTGGGCATTGCCAACCCAAACCCAGATCCAGATGCCATGCGAAAGATTGCTCGAAAGGCTGGAAGCGATCTGCTGCTTGGAATTCAAGGTCGTAGGCAGGTTGTGGTTATCGGACTGATGACGGCGATTGAGAGGCCAGATGTCGCTATTCAGACCATAGCCTCGCAGCTTGAGATTTTCTTTGGACCGGGGCCTTTGATTCTGGGAAAGACGGTCGCAACCGTTTCCGACGCGACTCGCAGTGCCAAGAGTGCCCTTGCGGCACACTCTGTTGCGCTCAGCGTAGGTTCAGACAGCAGACCACTCGCTGCTGATGAGTTACTGCCGGAACGAGCACTGGCAGGCGATGCACTGGCTAGACAGACTCTGATTGAGACCTACTACCTGCCGCTTGCGAAGACCTCTCCGGAGCTCTTAGGAACACTACGGGCCTATCTCGACTGTGGGCGATCGTTAGAACTCACCGCAAAGACGCTCTTCGTGCACGCAAACACCGTGAGATATCGACTCAAGCGAATTTACGAGGAGATTGCAGCCGATCCAACTGATGCCCGGACTGCCTTTGTACTCCAGGTGGCTTTGCTGTTGGGTGCCATAAATGACAACGAATTTGGATTGAAAAGGTAGTTTGTATTGATGCGTATCTTGATGTGTCCGGGCCAAGGTTCCCAATCAGAGGGTTTCCTGAGGGATTGGTTTGACAATGTTCCTGGCTTCGAGGAGAAGGTTCGAGAACTTGGCGCTGCCGCAAATAAAGACCTAGTGAGGCTTGGAACCACCGCGGCCGAAGAAGAAATTAAGGCCACGGAGAACGCTCAGCCATTGATTGTCGCTGCTGCAATTGCTTCCGCGAGAACTGCCATCGATCTAAGCGGAGTTGATGGTGTCGTAGGACATTCGGTTGGTGAATTTGCAGCCGCTGCGATCTCCGGTGTCATCACCGACGCTGAGGCGATGCGCCTAGTGTCGGTAAGAGCCAATGCAATGGCGGAGGCCGCGAACTTGGAAGTCACGTCAATGGCCGCAGTCCTTGGTGGCGATGAGGCTGCGGTTCTCGAGGCATTGGGACAGCTTGGTCTGTCTGCGGCGAATTACAACGGAGCCGGTCAAATCGTTGCCGCAGGCTCAAAAACAGCGATTGAAGCACTGGTAGCCAGCCCTCCGGAGAAGTCGAGAGTTATTGAGCTCAAGGTTGCCGGGGCTTTTCACACCAGCTACATGCAGTCTGCTGTTGAGAAGCTCGCCGCGGCGGCATCAGCGGTAACCGCGAATGACCCAAGCATCCGGCTTTGGAGCAATGTTGATGGCGTTGAGGTTAGCTCCGGTGAGAAGTTCCTTGCCTCTTTGGTTTCACAGGTTTCCAACCCGGTCCGTTGGGATCTGTGCATGCAAAGCATGGATGCTCTCTCCCCCACAGTGATTGAACTTCCTCCGGCTGGAGCACTTGCTGGCTTAGCAAAACGTGGCATGCCTTCCTCAACTGCCGTTGCCCTAAAAACGAGCGCAGACCTCGAGAAAATTGGAGCGTAATGAAGACCCTGAATCAAACCAAGGCCGTCGAGTTCACAAGGATCTACGCGCTTGGCGCATCCCGAGGCCACCAAACTGTCACCAACGATGACATCGCTGGTCCAATTGACTCATCCGATGAATGGATTAGACAGCGCACCGGTATTGTCACTCGCAAACGAGCTGATTCGGAGCAGTCACTAATCGACATGGCTGTGGAAGCTTCCAAGGAAGCCATCGCGAAATCAGGAATCGACCCTGCCGAAATCGGCACGGTTATCCTGGCGACCATCACATTCCCATACCAGACCCCCTCTGGAGCATCGCTACTTGCGGAGTTGGTTGGAGCTCATGGAGCTGCTGCTTACGACATCTCTGCTGCCTGTGCTGGCTACTGCTACGGCATAGCCCAGGCGGACGCGTTGGTCAGATCAGGAACCAGCAAGTATGTGCTGGTTGTCGGTGGAGAAAAACTTTCGGATTTCATCGACCCAACCGACCGCTCAATCAGTTTTCTACTGGGCGACGGCGCTGGTGCGGCGATAGTTGGTCCTAGCGATCACCCAGGTATCTCAAAGTCGGTATGGGGTTCAGATGGTGCTAACTGGGACAAGGTCGGCATGACTAGTTCCATTCTGGATTTCAAAGCGGGCAAGGCCGAATGGCCAACTTTGATTCAAGAGGGTCAGTCAGTCTTCCGCTGGGCAGTTTGGGAGATGGCCAAGGTTGCCAAGCAAGCTCTTGCCGAATCGGGCCTGGAGGCCAGTGACCTAAGCGCTCTGGTTACTCACCAGGCAAACATTCGCATCATCGATGAGTTCGCGAAGCAACTAGAGCTTCCTGACTCGGTTGTTGTGGCGCGCGATATTGTGGACACCGGAAACACCTCTGCAGCTTCGATTCCTCTCGCAATGCACCGCTTGCTAGCAGAGGGCAAAGTCAAAAGTGGCGGCTATGCGCTAGAAATTGGCTTCGGCGCGGGGCTTGCCTTCGCGGCGCAAGTCGTGGAACTGCCGTAAAATAAACCGACTCAATCACTTCAAGGAGAAAAATGGCTCTTTCGCAGGCAGAGGTCCTAGCAGGACTTGCAGAACTAGTTAACGACGAGACCGGTATCGCTGCAGACGCAGTTCAGATGGACAAGTCTTTCACTGACGACCTAGACATCGACTCAATCTCGATGATGACCATCGTGGTAAACGCTGAGGACAAGTTCGGCGTGAAGATCCCAGACGAGGAAGTAAAGAACCTCATCACCGTTGCTGACGCGGTTAACTTCATCACCGCAGCACAGGCTTAGTAATAGCATGCGTCGCGTCGTCGTCACCGGAATTGGTGCAACCACACCATTGGGTGGCGATGCCGCGTCCAGCTGGGCCAATCTTCTAGCCGGTCAGTCCGGCATCTCGACTCTCGACTTCGAGTGGGTAGCTCGTCACGAGTTGCCAGTCAGCTTCGCAGGTCAGGCTAAGGTTGCCGCCAGCGAGATTTTGACCCCACAAGAGGCAAAGCGCCTCGATCCATCCAGCCAGTTCGCCCTAATTTCAGCGCGACAGGCATGGGAGGACGCCGGTTCCCCCGAGGTTGAACCAGAACGGCTAGCCGTTGACTTTGCCACCGGAATTGGTGGTGTTTGGACACTTTTGGATGCCTACGACACGCTTCGTGAGCGCGGTCCAAGAAGAGTGCTTCCGATGACCGTCCCGATGCTAATGGCCAACGGACCGGCAGCTGCAATCGGTATGGACCTTGGCGCAAGAGCTGGTGTCCGCACCGCGGTCTCAGCCTGTGCATCTGGCAACGAGTCGATTGCTAACGCGTTCCACAGAATCCAGACCGGTGAAGCCGATGTCGTTGTCGCCGGTGGCGCGGAAGCAGCTATCCACCCGCTTCCAATCGCAGCCTTCGCCGCGATGCACGCCTTGTCTAAGCGCAATGAGGATCCGACTAAGGCATCTAGACCTTACGACGTTGACCGCGACGGTTTCGTCATGGGAGAAGGCGCTGGTGCCCTGGTTCTTGAGCCGTTGGAATCAGCACTCGCTCGCGGTGCAAAGATCTACTGTGAAATCGTTGGTGGTGCAGTTACATCTGACGCCTATCACATCACCGCACCAGACCCAGAGGGCTCTGGAGCCGCACGTGCGGTCCTAGCTGCTCTGGCTCAGGCCGGTGCCGACATCAAGGACGTGGAGCACGTCAATGCTCACGCAACCTCAACTCCAGTAGGTGACATCGCCGAGTACACCGCAATCAAGCGAGTGTTTGGCGATCACACCCAAAACTTAGTTGTTGCCGCTACCAAGTCGGCTACTGGCCACCTTTTGGGTGGAGCCGGAGCTGTCGAAGCCGTCTTTACGATTTTGGCCTTGAGTGAGCAGATGGCTCCCCCGACCATAAACCTGGACAACCAAGATCCCGCTATCGATCTAAACGTCCCGCGCACGCCAACCAAACTTGCCCGCAGGGATGCAATTGCAATCAGCAACAGCTTTGGCTTTGGTGGGCACAACGCAGTTCTAGCTTTCAGGAACGTCTAGACGGCCCTAGGAAGCGCTATCGCGTATTCCGCGACCTTCCTATAGGGTTCGACTAAATCAAGCCAAGGGACGCCCGTCAGACGTCTAAACCCGCGGGAGAAGTCAGACAGGTTGCCTCTCGTCTCAAGAAGCAGCTGTTCCAGTTGTCCAGCCCTGAGCACGACCTCGCCGGCCTGATCAAATTCATTTCTACAGATTCCTAGGGACGGATGGTGCAGGAAGCGCTCCGAATACTCAGCGAAGCTATTTAGCTCAAAGATGGCTCTCGTTTTAGCAAGGCTTGAGACGAGATCGGGGATTTTATGCTCGGGCAAATCGACCTGGGTTCGAAGTTGAACGGTGTTCACCTCAAGCGGTTGACCATAGAAGGAACCAGACGCGCCAAACTCGGCCAAAATGCTATTGATTTGGCCCATCGCTTCGACGGGTGCACTAAACACCCATAAATCGACGTTTGGCAATTTCCTCCGATCCAGATCCGTCTTCCCCTACGTTCTGAACCGGTTTAGGAACGATAAACCCAAAGCCTGAGAGTTGTCAAACAAAAGCTCCCATCTCTCCTAGGATTTCTAACGATGAGCAAACTATATTTCCGCTACGGAGCCATGAACTCCGGCAAAAGCACAGCGCTGCTGCAGGCAGCATTCAACTATGAGGAGCGCTCTCAGCACGTCTTTTTGGCAAAGCCAGCCATTGACTCCAAGGGGGACCGAAACATAGTCTCCCGGCTCGGGGTAACACGTCAGGTTGATTTCCTTGTCGAGCCAACGGTAAACCTCAGGCATTTGCTCGCGGAACGCACCGCCAGCTTTACGGCAGAAACCGGTAATTCAATCGCCTGCCTACTGATAGATGAGGCTCAGTTCCTAACCCGTGATCAGGTGGATCAGTGCCTTGAAATTGCAGTTCTGGATGGCATTCCAGTTTTGGCCTATGGAATTCGCACAGACTTCAGAACTGATGCATTCCCAGGTTCATTGCGACTTTTGGAAATTGCACACTCGCTCGAGGAGCTAAAGACCATCTGCCGCTGCGGGCGTAAGGCGATGTTCAACGCCAGGCTGGTAAACGGAGAGTTCACCTTCGATGGTGCTCAGGTGGCAATCGATGGCGATCAAGTGACCTACGAATCACTTTGCGCCAGCTGCTACCTTTCGAAAAAACCCTAGGGCCTGGATTTTCTCGCCTTCAGAAAACGAAGTACTAGCTGAATCGCTAAGAATGCGATTACCGCATAAACGATGTAATCAACCACCGAGGAGAACTGCTCCGCGACTTCCCAGTTCTCACCAAGCACGAATCCAGCTGTGATCCATGCGGTATTCCAAATGGAGCTGCCAATGGCAGTGAAGAGGAAGAACTTGTAGGGATTCATGCGAGTGACGCCGGCGGGGATGCTCACCAAACTTCGAACCACCGGAATCAGTCTCCCAAAGAGCACAATGTGGACTCCGTAGCGATCAAACAGATCAGTGGCCTTATCGAAATCTTTGGCGTGGAAACCGACATACTTGCCGTACTTTTCAACCAGCCCTCGAATTCGCTCTTCACTGATCCAATAACCGATTAGATACAAGAACGCGGCACCCGCCAAAGAACCCAAAGTCGTGGCCAAAACTGCACCCCAAAAGGTGAAAGTCCCAAGACCCACGTTGACACCGGTTAGCAAAAGCACCAGTTCGGATGGAATGGGCAGGATTACCACCTCAATGGCGATAAGTAAGGCAGCCCCAAGTAATCCAATGGATTCGATTACCGATAGGGAGAATTCCAGCACGCCTACTCCTTCGGTAGATAAGGATGCTACTTGATCGTGGGGCGTGCGGGACTTGAACCCGCGACCGACGGATTATGAGTCCGCTGCTCTAACCGGCTGAGCTAACGCCCCCAGCCAATCTAGAGTTTACCCACCATCTCTCGAACCGAATGCGAGGTTAGAGAAGGTTAGGTGGCATCGCTCCGAAGCCACGGTCTACTAACGAATCAAGCCTCAATCGACGGGCGCGAGCTCGGTACTACTTCCGCTTTCGCTTAATTCGCTTGGCAGCCTCGTTGATTTGCTCTTTGATCTCATCCTTGAACTCTGTGAGCTGCTCTCGGACTTCCTCGCCGACCTCACTAATTTTCTCCCTGGCTTCTAAGGACATGTCCTCTGCTCGCCTTCCAAGCTCGACAGCGCTGTGTCGCCAACTCTCAAGCCGAGAGCTAATTGCCTCGTTTAGCTTTCCGATTGGTTCCATGTAGGAAGGTGAGTTGTCATCGGTTGTCGAGCTGTCGTCTCGAAGACCGCGGTAAAGGTCCTCGAAGATTTTGATGGTGCGCTCGATGTCGTGTGACTGGATCAGGTGCAAGCTGTTTTCGCTCAGGCGATTTAGTTCCAGTTGGTCGGCATTAAGAATTCGCCTGAGACGTTCGGCAAGGGCATCTGCGTCGTCCGGTGGAAAGAGGTAACCATTATCGCCATCATGCACCAGGTGAGGAAGAGCCATAGCGTCGGCTGCAATAACCGGACGTCCTGAGGCCATAGCCTCCATGGTGGCAATTGATTGAAGTTCGGCAATCGAAGGCATCACAAACGCGGTGCAGCGCTCATAAGCGGCGGGAAGTTCCTCATCGGTGATGTGTCCAGTGAAGATGACTCGATCTGCGATACCAAGTTCTGTGGCGAGCTTGGCAAGGTTATCGCGCTCTCCCCCATCACCAACAAGTTCCACGACCACGTTTGGATGCTCGGTGAGCTTTGCTACTGCCTGAAGCAAGATGTGAATTCGCTTCTCGTCATCCAATCGACCTAGGAAAAGAAAACGTGGTTC
>JACCDH010769998.1_pt1 | contig 10623 bp, 6 predicted proteins | sample 7442481 | NCBI WGS metagenome assembly JACCDH01 (sample SAMN15323433, study PRJNA562643) | freshwater metagenome | isolation source: river surface water | place: USA:Blue River Watershed | collected 2017-08-15
AAAATACGATACAATAGATCTAAGCAAAACAAAGACTCCTACAGGTACAACCCTTAATTGCAAAGGATGGGTGCAAGAAGCCGCTCTAAGAATGTTATTGAACAACTTAGATCCGGATGTTGCTGAAAGACCAGAAGAATTGATCGTTTACGGAGGTAGAGGCAAAGCCGCTAGAAATCCGGAAGCTTTTGACTTAATCGTTAAAGCTTTGAAAGACTTAAATGAAGATGAGACTTTATTAGTACAATCAGGTAAGCCAGTCGGAATATTACCTACACATAAAGATGCCCCAAGAGTTATTATTTCAAATTCACAGTTAGTACCAAAATGGGCTACTTTCGAATACTTCAATGAGTTAGAAGATAAGGGTTTGATGATGTACGGACAAATGACAGCGGGTTCTTGGATTTACATAGGTTCGCAAGGTATTGTACAAGGAACTTTTGAAACATTTGCAGCAGTTGCTAGAAAACATTTTGGTGGAACATTGAGTGGAACGATTTCGGTAACAGCCGGACTTGGAGGTATGGGAGGTGCGCAGCCACTAGCTGTGACGATGAACGAAGGTGTATGTTTAGCTGCGGAAGTAGAGGAGTGGAGAATTCAAAAAAGAATTGACACTCGTTACATCGACATCATGATGCATGATATAGATGAAGCGATAGATAGAGCTGTAGAAGCAAAGAAAAATAAAGAAGCAATTTCAATCGGAGTTGTATGTAATGCAGTTGATTTATTGGAGCGAATGATCGAAAGAAATATCACTCCAGAAGTATTGACAGATCAAACATCAGCACATGATCCATTGGTTGGGTATTTCCCACAGGGCATGAGTGTTGAAGAAGCAAAAGTATTGAGAGAAGCTAACCCTGATGATTATGTACAGCGTTCATATGTTACAATGGCGCACCACATCCGTCTAATGTTAGAATTACAAAAACGTGGAGCTATTACTTTTGATTACGGAAATAATTTAAGAGGAAGAGCATTAGAAGTTGGAGTAGAAAATGCATTTGATTTCCCAGGTTTCGTACCTGCATATATTCGTCCTTTGTTCTGCGAAGGTAAAGGTCCGTTCAGATGGGCAGCATTATCAGGTGACCCACAAGATATTTATGAAACAGATAAATTAATTTTAGAATTGTTCCCTGAAAATAAAGAGCTAAGAAGATGGATCGAGATGGCGCAAGAGAGAATTGCGTTTCAGGGATTGCCAGCACGTATCTGTTGGTTAGGACAAGGGGAGCGTGAGAAAGCAGGATTAGCATTTAACAAATTAGTAGCAGAAGGAAAAGTGAAAGCACCAATCGTAATAGGTCGTGATCACTTAGATACAGGTTCAGTAGCTTCACCAAACAGAGAAACAGAAGCAATGCTTGATGGTTCAGATGCTGTTGCAGATTGGCCGATCTTAAATGCATTGATCAACACAGCAGGCGGCGCAAGTTGGGTATCATTACATCATGGTGGTGGTGTAGGTATAGGCTACTCAATACATGCAGGTATGGTGATCGTTGCAGACGGTACAGCCGATGCTGAAGCACGTATCAAGCGTGTACTTCATAACGACCCTGCAATGGGTGTGATTCGCCACATGGATGCTGGTTACGATATCGCAACTGACACTGCAAGAAAACATAGATTAGATATCAAAGAGAGGTTAAAATAATTCTACTCTAATCATACTGGTATCACGACTTAAGTCGTGCCACCAGTATGATTATTAATACCTCTCTAAAAACCTATACAAATTAAACCCTTCTTTCCCCGACTCAATCGTAATTTGATTCAGCAATTCTTTTTTATTGACCGACTTCATTCTTTCAGTTTGAATCAATCGATATGCTTTTTCAGCTATCAATAAATTCTTGCGTGAATTCAATCGCTCGTTCGATAACTGTATATCAATTTCTGTTTTTAGTTCTGAAATTCCTTCATTGTGAGATGCAATAGTTTTAACAACACTTGGCGCCGATTTTGATTCGGCTCTTTCATGCAACATCTTTTTAATATTACTCACAAAACTTTCTGCACCTTCTCGATCTGCTTTGTTCACCACAAATACATCAGCGATTTCCATCACTCCAGATTTTATGCCTTGTATTTCATCACCTGCTTCTGGCACTAAAACCAATACCGTCACATCTGCTAGTCCGACGATCTCAATCTCTGATTGCCCTACACCCACCGTCTCTACAATTATATAATCGAAATCAAATGCTCGCATCACATCCGTAATCTCTATCGTCTTAGCTGATAATCCGCCTAAAGACCCTCGTGTCGCTAATGATCTGATGTACACGTTCTGATTCAGAAAATGCTCTGCCATACGTATACGATCACCTAATAATGATCCGAAATGAAAAGGTGATGTTGGATCGATTGCAACGATACCAATCTTTTTATTCTCTTTATCTAATTCTGAAATTAATGCGTTGACCAAGGTGCTTTTGCCTGCACCAGGCGGACCAGTAATACCAATGATGGGTATGTTTCTCTTGATGTTCAATGACTTCATGAAATCTAAATAGCCCTCTAAGTCATTCTCTACACCTGTTATGGCACGTGCTAATGACCTAACATCCGTATTTTCTATTCCTTTATTTAGTGAATCCCAATTCATCATCGATTTTTTTCAAAGTAAATAAAAATACTTAATTCTTAATCAACAGAAATAGTATTTTAGCATAATATTCATATTCAATGAAAGTTACTGGATTTACTTTTATACGTAATGCCATAAAATTTGACTACCCAATAGTTGAAGCTATAACATCTATTTTGCCAATTTGTGACGAATTTGTTGTCGCTCTCGGCAATTCTGACGATGACACCCGCACTCTCATTGAATCTATTAATAGTACTAAAATTAAAATCATAGATACTACTTGGGATGATACCTTACGTGAAGGTGGTCGCGTACTTGCAGTTGAAACCGATAAAGCATTCGATGCAATCTCTACTGATACCGATTGGTGTTTCTATATTCAAGGTGATGAATGTCTACATGAAAAATATTTACCCATCATCAAAAATGCAATGCAAGAGAATTTGAATGATAAAAATGTCGAGGGCCTTTTATTCAATTACTCACACTTCTATGGTTCGTATGATTATATAGGTACTTCGAAAAGATGGTACAGAAAAGAAATTCGTGTAATACGAAATATAAAAAACATCAGATCTTATAAAGATGCACAAGGCTTCAGAATTGATGGTAGAAAATTAAATGTGAAGCAAATTGACGCCTCTGTTTATCACTACGGATGGGTGAAACATCCATCGAAACAACAAGATAAACAGAAGAACTTTAACAAACTTTGGCACGATGATCAGTGGATGAAAAATAATATTCCGGATGTTAATGAATTTGATTATTCGCAAGTCGACGGACTGAAGTTATTTAATGGCACACATCCAGCGGTTATGAAAAATCGGATCAATGCTGTCAATTGGAAATTCAGTTTCGATCCAACGAAAATGAAAGTGCCTTTCAATTATAGAGTTGCAAATATTATTGAATCACTTACAGGCTACAGAATTGGTGAGTATAAAAACTATAAAATCATTAAATAATTATTGTTGATGAATAAACTATCTGTCATAATTATTGCTTTTAACGAAGAAAAAAACATTGCAAATTGCATTCAATCTGCATTGAAAATTTCTGATGATATTGTAGTTGTCGATTCCTTTTCAAATGATAGAACTGATGAAATTGCAACAAGCCTTGGAGCAAAAGTTATTCAACAAAGTTTTTTAGGTTATGCAGAGCAGAAAAATTTTGCAGCTAAACATGCTTCTCACGAATTTGTAATTTCTCTCGATGCCGACGAAGTATTATCTGAAGAACTTATTCGATCAATCAATAAAATAAATCTTAGTAATCATCATATTTACTCTTTCAATCGTTTAACAAATTATTGCGGTCGTTTTATTAAACACTGCGGATGGTACCCTGACGTTAAATGCAGAATATATAATAGAACTTTGAATAAATGGGGCGGGGAATCAATTCATGAAGTATTAATTCATAACCATACTTCAGAAATTATTCATTTGAAAGGTGACTTATTGCATTACTCATATTATACGTTCAGAGATCATTTACAACAACTCGATAAATTTACCACACTGCAAGCAAATGAATTATACAAAAAAGGTGTGCGTCCTAATTTGTATCATTTCATCATTAAGTCACATGCTAAATTCATTAGAGATTATATCATAAAATTAGGATTCTTAGACGGCTGGGAAGGATTTAGCATTTCCTTAATCTCTGCATTTGGCGTATATTTAAAATACCAAAAACTTAGAATGCTCATTAAACAGAATTCATAAATGAATAAAGAACTCGTTTCGAAATATCTATTTTTTGTCGGTGTAATTCTTTTTTTCATTGGCCTTTTCTTCTCTAGAGCAATACTTAGTATAAGTCCGGCAGTTCTATTAATCTCTGCTTTCACAAATTCCAATTTCAAACAAAACATTAAAGCCATACACAAAAACAGAGTATTCTTACTACCATTTATTTTATACCTGTTTGGTGTCATTTGTTATCCTTTAGTAGAAAATCAAAATAAATGGTCAGAATTATTATTTAAAAATTTACCCTACATCATTTTCCCCTTCAGCATAATCATATTGAAAGATTATGTTGTTAAGTATTATAAATTCATCTTTTACACTTGTATACTATTTGTAACATTTATTATCAGCTCAACATTAATTAGATTAATAAATAATTATGAATTATATACATGGATGATTAAGAATAGTAAGAATATAGAGGCCACTGGCGGACTATTTCATATTCATTTTGGCATCATTACAACATTATCAATCATATTTTGCTATGGCATAATTAGGTTCAGCACTAGTCAAAAAATCGAAAAAATAATTCTAACAATTATTGCAGTTTACTTATTTGTTGTTTTGCATGTGTTAGCCTATAGAACTGGCATTGTTGCAGTATACGTTTGTATAATTTCAGAGATATTGATTGATATATTCCGTAGTAAAAAATACATAATCGGACTGTTATTAATTGCATTTGCAATTATTCTACCAATAGTAGCATACAAAACTATTACACCTGTAAAAGAAAGAATTGAAAATACAAAGTATGATATCTACAGATATAAATCTGGTAAAGACATTAATTTTTATTCACTTTCTCAACGATTTGCAGCATGGGAGAATGCATTAGTTATTTACAAGAAAAATATAGTATTTGGTACATCAGCTGCTGATTTAGAAGATGAAATGGAAAGGCAGTATGAGGTTAGAGATTTCGGACTTAAAAAAGAAAATCAAGTGTTGATACACAATCAATATATTTTTTACGCAGTGTGTTATGGAACTGTCGGATTGTTATTTCTAATTTATTTACTTTCAAATACATTTGTAACAGCTTGGCGCAATAATAAGCCTGTATATATATTATACAGCGTATTGTTTGTAGCGGTATTCATGATTGATACAATTTTGGAAATGCAAACCGGACAAAATATGTTTATTTTTTTCTATTCAGTTTTAGCATTCGTACCCTTAAAGAGCAGCAAGCAATCGGTATAGTTTCAAATAATTCGAAGCCATTTTTTGCCAAGAAAAAGTATGAGCATAATTAATTCTATTTTGAACTAATACTTTATCATTTGCATTTGAAATATTTTCCTCAAAAACTTTTCGCATATAGTCAGGTTCAAAATCTTCAAAATAATAAGCATGTGTAGATCCGATTTCAGGCAAACATGTTCGATTCGATAGAAACACTGGCTTGCCTAATGAAAATGCTTCTATCACTGGAATACCGAAGCCTTCAGATAAAGAAGGGAAAAGAAATGCCTTACAATTTTTGTAGTACCAAACCTTTTGATCTTCACTAACATTACCAATAAAAATTAATCTATCCTCTACTCCTATTTTTTTCGCATTAGCGATTATTTCATTTTTATAATTTTCATTACCAGTACCCGCAATTATTAATTGATAATTATTATTCAATAACAATGCAGGTAAAACATGTAAATTTTTCTTCGGATGAATAGCGCCTATTGTAAAGAGAAATTCAGATTGAGGTCTATATGAAATGTTACAATTTTCATTATACTCATTTAATGAATATCCGTTATAAATAACACTAATAGGCTTATCAGTAACATTTAAATATTTCTGAACTTCCACTTTAATAAAATTACTAATACAAACGATGTGATCAGCACGATCAACTTTTTTTTGCACACGTTTTAACAAACTTGCTTTTGCTTTCTCAGATTTTGTAGTGTATAAAAAATTTAAATCGTGTATAGTTAACAAACATTTAGTTTGATCATTGCTAGGCTGAAAGTAACTGCCTTGTTGAGTTATATGCCAAACATCCGCATCGCTTCTAGGTGAAAAAACCTTATGCCAAGCATGGTAATTCACAAAATGAGTATTTGAATTTTTATTAATTAATGCTCTTGCACGCTCAGGTAAATATAAATTCAATTCCTCATCTGAATTAATCTGCTTCAGCAATTCATTAGCCAAATTCAAATCAAATTGATATAATCCGTTGTTCGGATATTTTAGTCTCTCAAGGTCAATGAAGTATTTTGGCATAGTTAAAAGTACGAAATTAGCTTGACTTCTGGTAACTAGTAACTGGTTACTAGTTACCAGAAAAAAGCTAGTAGATTAAAATCTACTGCGTTTTTTCTGAAATGTTTTTCAGTCTTTGGCTTTTCGAATACAATAGCCATAAACTAAGTACGAATTTATATTGTGAGAATAACTGCTTGAAATTACTGCTTTCTATAGCAGTATCACACCCTTGTATTCGAAAATTCCAAAGACTTATGCGAACTTTTAAGAGATACTATTAATAAAGTTTATTACTAATATTTAAAATTCAAGACCTACACCACGTCCTAAAAATCTCCCCAAGCTTTTTAATTTTGAAATGAAAAGGTGTGATAATATTTTTAGGAAGTACTATGTATTGACCGTTGCACAATTATAATTAAAGCATAGAAGTTAATTGCTTTTTTCATTTGCAAAATTAAAAAGGTGAAAAAGAAAAAAGGTTTTAAAACAAAAAAGGTCCTCGAACTTCGAGGACCTTTTCTTTATTCAAAGGAAAATTAAAGTTTTCTTTTCACTTCAACATTTTCGTAAGCTTCAACTATGTCACCTACTTTAATATCGTTAAAGTTTTGAATATTCAATCCGCATTCGTAACCAGTAGCAACTTCTTTCACATCATCTTTGAATCTCTTCAACGATGCAAGTTCACCACTAAATATTACAACGCCATCTCTCACAATTCTTACTTTACTATTTCTATTGATCTTACCATCAAGTACCATACAACCTGCGATTGTACCTACTTTAGTAATTTTGAATGTCTCACGAATTTCAACGTTTGCAATAATCTTCTCTTCGTATTGAGGAGCCAACATACCTTCCATTGCAGACTTAACTTCATTGATAGCATCGTAAATGATAGAATACATACGAATATCAATTTGTTCTTGCTCTGCTAATTTTCTAGCATTTTGTGATGGTCTCACTTGGAAACCAACAATGATTGCATCTGATGCTGAAGCTAACAATACGTCTGATTCAGAAATTTGTCCGACAGATTTATGTATCACATTCACTTGAATTTCTTGAGTTGATAATTTCAATAATGAATCTGATAATGCTTCGATAGAACCGTCAACGTCACCCTTGATAATAACATTTAATTCTTTAAAGTTACCGATAGCTAAACGTCTACCAATCTCATCAAGTGTAATATGTTTCTGCGTTCTGATACCTTGCTCTCTTAATAATTGCAAGCGCTTATTAGCGATCTCTCTTGCTTCAACTTCACTCTCTAATGAATTGAACTTATCACCTGCTTGAGGTGCACCGTTCATACCAAGAACTTGAATTGGAGTAGACGGACCAACCATATCTACTTTTTGTCCGCGTTCGTTAAATAAAGCTTTCACTCTACCACTGTAACATCCCGCTAAAATCGGATCACCAACTTTTAATTGTCCAGATTGAACAAGAACTGTAGTGATGATACCTCTACCTTTATCTAAAGCCGCTTCGATAACAGTACCAACTGCTTTCTTATTCGGATTAGCTTTAAGGTCTAATAATTCTGCTTCAAGTAAAACTTTCTCTAATAATAGATCAACGTTTAATCCTGATTTCGCTGAAATCTCTTGGCACTGATATTTACCACCCCACTCTTCAACTAATATATTCATAGCTGCTAATTGCTCACGAACTTTATCAGGGTTAGCGCCAGGTTTATCAATTTTATTTAATGCGAAGATAATTGGAGAACCTGCTGCTTGTGCGTGATTGATTGCTTCTTTAGTTTGAGGCATCACACTATCATCAGCAGCGATTACAATAATTACAATATCTGTAACCTTAGCACCTCTAGCACGCATAGCTGTAAAGGCTTCGTGACCTGGTGTATCTAAGAATGTAATCTTTTTACCATTATCTAATTTCACTTCGTAAGCTCCGATATGCTGAGTGATACCACCGGCTTCACCTGCTATTACGTTTGCTTTACGAACAAAGTCTAATAATGAAGTTTTACCATGGTCAACGTGACCCATCACCGTAACGATTGGTGCGCGTGGTAATAAATCTTCTTCAGTATCTACTTCTTCAATATCTATTTCTTGTTCTTCAGTACCTACGAATTGTACTTCGTAACCAAATTCATCAGCAACAATTGTTAATGTTTCAGCATCTAAACGTTGGTTAATTGAAACGAACATTCCTAAACTCATACAAGTAGAAATAATTTTCGTAACGGGTACGTCCATCATTTTTGCTAATTCATTTGCAGTAACGAATTCAGTTACTTTCAAAATTTTAGCTTGTAATTCTTGTTCTAATGCTGCTTCTTCTGCCGATGCTGCAACTTCATCTCTCTTAGCTCTTCTTAGTTTTGCTCTTTGAGCGAACTTACCAGATTTACCTGCACCACTTAAACGTGCAAGAGTTGCTTTGATTTGATCTTGTATTTCTTTTTCAGTAGGCTCCTCTTTAGGTGTTGATGGTTTGAAGTTGTTGCCTTTGTAATTACTGTTTCTGCTACGATCATTGAAATTACGATTGCCACCACCTTGATTACCACCTCCAGCACCTGGAGTCGATTGACCACCTTGACCTTGTTGTGCACCTGGTGGGGTATTCGGATTTACTGGTTTATTTTCTTTGCGCTTGCGCTTTCTCTTAGCTTGTTCAGCTGCACTATTGCCAGACGAACTAGCTACAGGTACAGCCTTTTTCTTAGACTCAAATTGAGTTAAGTCGATGGTTCCGATAACATTCGGACCACTTAATTTTTGAGCTTTAGCTCTTACAACTTCATCTAATTTTTCAGGATCTACTACTTTTTCTTCAAGCACAGTTTTTGCATGTTTCTCTTTAACTTCTTCGGGTGCAGCTTTTGCTGCCTCGATTTTCTTCTCAGTTACTTCTGCATTTTTCTCTTGTGACTCTTCAACTTTCTTCGCAGTAGTTTCAATATTTTTTCTTGACTCAGCTTTTTTAGTCTCTTCAACTTTCGCTACAGGCTTTTCTTCCTTTTTAGCAACTGGCTCAGATTTTTTCTCTTCATTTTTAGCAGCCTCTTTCTTTAGTTCTTCAACCTTAGGCTCTTCTTTCTTTATTTCTTCTTTCTTAGGCTCTTCAACTTTAGCTTCTTTCTTCTTGTCAGATTTGCCTTTTGGCGACAAAGAATCTAAATCAATTTTACCTACTATCTTTATTGTTGACTCTTCTGATTTTTTAGGCTCAGCTTTCTTCTCAACAACTTTTTCTACTGCCTTTTTCTCTTCTACTTTCTTCTCTTCAAATACCTCAGGCACTACTACTACATTCTTAATTAGAATCTCTTCTTCTGGCTCCGTATCTGCAGTAACCTTTGTAGTAGTTGCATTACCCTCGGGCAATACCTCTTCTCTACGTAGTTTACCTATCGTTATACTCTTAGCTTCTTCTTTGATAGATTTATCTGACTCGAAATCTCTCAATAATACACTGTATTCACTATCAGTAAGCTTTGTATTCGGCTTATTGTCGATAGTAAGACCATTCTTAGCTAAGTGTTCAACGATTGTATTAATACTTACGTTAAATTCCTTTGCGGCTTTTAATAAATTAATTTTTTTGTCTTCTGACATCTATTATTGTTTATACAAATATGCGTTTTTTTATTCTTATAGCTCTTATATATATTGATTTTACAATACTTGAGCTAATTTTATTCAAATTCTGACTTAAGAATATTGATCACATCTTTGATTGTTTCTTCTTCTAAATCTGTACGCTTAACTAAATCTTCTACAGATAAGTTTAATACACTCTTAGCAGTATCACAACCTACTGACTTTAATTCGTCAATGATCCAACCTTCAATTTCGTCTGAGAATTCATCTAAGTCAACATCCTCCTCATTACCATCTGACTCACGGTAAACATCAATTTCGTAACCTGTTAATTTACCAGCTAACTTAATATTATATCCGCCTTTACCAATTGCTAATGATACTTGATCTGGCTTCAAATAAACTGATGCTCTCTTAGTATCATCATCTAGTTTAATACTAGATATTT
>JACCDH011085136.1_pt1 | contig 10623 bp, 9 predicted proteins | sample 7442481 | NCBI WGS metagenome assembly JACCDH01 (sample SAMN15323433, study PRJNA562643) | freshwater metagenome | isolation source: river surface water | place: USA:Blue River Watershed | collected 2017-08-15
CGACCCACATCGGTAGCCCCATCTGAATGATGGTCCACCACACCATGTAGCCGCCAAAGACCACCAGTTCGCCTTGCGCAAAGTTGAAAACCTTGGAGGCGCGGTAGATCACCACAAACCCCATGGCGATCAACGCATACAAAAGCCCTGACAGGGCACCGTTTATCAGGTAGTTGAGAAAGTCGATCATTTGTGTCCTTTGCTTCGGGCTGCGCCCAAGTGGTCCGACCCGGAAGAGTCGGTGTCGTGAATGGACACTAGCGCTTCAAAATTGCCGCGACGACCGTCTTGGTAGGTCACCGGAATGTCGATACGCACCTCGCTTGATCCGTCGTACAAGCCGCTGATCAGTTTGCTGTAGCGCACTTCCAAGAAATCGCGCCGCAGTTTTCTGGAGCGAGTCAGCTCCCCTTCGTCTGGATCCAACTCCTTCGGGAAGTTGGCGAATCGCTTAACCCGCGCATGCTCCGGCAAAAACAGGTTCACACGGGCAATTTCCTGGCCCAGCAAAGCGGCGATCTCTGGCCGCTGCGACAGATCGGTGAAGGTAGAGAAGCCGATCCGCTTTTCTTCCGCCCAACGCGACAACACGGACATGTCGATGTTGATGAGCGCCGCCACAAATTCCCGCGTTTCGTCGCCCACCGTCATGATGTCCTTGATGAAAGGACTAAACCGCAGACGCGTCTCGACGAATTGCGGCGGGAATGTTTCACCACCGCGCAAACGTTTGAGGTCTGACAGCCGCTCCAGAAAAACGAGTTCTCCGCGCTCGGTTTTTGTTACCGCATCGCCGGTGTAGAACCAACCTTCTTTTACCTTGGATTCCACTGAATTTTCCCTGCGGTAGTACCCCAGGAACGGACTTCCACCGCGAATTTGAAGCTCGCCGTCCGCACTCACGCGCCACTCCAGAGGCGGGCCAGCCTCGGGGTGCGACTTCATCCAATTTCCGACCGTTTCGAGATCAAACCGGTCACCCTGGTGACATGTCAGCAAGCCGACTTCGGTGGAACCATAAATGTTGCGCAGAGGAATTCCCATGGCATGAAACATGCGGAAAATGTCCGGCGCCATAGTGGCGCCACCGCAACTGGCGCAGCGCAGTCGGGTCAAGCCGAGTTGATCACGCAGTGGGCGCAATACAAGCGCGTTGGCAACAGGGAACAGTATCCGATCCCACAGGCCGATGGGCTTGCCATCGAGGCGTCCCACGTTTACGGTATGACCAACCTTCATGCCCCATTCGTAAACACCACGCCGGATGGGGCCTGCGTCGAGCATATGCGCCTGCACCGAGGACGCCATACTCTCCCATTGCCGCGGGGCAAACGTCATACCCTCGACCGCCAACTCCCGAATGTTAGCCAACACCTGCTCCGGGCCTTCAGGAAAATTTACCACCATGGGCAATCCCAGCCCCAGTGTGATTCCGTAAATCTGCTCGGTGGCCCACGATGGCGCGATATAGCTCAGATATTCCATATCCGGCCTCACATCCATGGAATTGATCAGACGTTGGGCGTTGTCGATAAGAAAACGGTGTGTGAGGATGACTCCCTTGGGCTGTCCCGTCGTACCGGAGGTATAAGAGAGCACCGCGATGTCGTCGGCCGAGCCCGCGTCCACGAGCGCGTCATACGCTTTGGAATCCCGTTGGTGCACAGTACGTCCCTGCTGTTGCAGGGCATCGAAGGTATGCAAAATGGGGTCGTTGTACGACCACATCCCCGTGGTATCCCAGTACACAATGTGGCGCAGCGTGGGCAGCTTGGCCCGCACATCAATCCCCTTGTCAACTTGCTCCTGATCCTGCGCAAAAAGAACGACGGCTTCGCTGTCATCCATCAAGTAGGCCACTTCGCCCGCAGTGAGGTCCGGGTACATGGAGACCACCTTGCAGCCCAGGGCGTGTGCGGCAAACTCGGCCCAGTAGTGTTGCGGCTCATTTTCGCCAATGATGGCGATGGTTTCGCCGGATTTCACACCCGCCAGGTGCAATCCCAGCGCCAGCTCTCGCACATTGCGCTGCACGTCGGCAAAGCTGTATTCCCGCCAGATACCGCGCTGCTTGTGGCGCTGCGATAGACGGTTGGGTGTTGTCTGCGCATGCTTGCGCAGCAACTGAGGAAGGGTTGCCATCTCGAGTTTCATTGGGAATCCTCACCAAGGTAGGCTTTGAGAACCGCAGGATTGGCCTGGATTTCCTTGGGGGTTCCATCAGCGATCTTGCGGCCAAAGTCCAGCACCGCTATGCGATCGGCTAAATCCATCACCACCCCCATGTCATGCTCCACTAAAACGATGGGAATGTGTTTTGCTTCGCGCACGTCCAGAATGAAGCGCGCCAAGTCTTCCTTTTCTTCTGTGTTCATGCCCGCCATGGGCTCATCCATCAACAAGATCTTTGGGTCTTGTGCCAGTGCACGGCCGAGGTCTACGCGCTTGCGAAGCCCATATCCCAGACTACCCACCGGCACATGCCGGATAGATTCAATTTCGAGAAATTCGATGATTTCTTCCACGGCTTCTCTGTGCAGGACTTCTTCGCGTCGTGCGGGGCCGAAATGAAAGAACGACTGCACGAGATTAGTTTTCATGTGCATGTGCCGTCCCACCATGAGGTTCTCAATGACGCTCATGCCCGAGAAAATATGCGTGCCCTGAAACGTGCGCGCCAAGCCCTGGGCTGCTACGTCGTGAACTGCAATGTTGCGCACATTGCGCCCAGCCAGTGAGATGTCTCCCTTTTTGGGGCGATAGAAACCACTCAGACAATTCATCAAAGAGGACTTGCCCGCGCCATTTGGACCGATGATGGCCAGCAACTCGTCCTTGCGCACATCAATCGAAACATCGTTCAACGCCACAATCCCACCGAACTGCAACAGTAAATTCCGAGCTGTCAGCACCACGTCGTCGCGCTGATCCGGGAGGGGCGTACTCATAGCCACCTCCGCTCTGCATTTTTAACTTCGTCCATCGAATTTCCTTCTAGAGACCTTGGCAGATTTCAAACATGCTGTCACGGGCGTTCCCGCAGCGTTTAACCGTCAAACCGTACTAACGCGCACCCGCGTCTAGGCTGATCGTGGTGGCATTCAAATAGGCGTTTTCCACGATGTGCCGAACCAGCCCAGCAAACTCTGGCGCCTGCCCCATGCGATGGGGAAAGAGGATGACGTTGTCGACAATGTTTTGCGACACCTTGGTTGGCATGCCCGAGGACATGGCGGTTTCAAAAAGACCTGGAGCAACGGCCACGATGCGGATGCCATATTGCGCAAGATCCCGCGCCACCGGAAGTGTCATTCCGATGACCGCCGCCTTGCTGGCACTGTAGGCGGCCTGGCCCATCTGGCCTTGCCATGCCGCACCGGAGGATGCATTCACAATAACGCCCCGTTCACCGTCTGCATTGGGCGCATTGCGGGACATCGCCTGTGACGCATAACGCACCACATGGAAGGTTCCTGTCAAATTGATGGCGATCACCCTGCTCCAAAGGTCCATCGGAAACAACTCTCCCTTGGACAAGGTCTTGCACGGACCCAGAATCCCCGCGCAGTTCACCGCCACGTGCAGCGCACCAAACTCAGAGACTGCTGCATCCACCGCCGCCTTCACACTCGCCTCATCCGAAACGTCAACCTTCTGGATACGCACACGGTCCCCAAGGGGCAACACCTCACTCGCCAGACGCGCTTCATCCAGGTCAACCGCCATGACCCGCGCGCCGGCCTCAACCAAGACCTTGCAAGTGGCAAGCCCCAGGCCCGACGCAGCCCCTGTTACGAAGGCAACAGTGTTCTTTATTTCCATGATGACTCTCTTATTCAATAGTTAGTGCGCTCAACGCGCCAGGATGGTGATACAGGCCACCGCTTCTTCAACTCCTTCAAGTCCTCCGCCGTTTTCTGCAAGCGCAATCCGCGCGTCAGCCACCTGCCGCAACCCTGCCTCTCCGCGAAGCTGGGTTACCAACTCATGGACCTGGGCGATACCGGTTGCCCCCACCGGGTGCCCCTTGGATTCCAAGCCACCCGAAGGGTTCACAGGAATGCGCCCGCCAATCCGGGTGTCACCCCGCTCGGCGATCACGCCGCCCATGCCAAATTCACAGAAACCCAGGTTTTCCGTCTGGATGATTTCACCCATGGCTGTGGCGTCATGCACTTCGGCCACGGAAATGTCGGCAGGACCCACACCCGCCAGCTCATATGCTTTGCGTGAGGCCAAAGCGGTGCAATGGTTGACGTAGTCTTCCTCGGTGCGGTCGGAACCGCTTTGGACTACCGACGCCAGAACCTTGATGGCACGCTTTTCATCTATGTTCAGGCGTTTGAGCGCCGAGCGCGTGCACAAAATTGCAGCGGCAGCGCCATCCGACACGGGAGAGCACATGGGCAGCGTCAACGGGTAAGTAATCGGGGGTGCGGCCAGAACCTCCTCAATGCTGTAGGCCATCTGGTACTGCGACAGCGGGTTGTGCACGGAGTGCGCATGGTTCTTCGCCGACACCGCGGCCAATTGGCGCTGCGTAGTCCCAAAGGTGCGCATGTGCGATCGTGCAAACGCGGCATACACGTCCATGAAAACGCTATACGGCCTGGGCGAGGTGCTCCCCTCGGGCACCGGCACGTCACGCCCCATCTTCATCAGCTCTGCGCGGATCGCTTCTGCGCGTGCGAGATCCCAGGCACTGTCAAACACCGAGAACATTTTCAACTTATCCGTGGCGAACATTTTTTCCGCCCCGATGGCCAAAGCCACATCACCCGCGCCCGACTTGATGTGGTTGCAGGCGAGAACAAAGGCCGACGAGCCGCTGGCGCATGCATTTTCAATGTTCACCACCGGAATGCGCCCAATGCCCATTGCGCGCAATGCTATTTGCCCGCGAATCATGTGCTGACCTTCCATGTGTCCCTGGGACGTGTTACCAAAAAAGGCAGCCCCTAGGTCTTCTTTTTGAAGCCCAGCATCCGCCAAGGCAGCGCTAACCGCTTCTTTTGTCAGAGCTTTGATGTCCTTGTCTAGATGCCGCCCAAACGGCGTCATTCCTACACCAATCACAAAAATTTCTTCCATTACATCGCCTCCATTTCCGGACCCATGCGGTGCATGACATCCAATGTATTTACCTAATAGACAGTTGTTCTACTGTAGAGTAAAACCTTGTTTAATGAATCTAGGGAAATCCCTTACTTAGTTCATTTCGGTATCGAGCAACGGCAAAAAGCGCATGCCCCTAGCAGTCTCGATATCGCCCTTCGCAGTTACGCTGTACAAACCACGGGCCACGTTGTGTGGATGAGCGGCGGCCTCGGCCATGGTGAGCACCGGCGCAAAGCAGCTATCGGTTCCCGCCATCAGCGCGTTCCAGTGCCCACTGGGATGTGAGGCAAAGCGCTGCGCAATCCGCGCCTTGAGCGCCGGCCACAACGACTTGTCCATTTGTTGTGCCGGATTCACATCCGTCAACTCGAGTTGCGCCAGCAGTAAGGCATAGAACTGGGGTTCGATCGCACCGACGGTGATGTAGCGGCCATCGCTGCACACATAGCGGTCGTAGAAGGGCGAATCGTGAAAGACGCTGGGCGAGCTGCTTTCCAGGCCGCCACATTTGCGAATCAGTTGCGCAATCGGCGACAGCATGGCCAGCACATCCACGATCGCACCGTCAACCACACAGCCACGCCCCGTGCTACGAACGCCGAGCAAGGCCGACACCATGCCGAACGCCAAGCCGAGCGCTCCCGCCGCATCCCCGACCACCGTGGGCGGAATCATGGGCGGGTGCCCCGGCCGTTCCGTCAGCGACATCACCCCCGTAAGGGCGACATAGTTCATGTCGTGCCCAGCGGTATGGGCCAGCGGGCCATCCTGGCCCCATCCCGTCATGCGCCCATACACGAGTCGCGGGTTGCGTTTGCCACAGGCATCGGGGCCCAGGCCCAGTCGCTCCATCACACCAGGGCGGTTGCCTTCGATCAGTCCATCACTTTGGGCGACCAGATTCATAGCCTGCGCCCGGTCCTCTTCGCGCTTGAGATTTAAGGTGATACGGGTCTTGCCGCGCGACATTAGGGGATCGTCCTTCGCCGTGAGTTCGTCGGGCAGTGCGCCCGCGCCGGGCCGCTCGACCACGTTCACAGTCGCCCCCATCTGCGCCAACATGAATCCAGCCAATGGCCCTGGACCAATGCCCTCGAACTCAACGATCTTGATACCCGTGAGCGGGGTCATGGACGATTGTGTTTGACTTTGCATGTACATATTTCCGATAATTCAATCGTTTTACTTTACGGTAAACCAGCTATCCACGCGGTAATGGAAAACCCTATTCCTTTCAAAGTCGTGAGGAAAGCACAATCAAATCTCCTTAATAAACACCTCATCAAGGGATAAAAATGACGGCACCGGTTGTAATTGCAGAAGTACGAAGCGGCAGCATGTGGATTCGCCTGAACCGGCCTGAAGCCATGAACTCACTCACCCCGGAGGTGCTGCTGGGTATTGACCAGGCCCTCAACGAAGCACAGGACCATGCGGACGTAATCTCCGTCGTATTGACAGGCACAGGTCGCGCGTTCTGCGCCGGCGCAGACCTCAAGTACGTCAAGACTCAAGCCGGTGAGAGTGGCACACATGGATTTCTCGACAGCGTTCTGGCCACCATGAACCGCATTGCCCGCTTTCCCAAGCCGGTGATCGCCGCCCTCAACGGCATCACCTTGGCAGGCGGCCTGGAGCTAGTGCTCTGCTGCGATCTGGTGCTGGCGGCACGCAGCGCCAAGATTGGCGACGCGCATGCCAACTACGGGCTGCTGCCCGGAGGCGGCGGTTCGGTTCGCCTGCCGCGTGCCATTGGCCCCGCACGCGCCAAGTACCTTCTTTTCACGGGTGAATTCGTTGCAGCCTCCGAGCTAGTGGCTGCCGGACTCGTCAACCAGGTGGTGGACGACGAACAACTGGAGAGCGCTACACAAGCCGTTGCGGACAAGATCGCCACAAAGAGTCCCTTGGGTCTACGCCGCATGAAGGCGCTGGTCGACGATGGATTACAACAATCCATGGATACCGCCCTGCGCTTGGAATTGCTAGCCTGTGAAGTCCATGGGTACAGCGCCGACCTCCACGAAGGTCTTGCGGCTTTCAGCGAAAAGCGCGCCCCCCGCTTCACAGGTCACTAAGGTAGCCTCACCATGTACGCCCACACTGACCGGTTTGAAGCCCTGCGCACGTCGCAACAATTTGCGTATGAGCGCGCGCCCGCTATTCGCGCAGTCTATGCCCATGCGCAGATGACCCCGCAAGATCTGCATAGCCCCGCAGACCTGGCGCGGCTAGCCGTCACCAACAAGGATGCCCTACTGGAAATGCAACGCCAGTCGCCACCGTTCGGAGGGTTTTTGGCCGCCGACGACACCGCGATCCGCCGCATATTTGTCTCGCCCGGCCCTGTCTACGAGCCGCAATTGTTCGACGACAGAACCGGCCACGGCTTTTTCCACGCATTCCAGCAAGCGGGCATAGGCCCTGGTGACCGCGTGCTCAACACCTGGTCTTACCACCTGGTGCCCGCAGGTCTTCTTCTGGACGAAGGGATTGCCGCCACCGGGGCCACGCTCATCCCTTGCGGCCCTGGCGGCGCCGAGCAGCAAGCGCAACTCATCATGGAGTTGGGCATCACTTGCATTTGCGCCTCCACTGCCTTCTTCATCACCTTGGTCGAGACGCTGGAGCGCATGGGCTACGACCTGCCGGCGCAATGGACGGTTAAATCCGCCATGCTGGGCGGTGAGCTGGGTGACTGGATGGGCAAGCGCCGGGCGCTGGAACATAAATACGCCATCAGCACCTTTTCCGCCTATGCCACCGGTGATTTCGGGCTGATTGCGTACGAAGAACCTGGAATGTCCGGCTACACCGTTCAACCTGACCGGATGGTCCAGATCTGCGACCCGCACACCGGCGTCCCCCTCCCCTTAGGTGAACCCGGTCAAATCGTGGTCACCACTCTGGACAGTGGCTGGCCCCTAGTGCGCTTTGGCACCGGCGATGTGGCGCAAGCCCTGAGTCATTCGCCCGACGGCCTGGTCGAACGCATCAGCTTATTGCAAGGCCGAGTGGGCCAAGGCGTTAAAGTCCGTGAAATCTTCATCTATCCGCGGAATGTGGAGGAGCTAATGATCCGATTGCCAGCTATCGAACGTGCCCAGGTCATTGCTCGAAAAAATTCACATCGAGAGACCGTAACATTGCGTGCAGTACTGGCGCCTGGATCTTCAAAGGACGACACACAAAATCAATTGATGGAAGTATTCAGGCAACTAACTCGCCTTAAGCTCGACTCCATCGAATGGTCAACTCATAAAGATATGCCTATTGACGCCCCTTTGCTGGTTGACAGCAAGCATTGAATCCTAGATGGCAGCGAGCTTTTGATAGGAGACGCAGAAGTTGATCTAGTGCTCCTTTGTGCATGGAACGTCATTGATGCCAATGTAATTAGCGGCAAGAAGCTGGCGTTGAATTTCTTAGTCGCAACCATGCCAGATACCTGACTCTCATCGCAGACTCCTCTGTGCCGAGGCAACTAAGCGGCGTTGGTGAGTGACCGCTCCCTGGTAGCACCATCGATAAACTTTTAGATTCCAGATACCAATGGGATGGACGCCACCACCTTAAGCGGCACAAATGTGCGAAGGTGTAATTGCGTATGAACCACTTAGCTGACCGGAGCATCCACCATAAAGGCTACAACAATCGGCATCGATCTGGCCAAGAACGTGTTCCAGGTCCGCGCAGTGAATGAGTACGGTAAGACGGTTTTAAAGAAGCAACTCAAGCGCGATCAGATAGGGCTCAGCGACCGGTGTGATGACAGGTACCTTCACCAAGCCTATGCCAATTGGTGAGGGCAAGACCATCCCTCCTACGGGCAAGCGATTTGCTATTGATATGGCAAACCACTATGACCTATGCCGGACACACATCAGTAGCCCTAAGATGAAATACGCATTGGCGCATATCAGAGAGCCACTGCCGTTCTGAAGATGCAGTGTCCGGCGGAAGTCGAGCGACCGCTTTGGGCACCGAAGAGCCGATCGCGAACGTCGGGAATCTGGCGGAGATTTTCGAGAACAAGGCTGTGTGCCTTTGGCGCCACAATATTGCGCATGATCGAAGACACTGCCGCTCCCACAGGACTATTCACCGATGACCAGCACGTAACCCGCTGTGTCTGGTGCCGTGCCACTCCAGAGTATCAGCGCTACCACGACCATGAATGGGGTTTCCCGGTGCACGATGACCGTCGCCTGTTTGCGAAGGTCTGTCTTGAAGGTTTTCAGGCGGGCTTGAGTTGGTTGACGATTCTTAACAAACGCGAAGCCTTTCGACGCGCCTTTGCCGAGTTCGACATTGACCAAGTTTCCAGATTTGGTGACGCAGAATCCAAGCGTCTTTTGCTTGATGCAGGCATTGTTCGGCATCGCGGAAAGATTGCATCGACCATCAACAACGCACAACGGGCACAAGAACTCCGCCAAGAGTTTGGCTCGCTGGCTGCGTATTTCTGGCGGTTCGAACCTGCACCAGACACACGTCCACCGCAGATCACGCGCCAGTCCATGACCGGAGTTACTACCTCACCTGAGTCCATTGCCTTGTCCAAAGACCTGAGAAAGCGAGGCTGGAGTTTCGTAGGTCCGACCACGATGTATGCCTTCATGCAGGCGATGGGGCTGGTAAATGACCATATTGAAGGTTGCGTTGCTCGCGCAAAAGCAATGCAGGCCCGTGCAGCGTTCAAGTCCCCGGCTTGGATGTAAGCGCCATAACCGTCACGGGAATACCCATGGCATGCAAGCACCACCATCATGTTTACGTGGTCGAACTCGACCGAGATGTCTTGTACGAGGGGAAATTTCGCAAGGCCAATCCTGACTATGTCAATGGCAAACCCTGTGTCTACGTCGGTATGACGGGCTTGGACCCGGACGTCCGTTTCGACAAACACAAGGCGGGGATTCAGGCCAATGCGTACGTTACAAAGTTCGGCCTGCAGTTGTTGCCGGACTTGTATGAGGCCTACAACCCAATGTCGCACGAAGATACCAGGACGATGGAAGTTGAAATCGGAATCAAATTGCGGGAAGCCGGGTTCGGGGTCTGGCAGGCGTAGCCTGCGAATGTCGGGCGATCCGGAGTCACAGGTCGAATTCAGTTCGAGAAGAAATCTGGCCGCCACAAACGATGACAGAATCAACTCTATGCTGTTCGGTACGAATCGATTTCAGCGAGATGCTCGAAAAGTACCTACCTCCGTACCGTGCTTCAAAAAGTCAGGAGGTTCTGAGACAAAGCGCGTCTGAGACGGGTTTTTGGCCTACCCGCTGAATGCCACAGTCAGGAGCCCAAAGCAGGAAACCCCGCGTGGTGCGGGGCTTCAAGCAACTTCCATTTGCGTATAGCCAGTTGGAAGTCAATGTACTGGCGGAGGAGGAGGGATTCGAACCCTCGGTAATGTTGCCACTACGCCTGATTTCGAGTCAGGTACATTCGACCACTCTGCCACCCCTCCTGAGTATTTGTCGAAGTCGTGATTCTAGCAGA
>JACCDH010098895.1_pt1 | contig 10622 bp, 8 predicted proteins | sample 7442481 | NCBI WGS metagenome assembly JACCDH01 (sample SAMN15323433, study PRJNA562643) | freshwater metagenome | isolation source: river surface water | place: USA:Blue River Watershed | collected 2017-08-15
AGCAACGCCGTGAACCTGACTGACGGCCTGGATGGATTGGCCATCATGCCGGCGGTGATGGTGGGTTCGGCACTGGGTGTGTTTGCCTATGTGACCGGCAGCGCCGTGTACTCCAAGTACCTGTTCTTCCCGCACCTTCCCGGCTCGGGCGAACTCATGATTTTCTGCGCCGCCATGGCGGGCGCCGGCCTGGCTTTTTTGTGGTTCAACACCCACCCCGCACAGGTGTTCATGGGTGACGTGGGCGCACTCGCCCTGGGTGGCGCCTTGGGCACCATCGCCATCATCGTGCGCCAGGAAATTGTGCTGGCCATCATGGGCGGCATCTTTGTGGCTGAAGCCCTGTCGGTGATGTTGCAGGTGACCTACTTCAAGTACACCAAGAAGAAATTCGGCGAAGGCCGCCGCTTGCTCAAGATGGCGCCGCTGCACCACCACTTCGAAAAATCGGGGTGGAAGGAAACCCAGGTGGTGGTTCGCTTCTGGATCATCACCATGCTCTTGTGCCTGGTGGGCCTGTCGACCCTGAAACTGCGATGAACGAACACGAAGCGCACCGCCCCGGCGAACACCCCGCAGTGTCCCCCCAGGACGGCGGGGTGCTGCCGCATGTGCCTGAGGCTGTGGCAAGCGACGCGTTGCCTCCGCATGCGGCGGAGCCCTTGGTCGAGCCCGCCACGACCGACGAGCCTGTGGCGCAGGACATGACGGATGTGCCGGCGTCGGCGGAGACGCCCGAGGTGCACGCTGCGCCATTAGTGTCTGAGCCCGCCAAAGACGCCCGGGGCTTGCCCACCACGCTCACGGCCGCGCGCGATGCGGCTGCTTTTGTGGCGCAGATATTTGCGGACACCCAGGCCGAGAAAGCGGAATCCGACTTGCTGGTCGGCGCCACCGTGCCCGAAGCGGACGCAGTGCCAGCCGATGGGGAGGCCCAGCCCGACACTGCGGATACCCCTTTTGCACCGTTGGCAGGTCAACACATTGTGATCTTGGGCTTGGGCGCATCGGGCTTGGCGATGGCACGTTGGTGCGCTCGCACGGGGGCCGCCAGCATCACCGTGGCCGATACGCGCGCCGCGCCGCCCCAGCTGGCTGCGCTGCAGCAGGAGCTGCCCGATGTACGTTTTGTCTCGGGCCCCTTTTCTGCGGCCCTGGTGGATGGGCAGACCCTGCATGCGGTGTACCGCTCACCCGGCCTGAGCCCAGAAGAAATTGCTCCTGTTTTAGGAGCTGCTCGCGCAGTAGGTATCTATGTCGGGGGCGAATTAAGCTTGTATTCCATGGCGCTGCAGGCCTTGCGCAGCCGCCAAGCTTACGCGCCAGCGGTGCTGGCCATCACCGGGACCAATGGCAAAACCACTGTCACCTCGTTGACCGGCCAGTTGGTCGCCCACGCTGGCAAAACCGTGGCCGTGGCCGGCAACATTGGCCCCACGCTGCTGGACACCTTGGCGGGGCATCTGGATGCCAACACCCTGCCTGAAGTCTGGGTGCTGGAGCTCTCCAGCTTCCAGCTCGATGGCGTGAGCGGTTTTGAGCCCACGGCCGCTGTGGTGCTCAACGTCACGCAAGATCACTTGGACTGGCACGGCAGCATGCAGGCCTATGCCGAAGCCAAGTCGCGCATTTTTGGCCAGACCGGCCTCATGGTATTGAACCGCGACGACGCGGCCGTGATGGCCATGTTGCCCGCGCCGGTGCGTGTGAAGCTGCAGCGTCCCCAAGAGCGCGCCCACACCACCTTTGGCGGTGACATGCCGCAGCGCCCTGGCGACTTTGGCCTGGAAGAAGTGAACGGCATGGTCTGGCTGGTCCGCGCGCTGGAGGCTGACGAAACGCGCCGCAAGCGCAACGAAGCGGCGGAGGAACTGCACTTCCAGCGTTTGATGCCGGCCGACGCGCTGCGCATCCGTGGCCGCCACAACGCCAGCAATGCGCTGGCCGCACTGGCGCTGTGTGCCGCAGCCGGTTGCGCGCTGGGCCCCATTTTGTTTGGGCTGCGCGAGTACCGGGGCGAGCCGCACCGCGTGGAGCCCATCGGCATCCTGAACGACGTGGAGTTTTTTGACGACAGCAAGGGCACCAACGTGGGCGCTACCGTGGCCGCCTTGCAGGGCCTGGGCGCCGACCGCAAGCTGGTGGTGATTTTGGGCGGCGAAGGCAAGGGACAGGACTTCACGCCGCTGGCGGCGCCCCTGGCACGCTACGCACGTGCCGTGGTGTTGATGGGCCGTGATGCACCGCTGATCCGCGAGGCGATTGCCTCTGCAGACGTGCCGCTGGTGGATGCGGACTCGATGGAGGCCGCCGTCACCCTGGCCAACGCACGCGCCCACGCGGGCGACGCGGTGCTGATGTCGCCCGCCTGCGCCAGTTTTGACATGTTCAAGAACTACGAGCACCGCGCCCAGGTATTCTGCGCTGCTGTGAAAGAGCTGGCCTTGTCCAGCGGGGTGGACATGGAGCACGTCGGATGATCGCCTTGCGCCAAACCCTCCAAGGCTGGTTCAGCGCCAAGGCTGATGCAGCAGCGGGGCCGTTGCCGGTGCGTCTGGGCGGGCGCGGCTCGTTTGCGGCCAGCACCCTGCCCACCCAAGTGAAAGGGTTTGACCAGCCGCTGGTGTGGGTAACGGTGGCGCTGTTGCTGTGGGGGTTGGTCATGGTGTATTCCGCATCGATTGCCATGCCGGACAACCCCAAGTTCTCGAACTACACCCACACCCACTTTGTCGTGCGGCATGCGCTGTCCCTGGTGGTCGCCTTTGTCGCGGCGCTGATCGCGTTTCAGTTTCCCTTGCAGACCTGGGAAAAGCTTGCCCCCTGGCTGTTTGTGCTGTCGCTGGTGCTGCTGATTGCCGTCTTGGGGGTGGGGCGCGGCGTGAATGGCGCCAAGCGCTGGATTTCATTGGGCATCATGAACTTCCAACCGTCCGAGTTGGCCAAGTTTGCGGTGCTGCTGTATGCGGCCGACTACATGGTGCGCAAGATGGAAGTGAAAGAGCGCTTCTTCCGCGCCGTGGCCCCGATGGCCGTCGCTGTGGCGGTGGTCGGCCTGCTGCTGCTGGCGGAGCCCGACATGGGGGCCTTCATGGTGATTGCCGTGATTGCCATGGGCATTCTGTTTTTGGGCGGTGTGAACGCCCGGATGTTCTTCCTGATCGCCGCAACGCTATTGGTGGCCTTCTCTTTGATGATTGCGTTCAGCGAGTTCCGGCGGGAGCGTATCTTTGCCTACCTCAACCCCTGGAGCGAAGAGCATGCGTTGGGCAAGGCCTACCAGCTGACCCATTCCTTGATTGCCATTGGGCGCGGAGAAATCTTTGGTGTGGGGCTGGGGGGCAGCGTGGAAAAACTGCACTGGCTGCCCGAGGCGCACACCGACTTCTTGCTGGCCGTGATTGGTGAGGAGTTTGGTTTGCTTGGTGTCGTCATGGTGATTGGCCTGTTTTTGTGGCTGACGCGCCGCATCATGCACATCGGCCGCCAGGCCATCGCGCTGGACCGCGTGTTTGCCGGGCTGGTCGCGCAGGGGGTGGGTATCTGGATGGGTTTTCAGTCCTTTATCAACGTCGGTGTGAACCTGGGGGCTTTGCCCACCAAGGGCCTCACCCTGCCTCTCATGAGCTACGGCGGCTCCGCCATCTTGCTGAACCTCGTTGCCATTGCGGTGGTGCTGCGGGTGGACTATGAGAATAGACAATTGATGCATGGGGGGCGCGTATGACACAGAAGTGTGCCCTCATCATGGCCGGTGGTACCGGTGGCCACATCTTCCCCGGACTGGCCGTGGCGCAAGCCCTGCTGGACAAAGGCTGGCGTGTGCACTGGCTAGGCGCGCCCGGCAGCATGGAGAGCCGCATTGTCCCGGTCCGTGGTATTCCGCTGGAACTGGTGGACTTTGGTGGCGTGCGCGGCAAGGGGCTCAAGACATTGGCGCTGTTGCCCTTCAAGCTGTTGCGTGCCTTCTGGCAAAGCCTGCAGGTGGTGCGCCGCGTACAGCCCGATGTGGTGGTGGGCCTGGGCGGCTACATTACTTTCCCCGGCGGCATGATGGGCGTGCTTTGCGGCAAGCCTCTGGTGTTGCACGAGCAGAACTCGGTGGCTGGCATGGCCAACAAAGTGCTGGCCGGCGTGGCCGACCGGGTGTTTGCCGCCTTCCCGAATGTGCTGAAAAAAGGGGAGTGGGTCGGCAACCCGCTGCGCACCGAATTTCTGAACCTGCCCGCCCCGGAACAACGCTTTGCCGGACGCAGCGGCCCGCTCCAAGTGCTGGTGGTGGGTGGCAGCCTGGGCGCACGTGCGCTCAACACTGTGGTGCCGCAGGCGCTGGCCTTGATTCCCGAGGCGCAGCGCCCCGTGGTTACGCACCAAGCGGGTGAGAAGCAGATCGACGAGCTGCGCGCCAACTATGCAGCAGCAGGCGTGCAGGCCACGCTCACCCCATTTATCGACAACACCGCGCAAGCGTTTGCCGCTGCCGATCTGGTGATCTGCCGCGCTGGTGCCAGCACCGTGACCGAGATTGCAGCTGTCGGCGCACCCGCCGTCTTCGTGCCCTTCCCGGCTGCGGTGGACGATCACCAGACTTTCAACGCCCGCTTCCTGGTCGACCAGGGCGGCGGCTGGCTGCTGCCGCAGGCGGACATGACGCCCGCAGCACTGGCCGAAATGCTACAGAAAACAGAGCGGTCCGCGCTGATGCTGCGCGGGCTGGAGGCTAAAAAGATGCAAAAACTCAACGCCACCCAGGCTGTGGTGGCCGCTTGCGAGGAGCTCGCAACATGAAACACGCGGTGAAACATATCCATTTTGTGGGCGTCGGCGGCTCCGGCATGTCCGGCATTGCCGAGGTGCTGAGCAACTTGGGCTACGTCATTTCCGGTTCCGACCTGGCCGACAACGCGACCACCCAGCGCCTGGCGGCCCTGGGTATTCGCACCTATGTGGGCCACGCGGCCGAGAACGTCGCCGGCGCGGATGCGGTGGTCACCTCTACGGCTGTGCAGTCCGACAATCCCGAAGTCATCCGCGCCCGCGAGATGAAGATTCCCATCGTGCCACGTGCCCTGATGCTGGCCGAACTCATGCGCCTCAAGCAGGGCATTGCCATTGCCGGCACCCACGGCAAGACCACGACTACCAGTCTGGTCGCCAGCGTGCTGGCCGAGGCCGGGCTGGACCCTACCTTTGTGATTGGGGGGCGCCTCAATAGCGCTGGCGCGAACGCGCGTCTGGGCAGTGGCGACCACATCGTGGTCGAGGCCGATGAGTCGGATGCGTCTTTCTTGAACCTGCTGCCCGTGATGGCCGTGGTGACGAACATTGACGCCGACCACATGGAGACCTACGGGCACGACTTTGGCAAGCTCAAGAAAGCTTTTGTCGATTTCCTGCACCGCATGCCCTTCTACGGCACCGCCATCTTGTGCACCGATGACGCCGCCGTGCGCGAGATCTGTGAGCAGGTGACCTGCCCCATCACGAGTTACGGCTTCAACGAAGATGCTGAAGTGCGCGCTGTCAATGTGCGCGCAGTGGGCGGCCAGATGCACTTCACCGTGCAGCGCCGCAACGGTGTGGTGCTGCCTGACATGGAGGTGGTGCTCAACCTGCCGGGCCTGCACAACGTGCTCAACGCGCTGTCGGCGATTGCCGTGGCCGTGGAGCTCAATATTCCTGATGCCGCAGTGGTCAAGGCCCTGGCCGAGTTCAAGGGCGTGGGCCGGCGCTTCCAGCGCTATGGTGATCTGGCGCTGCCCCAGGGCGGCACGGTCACGGTCATCGACGACTACGGCCACCATCCCGTGGAGATGGCGGCCACGCTGGCTGCAGCGCGCGGGGCCTTCCCCGGCCGCCGTCTGGTGCTGGCCTTCCAGCCACACCGCTACACGCGTACCCGGGATTGTTTCGAAGATTTTGTGAAGGTGATTGGCGCGGGTGCTGACGCCGTGCTGCTGGCCGAGGTCTATGCCGCTGGCGAGCCGCCCATCGTGGCTGCCGATGGTCGTTCGCTGGCGCGCGCACTGCGCATAGGCGGCAAGGTGGAGCCCATCTTTGTGGACGAGATTGCCGCCATGCCACAGGCCGCTATCGACAACGCGCGCGCTGGCGATGTGCTGATGTGCATGGGCGCCGGATCCATCGGCGCCGTGCCCGGAAAGATTGCTGAAATGCTACAAAAACAGGAGCTGCTTGCGCAGCGTGGATGAAGGCTATGGGCCAATTTGATGTGAAAACACTGGGGAAAGTTGCGGTGCTGTTCGGCGGAGACTCCGCCGAACGCGAGGTCTCGCTCATGTCGGGCAGCGGCGTGCTCAAGGCGCTGCTCTCCAAGGGCGTGGACGCGCATGCGTTCGACCCCTCAGAGCGCCCGCTGGATGATCTCAAGCGCGAAGGGTTCGCGCGCTGCTTCATCGCACTGCACGGGCGCCATGGCGAGGACGGTACGGTGCAGGGCGCGCTGGAGCTGCTGGGCATTCCCTACACCGGCTCCGGCGTCATGGCTTCCGCCATTTCCATGGACAAGGTCATGACCAAGCGCATCTGGCGCTTTGAGGGCCTGTCCACACCGGCTTGGCAGCAAGTGACCAGTGCCGCGCAGACGCGTGCGGCCTTTGCGGCACTGGGGGCGCCCATGATCGTCAAGCCCGCACGTGAAGGGTCGAGCATCGGCTTCACCAAGGTGATGTCCGCCGACCAGTGCGATGCCGCCTATGCGCTGGCCGCGCAGCACGACAGCCATGTGCTGTGCGAGCAATTCATTGCAGGCGATGAGGTGACCTGCCCGGTGCTGGGTCCAGCGGAAGCCCCGGAGTCGCTGCCGGTGATCCGCATCGTGGCACCCGAAGGCAATTACGACTACCAAAACAAGTATTTCACCGACGTGACGCAATACCTCGTGCCCTGTGGCCTGCCGGCGGGCGAGGAAGAAGCCATCCAGTCGCTGGTGCGCAAGGCCTACCAGGTACTGGGCTGCCGCGGCTGGGCACGCGCCGATGTAATGATCGATGCCAAGACGCGCACGCCCTACCTGCTGGAGATCAACACCTCGCCCGGCATGACCGGCCATTCGCTGGTGCCCATGTCGGCCAAGGCTGCGGGCATCAGCTACGAAGACCTGTGTGTGCGCCTGCTGCAGGCCACTGCCACCGATGGGGGCGTCTCGGCATGAACTCTCCGGCAGCCACACCGCTGGACGTCAAACTCATGAACACCACCGCGGCGGTGCTGTTCATGGCGTTTGCCGGTCTGGCCTTGTTGGCTGCTGGCCGCTGGGTCTCGCGACTGCCTGTGTTTGACCTGCAGGGCATCAGTGTGTCCGGCGACACGAACCACAACAACCCACTCACTCTGCGTGCCAATGTGGCGCCTAGCCTGGGGGGAACTTTCTTCACGGTGGATCTGGCGCGCGTGCGCTCTGCGTTTGAGGCGGTGCCTTGGGTGCGCCGTGCGGTGGTGCGGCGCGAGTTTCCCAATCGTCTGCATGTGAGTCTGCAAGAACACCAAGCCGTGGCGTATTGGGGCGCAGAAGCCGAGTCGCGGCTCATCAACAACCATGGCGAAGTGTTTGAGGCGAATGTGGGTGAAGTGGACCAAGAGAGCCTGCCCCGTCTCGGTGGCCCCGAAGGGCAGAGTGCGGAGGTGTTGGCCATGTACCGCACCTTGGCGCCACAGTTCGCCACGATGGACATGCCACTGGAGCAGCTGGAACTGACCGGCCGTGGCAGCTGGCGCGCACGCCTGGACACGGGGGCCATCCTGGAGCTGGGTCGTGGCTCGGTGGCCGAGGTGGACGCGCGCGTGCAACGATTTTTAAAAACCCTGACGCAGGTCACCTCCCGCTACGCACGGCCCATGCAGGCCGTCGAGTCGGCCGATCTGCGCCATGAAAACGGGTATGCCCTGCGGTTGCGCGGCGTGAGCACGCTGGCCGCGGACGCACCCAAGAAGTAGCGCACAAGGTATTGCAGGACCCCATATGGCAAAAGAGTACAAAGATCTGGTAGTGGGCTTGGACATCGGCACCGCCAAAGTGATGGCGGTGGTGGCAGAGGTCATGCCCGGGGGCGAGCTCAAGCTCGCGGGTTTGGGCATCGCGCCCAGCAACGGTTTGAAGCGTGGCGTGGTGGTCAACATCGATGCCACGGTGGCCAGCATCCAACAGGCCCTCAAAGAGGCCGAGCTCATGGCCGACTGCAAGATCAGCCGCGTCTACACCGGCATCACGGGCAGCCACATTCGCGGCATCAACAGCAGTGGCATGGTGGCGGTGAAAGACCGCGAGGTGACGCAGGCGGATGTGGCGCGTGTGGTGGAAACCGCCAAGGCCATCAACATCAGCACCGACCAGCGCCTGCTGCTGGTGGAGCCACAGGAATTCATCATCGACGGCCAGGATGTGCGCGAGCCCATTGGCATGAGCGGCATCCGCCTGGAAGCCAAGGTGCACATCGTGACCGGCGCCCAAAGCGCGGCGGAAAACATCATCAAGTGCGTGCGCCGCTGTGGCCTGGAAGTGGAGCAGCTCATGCTCAACCCGCTGGCCAGCAGCCTGAGCGTGTTGACCGAAGACGAGCGCGAGTTGGGTGTGGCGCTGGTGGACATTGGCGCCGGCACTACCGACGTGGCCATCTTCACCAACGGTGCAATTCGCCACACGGCGGTCATCCCGATCGCCGGCGACCTGATCACCAGCGACATCGCCATGGCATTGCGCACGCCCACCAAGGATGCGGAAGAGATCAAGGTCGAAAGTGGCCATGCCAAGCAGCTGCTGGTGGACCCCGAGGTGCAGGTGGAAGTACCTGGTTTGGGTGATCGCGGCCCGCGCATGCTGAGCCGCCAGGCTCTGGCCGGCGTGATAGAGCCGCGTATTGAAGAGATCTTCAGCCTGGTAAACCAGGTGATGCGCGAGTCGGGCTACGAGGAGGTGCTGTCCAGCGGCATCGTACTCACGGGTGGCAGCTGCATCATGCCGGGCATGGTGGAGCTGGGCGAGGACATCTTCCTTAAGCCGGTGCGGCGTGGCATCCCGAAATACAACAGTGCGCTGGCGGACATGGTGGCGCAGCCCCGTGCGGCCACCGTCATGGGGCTGCTCGAAGAAGCCCGCTTGGCCCGCATGCGTGGCTACAAAGTAGCGCAAAAGGCTGGCTCGGTGAAAACCGCCTTCAGTTCCGTCAAAGACTGGTTTGTAGGGAACTTCTAGCCATGCACCACCAGACATTCAACGCCGCCGGGCCGCCGCGATGCGGGTACGCCCTGTGGCATGCGCGGGGGAGTCCACCTTCATAAATGAACACCGACCCCACACCCCGTACCCATACCCAGTTTTCAAACATTCAATTACATAGTTTTTCAGGAGTAACAACATGGCCATCGAAATGATCGAAGAAGAAGCGTTTAACCAAGGCACCCAAATCAAGGTCATCGGCGTGGGCGGCGGCGGCGGCAACGCCGTCGAGCACATGATCCAGACCGCGGTGGGCGGCGTGGAATTCATTTGCGCCAATACCGATGCACAGGCCTTGAGCCGCAGCACCGCCCACAAGACCATCCAGCTGGGTGGAAGTGGTCTGGGCGCTGGCAGCAAGCCTGACAAGGGCCGTGACGCCGCTGAACAGGCTGAAGCCGATATCCGTACCGCCATCGAAGGTGCGCATATGTTGTTCATCACTGCTGGCATGGGTGGTGGCACGGGTACCGGTGCGGCACCTGTGATTGCCCGTGTAGCCAAGGAAATGGGTATCTTGACCGTGGGGGTGGTGACCAAACCTTTCGACTTCGAAGGCGGCCGCCGCATGAGCAATGCCGATGCCGGCTTGTCCGAACTTGAAGCCAATGTGGACTCGCTGATCGTGGTGCTGAACGAAAAGCTGCTCGAAGTGCTGGGTGACGACGTGAGCCAGGACGAGGCTTTTGCCCACGCCAACGATGTGCTGAAAAACGCCGTAGGCGGCATTGCCGAAATCATCAACGTGCCCGGCCATGTGAACGTCGACTTTGAAGACGTGCGCACCGTGATGGGCGAACCCGGCAAGGCCATGATGGGTACCGCAGTGGCCAAGGGCCCGGATCGCGCACGCATTGCTGCCGAGCAGGCCGTGGCCTGCCCACTGCTGGAAGGGATCGACCTGTCGGGCGCCAAGGGTGTGCTGGTGTTGATTACCGCCGCCAAGGGCAGCTTGAAACTGTCCGAGTCCAAGTTGGCGATGAACACCATCCGCGCCTATGCGTCGCCCGATGCCCACGTGATCTACGGTACCGCCTATGACGACTCGCTGGGCGAAGAGATCCGCGTGACCGTGGTCGCTACCGGTCTGAGCCGCCAGGGCGCCCGCCGCACCGCGCCTCCGCTGCAGGTGCTGCGCACCGGTACCGACAACGTGCCTTTCCATGTGCCCACGCTCAACACCATTGCCCAACCCTCCGGTGCGGCAGCGGCTCTGGGTGGCACGGGCCACGCGGCCAGCCAGCCTGACTACGGCAGTATGGCTACGCCCAGCGTGTGGCGTACCAATCGTACGCAGGCTGCAGCCAAGGTCGACGCGCTGTCCAGCGGCGGCATGGACGACTACGAAATCCCCGCCTTCCTGCGCAAGCAAGCTGATTGATTGGGC
>JACCDH011615148.1_pt1 | contig 10621 bp, 10 predicted proteins | sample 7442481 | NCBI WGS metagenome assembly JACCDH01 (sample SAMN15323433, study PRJNA562643) | freshwater metagenome | isolation source: river surface water | place: USA:Blue River Watershed | collected 2017-08-15
CCCAGCGCGGCGATCCCGGCCGTGCAATCCCGCTTTCACCGCCGTGATTGCGATCTGCGGTAAGGTCAGCGCATGAACAAGCAAGGATGGATGCACGGATTGGCCCTCGGCGCCCGCCAGTTGTGGCGCGACCTGCGCGCAGGCGAATTGCGGCTTTTGATGTTGTCGGTGGCCTTGGCGGTGGCCGCGCTCACGGCGGTGGGCTTTCTGGCCGACCGTTTGCAAAACGGCCTCTGGCGCGATGCGCGGCAATTGTTGGGTGGCGATGCCGTGGTCGTCAGCGACCAGCTCACGCCCCCCGACTTTGCACAGCAGGCCAAGCAAGGCGGCTTGCAGACAAACACCAATGTGAGCTTCCCGACCATGGCGCGGGCCTTGCCCGAGCAAGGCGGTGCCAGCCGTCTGGTGGCCCTGAAGGCGGTCGAGCCCGGCTACCCGTTGCGTGGCCACCTCGAAGTGGCGCCAAGCCAAGCTGCCATCCCGCCTGCTGGCGAAGTCTGGGTGGACCCGGCCCTGCTCGAAGCCCTGAACCTGCAAACCGGCCAGATGCTGGGCCTGGGTGATCGGCAACTGCGCATCACCGCCACCATCGTGCGCGAGCCAGACCGTGGTGCCGGCTTCATGAGCTTTGCGCCCCGCGTCATGCTCAACGCTGCAGATCTGCCATCCACCGGCTTGGTGCAACCGGCCAGCCGCGTGACCTGGCGCATGGCCGTGGCCGGGCCGACCCCCGAGGCCGATCGCTTTGTGCAATGGGCCAAGACCGAGATCGACGCCCGCCCTGTGCGCGGCGTGCAGATCGAGTCCCTCGACACCGGCCGCCCCGAAATGCGCCAAACCTTGGACCGCGCCGCCCAGTTCTTGAATCTGGTAGCTTTGCTGGCGGCCTTGCTCTGCGCTGTGGCGGTGGCTTTGGCCTCGCGCAGTTTTGCCGAACGGCAGCTTGACGCCTGTGCTTTGCTGCGGGTTCTGGGGCAAAGCCAGCGCACACTCACATTGAGCTACGGCTTGGAATTCTTGGGCGCAGGCCTGCTCGCCAGTGCGCTGGGCGTGTTGATCGGCTACGGCGTGCACTTGGGCTTTGTGCAGCTCCTGGCCGGTCTGGTCGAAACCCAATTGCCCGCCGCCACCGCATGGCCCGCGCTCATGGGCATGGGCATGGGGCTGACCTTGCTGGTTGCCTTTGGCCTGCCGCCCGTGCTGCAACTGGCCAAGGTGCCGCCCCTGCGCGTCATCCGGCGCGACCTCGGGGGTCTGCAAACCCATTCGGTGCTGGTGCTGGCCATGGGCTTGGTCGGCTTTGCGCTCACGCTGCTCATGGTCAGCCGCAGCCTGACTTTGGGCCTCATCACCGTGGGTGGCTTTGCTGTGGCCTTGATGGTGTTCGCGGGTTTGGCAGCTTTGGCCTTGTGGCTCTTGCGCCGCACCGTGCCTGGTGAGCAAGCACCGCGCTGGTTGCGTCTGGCCACACGGCAGGTGGCGGCGCGGCCGGTGTTTGCGGTGGTGCAGGTCAGTGCCTTGTCGGTCGGTTTGCTGGCGCTGGCCTTGCTGGTGCTCTTGCGCACCGACCTGGTCGCCAGCTGGCGGCAGGCTACACCGGCCAACGCGCCCGACCGCTTTGTCATCAACGTGCAGCCTGAACAAGCCAGCGACTTCCTGGGCAGCCTGCAGCGTGCAGGCGTGCCATCGCCCGACTGGTTTCCCATGATCCGGGGCCGACTGGTGGCCATCAACGGGCGCGAAGTTGGTCCGAACGATTTTGTGGCCGAGCGCGCCAAACGCCTGATCGACCGCGAGATCAACCTCTCGCACAGCGCCGACTTGCCCGCGCACAACCCGCTCACGGCGGGCCGCTGGGTCGGTGGCGAAGCCGATGGACTGAGCGTCGAACAAGGCATTGCCGACACCCTGGGCCTCAAGCTGGGCGACACCCTGCGCTTTGACATCGCCGGTCAAGCACGCGAGGCGCGCATCACCTCGCTGCGCAAGGTGGACTGGGCCTCCATGCGGGCCAACTTCTTCATGCTGTTTCCTGTGGCACAAATGCCCGACTTGCCCATGACCTACATGGCCGCGTTCCGCTCACCTGAGCGCAGCGCAGGCTTTGACAACGCGCTGGTCAAGCAGTTCCCCAACATCACCAGCGTGGACATGCGCAGCACGCTGGCGCAAGTGCAGCGCGTGATGGACCAGGTCATCCGTGCCGTGGAGTATTTGTTTGGCTTCACCCTGGCCGCTGGGGTGATGGTGCTGCTGGCCGCCGTGGGCGCCAGCCGCCAAGCGCGTGAACGCGAATACGCCATCATGCGTGCGCTGGGCGCCAGCCGCCACTTGCTGGCCCAAGTGCAGCGCGCCGAACTGCTGGGCCTGGGCTGGCTGGCGGGCTTCATGGCCAGCACCATGGCCTTGGTGGTGGGCTGGGCCTTGGCCCGCTTCGCGTTCGAATTCGCCTGGGCCCCGCCACTGTGGGCCCCGCTGGCAGGCGGCGCGCTGGGCGCTTTACTTGCTTGGGTTGCAGGCAGCTTGAGTTTATCGGGCGTGCTGCGGCAACCCGTGATGCTGACTTTGCGGCAGTCGACAGAATGAAGATGGACCCCGGATCAAGTCCGGGGTGACAAGATTTAATTCCGGGGTGACAAGTTTTTCAAGTGCAGGTCGACTTGCTTACGTTCCGCCTCTGTCATCCCGGGCGAAGACCCGGGATCCACCGGCTTCAGCTCCGAGATAACAGCCGCACCTTTCCCCTCTGTCACCCCGGGCGAAGACCCGGGATCCACCAGATTCATCATAGAGATGACAGCCGCACCTTTCCCCTCTGTCACCCCGGGCGAAGACCCGGGATCCACCAGGTTCAGCACAGAGATGACAGCCGCACCTTTACCCTCTGTCACCCCGGGCGAAGACCCGGGCTCCACCGGCTTCAGCTCCGAGATAACAGCCGCACCTTTCCCCTCTGTCACCCCGGGCGAAGACCCGGGATCCACCAGATTCATCACAGAGATGACAGCCGCACCTTTTCCCTCTGTCATCCCGGGCGAAGACCCGGGATCCATCTGCGTGGACCTCAATCCCCGTCACAATAAGGCCTATGCACATCGAAGAAAAACCACCGTTTGACACGCCCTTTGAATGGATTGGCGGCGAGGACCGCGTGCGTGCCCTGGTGGACCGCTTTTATGACCTGATGGACCTGGAGCCCGCTTACAAAGAGCTGCGCGCCGCACATGGCAGCACCTTGCAAGACGCTCGCGACAAACTCGCGTGGTTCTTGTGTGGCTGGCTCGGCGGCCCGGACCATTACATTGAGCGCTTTGGCCACCCACGCCTGCGCATGCGGCACATGCCGTTTTCGATCGGCATTCTTGAGCGCGACCAATGGCTGGCCTGCATGGACCAAGCCATGGGCGAGACCGGGGTCGATCCGGTGCTGCGCGAACGCCTGAGCAAAAGCTTTTTCCAAACCGCCGACTGGATGCGCAACCGCGGCGCCTGAGCGTCCGATCCGCCAACCACCCTCATCAGGACCGCCGGTGAAAATCAACTCCCTCCAAGACCTCAAGAAGGTCCAGAAACAACTGGCCGAGGCGCACGAAAAAGCCCAGGCCGAAGCCGCTGCCCGCGCCGCCGCAGCGCGACAGCGTGAAGCCGAAAACAACCTCTTTGCACGTGCCGTGGGCGTGGTCCAGCGCATGCCCGACCCCGTGCGCGCACCGGCCCCCAAAACGAATGTGGCGCCTGTGGCCAAGCAACGCCAAAAAGACGAAGAAGCCGTGTTGCGCGATGCGCTCAGCGACGAGTTCGATGCCAGCACCTTGCTCGACACCGATGAGATGCTCAGCTTTCGCCGCCCCGGCATTGGGCGCGACGTGACGCACAAACTGCGCAAAGGCGATTGGGCCATCCAGCGCGAAGTTGATCTGCACGGCCTGCGCAGCGAAGAAGCCCGCGTGGTGCTGGCCGAATTCATCCGCAACGCCCACCGCCAAGGCCTGCGCTGCTTGCGCGTGGTGCATGGCAAAGGCCTGGGTTCGCCCGGCAAGACGCCGGTGCTCAAGTCCAAGGTGCACAGTTGGCTGGTCCAGAAAAACCAGGTCATGGCCTTTGTGCAGGCCAAACCCGCCGAGGGTGGGGCAGGGGCCTTGGTCGTGCTGCTCAAGCCCGCAGGTTGAGCTTCCCGATCGCATTCAGAGGTTTTCATGTCTGCTTATTTGATCGGTGACATCCAGGGTTGCGACGCCCCGCTTGAGCGTTTGCTGCATCAAATCGATTTTTCACCCAGCCGCGACCTGCTTTATGTGCTGGGCGACTTGGTCAATCGCGGGCCGGACTCGGCAGGGGTGTTACGCCGCCTGATGGCCATGGGCGCATCGGTGCAATGCGTGCTGGGCAACCACGACCTGCATCTGCTGGCCGTGGCCGAAGGTGCCAGCACCAGCAAGCGCTTGGACACCTTGGATGACGTGTTGCAAGCCCCAGATCGCCAAGCCCTGCTCGATTGGTTGCGCCACCAACGCATGGCCATTTTTGAGCATGGCATCTTGATGGTCCATGCGGGTGTGCTGCCCCCCTGGACGGTTGAAAAAACACTGGCCTTGGCCGCCGAGGCCGAAGCCGTGTTGCGCGGCCCACACTTGTCTGCATTTCTGCACCAGATGTACGGCAACCAGCCTGATGCCTGGCGTGAGGACCTGCAAGGCACAGACCGCTTGCGCGTGATCGTCAATGCCCTGACGCGCTTGCGCTTTTGTTCGGCAGACGGCGTGATGGAATTCAAGGCCAAAGAGGGCGCACATGCCGCGCCCGAAGGCTTCATGCCCTGGTTCGATGTACCGGGCAGACAAACGGCCCATGTCCCGGTGGCTTTTGGCCATTGGTCCACCCTGGGCTGGCTGAACCGCCCGGACGTGCTGGCGCTGGACACCGGCTGCTTGTGGGGCGGCTGCCTGAGCGCGCTGAAACTCGCTTCGACTGGCGCGCACGAACTGGTGCAAGTCAAGTGCGCTCAAGCGCAAAGCCCCGTTTAGATCCCATTCAAACGCTGGATTGCCACGTCGCTGCGCTCTTCGTCATGACGAATTGCTGTTAGCGCGAGCCCGACTTCCCGTCATCGTGAGCAAAGCGCGGCGATCCAGCAGAGGCTGTCACACATCCTTGGCACAATGGCGGCATGGACTTTTTGTTGATTGCTTTCCTCACCCTGCTCAACGGCGTTTTCGCCATGTCAGAGCTGGCGCTGGCTTCGAGCCGCAAGGCCCGCCTGGCCGCCATGGACGAGGCGGGGGACAAGGGCGCGCAAGCCGCGCTCAAACTGCTCGAAGAACCCACACAATTTCTGTCCACCGTGCAAGTGGGCATCACCTCGATCGGCGTGCTCAACGGCATCGTGGGCGAGGCCGCTTTCAGTGCAGGATTGGCCCAATGGCTGGTGCAATTGGGCCTGAGCACACCGGCCGCCAGCGTCAGTGCCACCGCCATCGTGGTCACGCTCATCACCTTCACCACCATCATCTTTGGCGAGCTGGTGCCCAAACGCATCGGCCAGCTCTACCCTGAGGCCGTGGCCCGTGTGGTCGCGCGGCCCATGGCCTGGCTGGCCAAAGTGGCGGGGCCGTTTGTCCGACTGCTTTCCTTGTCAACCCAAGGCATGCTCAAACTCATGCGCATCGACAGCAAAGGCAGCCAGGAAGTCACTGAAGAAGAAATCACCGCCAGCTTGGCCGAAGGCGTCAGCGCTGGCCTGATTGAAGAGCACGAACACCAGATGGTGCGCAACGTCTTCCACCTGGACGACCGGCCCTTGACCTCGATGATGACCCCCCGAGGCGACATCCAATGGCTCGACGCCAACCTGACCACCCCCCAAGCCATGGCCCGCATCAACCAGATGCGGGTGGACGGCAACCACTCCTGGTACCCCGTCTGCCGCGAAAACTTGGGGCATGTGCAAGGCGTGATCAGCGTCTCGCAACTGCTGTCCCTGCCTGCTGACGATGAGCACACCCTGGAACACTATGCCCAGACGGCGCACTTTGTGCCCGAAACCCTGACCGGCATGGAACTGCTGGAACAAATGCGCGACCAACCCAGCCGCATGATGTTTGTCGTCGACGAATACGGCGAAGTGCAAGGCCTGTTGACCCCACTTGATTTGCTCGAAGCCATCACCGGCGAACTCAAGCCCGACACCCAAACCGAAGCCTGGGCTACCCAGCGCGCCGACGGCAGCTGGCTGCTTGACGGCTTGATGCCTGTGAACGAACTCAAGTCCCGGCTCGACATCAAAGATTTACCCGCCGAAGACAAAGGCCGGTACAACACACTGGCCGGATTGCTGCTGTATGTATTGGGCCAATTGCCTGTGGAAGGGCAATGCATTGATTTGGGTGAATGGCTTTTTGAAATCGTCGATTTGGATGCCCGCCGCATCGACAAAGTATTGGCCACACGACTGGCATAAACCCAAGATAATCACCCGATAAATAAAATATTCAAAATCTTGATTTAAATCGGTTATATTCACGCATCTTTTATTTCCATTCAGGAGTTGTCATGACCCAAAGCTATAAAGACCTGCTGCAACAACGCGAAGCCTTGGAGCAAGCCATTGCCGCAGCCCGCCAACGCGAAATCTCTGAAGCCGTCGCCAAAGTCCGCGAATTGGTGGCCGAATTCGGTTTGACAGCGCAAGACATCTTCCCAGGCCGTGGCGCCAAAGCCGCTGGCAAGCCCGTCAGCAAAGTCGCCGCCAAATACCGCGACCCAGCCACCGGCCAAACCTGGACAGGCCGTGGCAAAGCCCCTAAATGGATCGACGGCAAAGACCGCAACCAATTCGTGATCGCCTGAATTGGTGGCCATTCGGCCATGGCCCGCAAAGCCATAGCCCTGAAACCCCGCAACAGCGGGGTTTTTTACGCCTCTTAAATATCAAAAATGATAAGCATTCGGCGTTAAAATCCATAATCGAAAAACCACGATAGCACTGGCCAACCCGCATTCACCATGACCCTTGCGCCAAACGATAATCTCCCGATTGAAGAAAATCCGGCGCAAGACCGCTGGTACTTGGCCTATACAAAACCGCGTCAAGAACAAATCGCACGGGTCAATCTGGAGCAGCAAGCGTTTGAAGCCTATTTGCCGCTGTACAAAAAATTCAAAAAAACCGAGCAAGGCCCCGTGGCGCTGTTTGAGCCCATGTTCCCGCGCTACATCCTGTTTCGCCCCAGCCGACCAGAGCAAAGCATCTCGGTGGTGCGCAACACCAAAGGCATCGCCACCATCGTGCGTTTTGGTTTTGAGCCCGCCTTGATCAACGACGAACTCGTGCGTCGCATCCGCTTGCTCGAAGAAGACCGCAGCCACGCCACCATGCTGGAATTGAGCAACCTCAAGGCTGGGCAAACCGTGCGCCTGAAGCACACGGCCTTGGGCGGCATCGAGGGCCTCATCCAAAGCGTCTCCAGCAAACGAGTGGCTGTTTTGCTGGAGATCTTGGGTCGCCCCACCGTGGTGCAGGTGGAGCACCACCAGGTCGAAGTGACGGACCACTGACTGGATTCCTACCTGTCATCGCGAGCGAAGCGTGGCGATCCAGTGCATAGGCGGGCTCAGCATCTGGATTGCCACGTCGCTTCGCTCCTCGCAATGACGAATGCGGTTTGTCATCGCGAGCGAAGCGTGGCGATCCAGTCCCAACACCCCATCGTTATGCAAAGCCACTAAAATCTCGAACCATTCAGAACAGAACGCAGTCCTTTGTCCTCATCCACCCCCAACAACCCACTGCCGCAGCACATTGCCATCATCATGGACGGCAACCGCCGCTGGGCCAAAAAGCGCTTCATGCCTGCGGCCTTGGGCCACGCGGCAGGGGCCAAGCGGGTGCGTGACATCGTCAAAAGCTGCGCCGAAATGGGCATCCCCCACCTCAGCCTGTTTGCCTTCAGCACCGAAAACTGGAAACGCCCTGAAGAAGAAGTCTCCAGCCTCATGAACCTGTTCATGACCTATTTGCAAAAAGAGGTCGACAGCATGAATGCCAACGGTGTGCGACTCAAAGTGGTGGGCGACACATCGCGCTTTTCTCAAGCGCTGCAAGAGCTCATCGCCCGCGCCGAAGCCACCACCGCCAACAACCAGGCCATTACCCTCACCGTGTGTGCCAACTACGGCGGTCGCTGGGATGTGATTCAGGCCGCCCAAGCCTGGCAAAAAGCCCACCCCGGCCAAAGCCTGCAAGACCTGACCGAAGAAAGCCTGGCCCAACACCTGAGCACCGCCTACGCTCCTGAAGTGGACCTGCTCATTCGCACCGGGGGCGAATCGCGCATCAGCAACTTCATGCTCTGGCAAGCGGCCTATGCCGAGCTTTACTACACCGACGACCTCTGGCCCGACTTCACCCCCAAGCGCCTGGCCAAAGCCATCGACTGGTTCCAATACCGCGATCGCCGCTTCGGCTCGTCTGCGCCCATCTGAACGAGGCTGGGGCCTGCACAGACCCAGCATGTCGGCGGCCTCAAGCCCGACACCAACTGCAATGTCGGAGTTCAAACCACCGACCTGTCAAATGTCCTATAGCTGCGAACAAAAATCGCAATATAAATATATTTCTAACAAATATACCGGAAAACTGGTATTAAGTAAATTTTCATTTACTGACAAAAGAATTCTTTAATGGATTTTTGGAAATGTACTCAAGACTACAATCAAAGCTTTGCCCAATTAGCAGTTCCATTGGGCAAACCTTAGCGCAATATTTTCTGTCTGGCCTGCTGCTCGGACTGCGGTAGCCTGTCTGCTTCACTATTCACAAGCTCAAAAAATGACCATCCTTGTCACCGGCGGTGCCGGCTTCATCGGCGCTAACTTTGTTCTGGACTGGCTTGCTGGCTGCGACGAACCCGTCGTCAACCTCGACAAACTCACCTACGCCGGCAACCCCGAAACACTGGCCAGCCTGCAAGGCGACAAGCGCCACATCTTTGTGCAAGGCGACATTGGCGATGCTGCATTGGTCAGCCGTTTGCTGGCCGAACACCAGCCCCGCGCTGTGGTCAACTTTGCGGCCGAAAGCCACGTCGACCGCTCCATCCACGGCCCCGGCGAGTTCATCGAAACCAACATCATGGGCACCTTCCGCCTGCTGGAGTCGGTGCGCGGTTATTGGCAGCAGTTGCCACGTGAAGAACTGGATCGCTTCGTTCCTCGCGATGACGGCTCAAAGGCCTTTTCGCATGGCACATCTTCCTCCGTCATTGCGAGCGAAGCGTGGCAATCCAGTCTGACCCAGCAAAGCTTCCGCTTCCTGCACGTCTCCACCGACGAAGTCTACGGCTCGCTCAGCAAAGACGACCCCGCCTTTGCCGAAACCAACCGCTACGAACCCAACAGCCCCTACAGTGCCAGCAAAGCCGCATCCGACCACCTGGTCCGCGCCTGGCACCACACCTACGGCCTGCCCGTGCTGACCACCAACTGCAGCAACAACTACGGCCCTTACCACTTCCCTGAAAAGCTCATCCCCCTGATGATCGTCAACGCCCTGGCCGGCAAAGCCCTGCCCGTGTACGGCGACGGCATGCAGATCCGAGACTGGCTGTATGTGAAGGACCACTGCAGCGCCATCCGCCGCGTGCTGGAAGCCGGCCGCTTGGGCGAGACCTACAACGTCGGCGGCTGGAACGAAAAGCCCAACATCGAGATCGTGCAAACCGTCTGCAAGCTGTTGGACGAAATGCGCCCCAAGGCCGACGGCAGCAGCTACGCCAGCCAAATCACCTACGTGACCGATCGCCCAGGCCATGACCGCCGCTATGCCATCGACGCCCGCAAGCTGGAGAAAGAACTTGGCTGGAAACCTGCCGAAACCTTTGACACCGGCATCCGCAAAACGGTGGAGTGGTACCTGGCCAACCCCGACTGGGTGGCGCATGTGCAAAGCGGCGCTTACCGCGACTGGGTGCAAAAACAATACGCATGAAAACCTGGACCCCGGGTCAAGCCCGGGGTGACACTTCAAAAGCGTCACCCCGTCCTTAAACCCGCCATCCCAGACCCACACCGCCTCCCGTCCCACACTGTCATCCCGTGCTGGACCCGGGATCCATTGAGTCACTTACCAAAACGCCATCTCAGGCTTTATCTAAATTTGTCATCCCGGGCTTGACCCGGGATCCATCCCCGCAAACCACGACCATGACAAATCGCAAAGGCATCATCCTCGCAGGCGGCTCCGGCACCCGTCTTTACCCCGTCACCCAAGCCGTGAGCAAACAGCTCATGCCGGTGTACGACAAGCCCATGGTCTATTACCCATTGACCACGCTCATGCTGGCCGGCATCAAAGACGTGCTGCTCATCAGCACCCCGCAAGACACCCCTCGCTTTACCGAGTTGCTGGGCGACGGCAGCCAATGGGGCATGAACATCCAATACGCCGTGCAACCCAGCCCCGATGGCCTGGCGCAAGCCTTCATCATCGGCAAAGACTTTGTCGGCAACGACCCCAGCGCACTCGTCTTGGGCGACAACATCTTCTACGGCCACGACCTGGTCAAGCTGCTGGACAGCGCCAACCAGCGCACCTCGGGCGCCAGCGTGTTTGCCTACCATGTGC
>JACCDH010070207.1_pt1 | contig 10619 bp, 16 predicted proteins | sample 7442481 | NCBI WGS metagenome assembly JACCDH01 (sample SAMN15323433, study PRJNA562643) | freshwater metagenome | isolation source: river surface water | place: USA:Blue River Watershed | collected 2017-08-15
CATTCCCCAGAAGATCATCATCTCGGCTGGCAAAGGCGAAGGTAAGCCTGAGCCCATGTCTGAAGAGCTTAAGCAAGCAATTCTCGACGGTGAAGTTGAGATTGAAGTCGACGCTGACAGCTTCAACGATGTTGAAGAAAACGAAGAAACTGACGGCGAAGAAAGCCTTCCGGTTAGCATCGGGGCTGACGATAATGCTGACGTAGTCGAGACTGACAGCCTCTTCCGTGCCGCTATCGCTAAGTCTCTTGTCGACTCGGTGAACACTGGTGGTTCGACGGTGTACGCAAAGGGACCGAGCAAAGCAATGGCGACCGCGATCACTTCGAGCTACGAAGACGTTAAGAAGGGCCGCTTCAAAAAAGTTGACTCTGCTGACTTTCCTGCTAAACAATACGTCAAGTTTGTATCCGATATGAAAGACTCGGTCACTGTGATGGTGAAAGAGTTTGAGATGCGCAAGACTGCTCGTCGGTTTGCTCGGGCTCGTCAGTCGACGAAAGGTTCGCTTGACGTCAACGTTCTTCACAAGTACAAGTATGAAGACAACCTGTTCAAGCAAGTGACTCATCTTGACGATGATCAATCGCACGGCATGATGATGCTGATTGACTACTCTGGTTCGATGGAGTCGATCCTCCCGAAGGTGATCAAGCAGGTTCTAATCCTTGCTACCTTCTGCAAGCGAGTCAATGTTCCCTTCGAAGTGTATGGCTTCACTAACCCCTATGGCGTTGGTCGTGAGTTCCACCAGCGGGTTGCTGCTGCTAAACCCGATCTGACTTCTGTCGGTATGGGCAACACTCATGTCTTCAAGTTGATCGACTCTTCGATGAACAAGAAGACTTACGAAGAAGCTTTCAAAGCTCTCTTTGCTCAGACGGTCCCTGGTGGTCGGCATTGGAAGGGTTCGCTCGAATCGATGGGTGGCACTCCTCTCGACACCTCTCTGCTTGCAATGTATCACCACATCGCGGCTTTCAAAGCAAAGCACAACGTTCAGAAGATGAACTTCATCACTCTGACCGACGGTGCTGGCGATGGCATCAGCATTCAGGGTGGCATCGATCTGAGCGACTCAAAGACTGGTAACAAGAAGCGAGTGATCGAAGTCATGGGTCAAAAGATCGCGATCAGCTACGGTTACGGCCAGGCGACTGCTTGTATCCTGAACGGTCTTCGGGCGATGGGTGTTCGCACCATGAACTATCACCTGGTCTCTGCTGGCAACATTCACTACCATGTCAATGCAAAGAATCCCCAGGACCTGATCGACATCACTGCACAAGTGAAGAAAGATGGTTGCATCGCGCTTGACAATCAAAACGGTTACGATCGCCAGATCTTTACCGTGATTGGTGGTGTCTCTGACAAATCGTCGACGAATGATCAAGACGATGAAGATGATCTTGACGAAAGCACTCGGAACATCGCTACGGCTTTCGTCAACAAAGCCTTCAAGCGTAAACAAACTCGGCTGGTTGCTGCAAAATTTGCACAAATTATCTCGTAAGGGGTTGACATCTGCCCCTTACTACCTTATATAGAACTAGTGAGCCAAACAACATTATGGAGACTTCCATGTCTGACATCCAAAACTTCATCAACGCTATCCGCGAAGCGAATCCCGGCACTACGGTTTTCAGCCGCAAAGCTCTCATCGACTTCGCTGATGCGAACGGTATGAAACATGCGGTTGTCTGGGGCGTGATCAAAAACGTTCCTTCTGTGAAACGCGGCGTCTATGATCTTGCCGCTACTGTGACTCAGCTTCGTCCGGTTGAAACCCAACCGAAGATCGTCCTCTCGGAAGAGGGTACGTATGTTCCCAAGCGCGTCAAAACCTACGTCAAGTGGGGACACTATCGCGACATCTCCACAATCATCGAATCGAAGATGTTCTATCCCGTCTACGTCACCGGCCTCTCGGGTAACGGTAAGACGATGATGATTGAACAGGCTTGTGCTGAACTCAACCGCGAATATATCCGGGTTCAGATCACTCCTGAGACCGACGAAGACGATCTGATTGGTGGCTTCCGCCTTGTCAATGGTGAAACCATCTTCGCCAAAGGCCCGGTCATCAAGGCGATGGAAGCTGGTGCGATTCTTCTGGTCGACGAGATTGACCGCGGTTCGAACAAGCTCATGGCTCTTCAGGGTGTTCTCGAAGGTAAGCCGGTTCTCATCAAAAAGACTGGTGAGCTCGTGACTCCGGCACATGGCTTCAACGTCATCGCTACCTCGAACACCAAAGGTAAGGGTTCTGAGGATGGTCGCTTCATCGCGGCTACGATCATCGACGAAGCTTTCCTCGAGCGCTTCACCATCACCATGGAACAACCCTACCCGACTGGTCCGGTTGAAAAGAAGATCGTCGTCAAGCACATGGAACTCTACGGTCAAGTCGACGAAGACTTTGCTGAGAACCTGACGAAGTGGTCGGCTGCAATTCGCAAAACCTTCGATGAAGGTGGTGTTGACGAGATCATCTCGACTCGGCGTCTGTGTCACATCGCTCAGACCTTCGCGATCTTCAAAGATCGTATGAAGTCGATCGCGCTCTGTGTCTCTCGCTTTGACGATGATACTCGGGCTGCCTTTGTTGATCTTTACTCCAAGATCGATGCTGCTGCTTCGGCCCCGAGTGGTAAGTCCCACATCACTACGAATCCGGACGACGAATATCGCAATGATGCTCCGTTCTGAGGTGAATGATGATTAAGTATATTGGTGCTGCAGCCGCTTTGGCTGCAGCCTATGGAATCCCCGGAGGACTCGAAGTAACTATCGTTGCTCTTGCTCTTCTTGCTCTTATGTTCTACATCATGGTCTTTAGGTTGTTCAGCGGTCTTTCGCAGGCGATGATCATCAAAGACTTCGATGTTCTGAACATGATCACCATCTACATGATCTACATCACTATGTCGGTGATTGTGTTCATGAGTCCTTACTGGTATGTTGTTCTACTCTGTGCCCCTTGGTTGGCTATTCAGACGTTCATCAACATCCTGTCGATCCTCGTGAAGTACGACATCGTTGGTATTGAACACAAATAGGCAGGTTTTTGCTTATCGCGAAACTTCTGGTTGACAAAGCAGACAGTACCTGATAAATATTGATTACCGAAGTAAACAACAGAGGTAAAACTTCAATGAAAATCTTAACTAAAGTGGGAGTAGTCCTATCGACTATGACTCTCGTTACTATGTCTGCAATCGGTGTACAGGCATACAACGCAGATCTGGAACAAACACGATATAAAGACTACGTCCGCCAGCGCGACTGTCTAGCGCTTAACGTCTACCATGAATCAAAAGGTGAATCTGAACTCGGGCAACGTGCAGTTGCCTATGTGACTCTCAACCGAGTAAACGATCCACAGTACCCCGACGACGTATGTAAGGTAGTCCACCAAGCAGTACGTTCAAGTGATGGAACACCAGTACTACATCAGTGCCAGTTCTCTTGGTACTGTGACGGACGATCCGATGAACCTGCGGATAAAGAAGCATATGCTCAAGCCAAGTTCGTCGCATCTGTCGTTATAAATACGTATGGTAATTCATTCGACCCAACGATGGGCGCAACAATGTACCACAACGATAGCGTCAATCCCGGGTGGTCTGATGCTTTCGATCAAACGACTAGAATTGAAAATCACATCTTCTATCGCTAAGGAGTAGCTATGACTCGAGTTGTACAACGTGTGCAGATCATTAGTGACAGTGTAACTGTTCGAACATCTGTAGGTGCCTTCAAAGTTCTAACCGTGCATGAACGAGAAGGTGTTCCAACGATTTGGTACGAGACGCTTGAGAAACCAGTTATTCCAGTTGATGTGACATTCACCATCGTTCCTACAGGAGGTGCCGTTCCAGATCATTCGATCTATGTCGGCACTTCCTTTAAGGATGGCAAGGCTTCGCATATCTATCAACATCCCGACGTCTGAGGTAGACGATGGAGAAGCAAGAAGAACAAAAGGAAGCTCCATCAAAACCTCGACACGAAGAACACCTTGAGAAACAGCGTCGATACGACAAAGGATAAATTATGTACGACTTCAATATCACTGTGAAAGCCACTCACTTGTATGAAGTGATTGGAACTAAGTCTGTTACGGAGTATGATCAGCGGGACGGTGAGTATAAATCGACTGCCGAAGTGAAAGGTCGGTGCACTGACTGGAACGAGGTGATTGCCTACATTCGTTCAAATCCCGAAGTGACCATCAAACAAGTGGTTGAGCTAAAAGACGTAACTGAGGTCGCGAAAAATCATGCCCGCGACACCGGTGGTTATAAAGACTAAAATAATTGTTGACATTTGTACACGAATAGTGTATAAATAATCTTGTAGTGATGATATTCACTGAACACGTTCTGGACTCGGGGGCGGTACCCGACGGGTCCACCACAGATACACTACGGCCCACAGTTTGGAACTTAGGGTTGGAGATTGGAATAAACCAAACTAATACATGACGTATAGTGTATCTTTGCTGGGCTCGAAATAGGATCGACAGGCGGACTAGGCAGGATGGAGCTACCCGGCGCAAGCTCGGTTAACGCAAGAAAATTACAACTGCAAACGTAAACGCAGCTCCTGAGGTCATGGCTCTCGCAGCCTGATCTTCACGGGTCCGGTGGGAACCTTGGAACAGAATCCCATCACTTCATATGTTGTAAATGGGCTGAGCATTTTTTACTGCATGTTGTTTTAGTGGGAATTCTTGTTTCTATATGAATTCCGCATATAGGACAGTCGAACGACCGTATTGGTCTTGCAGTATTGGACCATCTTCTAAGGTTTCCTTGTGCGATCTTCGACTTTGTTTCAGTACTACGTTTTTGGCCCGTTCTCTTTTTCAAGACTTCTGGGTCCCGCATTGGGTTATTGGTTTTCATTGCTTCCGAAACTAAAAATCTTGCGTGATCATACGTTCTAGATGAATAGCGACTAATGCTTCTATTCATCATCATAAATAAGGCATAGTTCATAGCTATTTTGTGTGATTCTAACTTTACCATTTTTACCAGTAGCCTATGAAGTATAAAATGAGCTTTAGGCGTAACCCTAACAAGGTTATCGGTTTCGTTTGAACCACCTAGAGACTTTGGAATTATATGATGCACTTCACCAAAATCTGATTGACATTTGGTGATTATTTGATAATATAACTTAGTGTACTTGTTATCCATAAATAGCATAGTGCATAACCTTTGCAAAATTGTTGTTTAATTATTTATAATTCGACAACTTTACACACAACACATAACACACGAGGCATTTCATGGCAAACTCACGTCGCATTACTGCGCAAGCATCGGCTATCCCTACATATATCGGCGGATACGTCCAACCTACTACTTCTGCAATTCCGGGGTCTTTTGCAAGTGGCTTGACCGCAACGGCAGTCGCCCAACCAGCAAATCTCGGCGCAGCTTTTAAACCTAAGCGTGCCGGCAAAAACCCGAACCTCTCGCATATCATCTTCGTCCTCGACGAATCGTCTTCGATGTCGTCCTGCTGGGATCAAACCATCTCGGGCTACAACGAATACCTGAAGGCTCAGAAAGAAGACGCTGAAAAGACCGGCATCAAGACTCTGGTCTCGCTCTACAAATTCAACGGTTATGACGTTCGTTCGATTTTTGATCGTCAGGATGTTGCCGAAGTTCAACCACTCGATAAGAATAGCTATCGCCCTTCCGGTGGCACCAACCTTCATGACGCTATGGGTGGCGTTATGATGAAGATCAATTCTCTTCTGGCTGAAAAGAAGAAGGGTGATCGTGAGTCGGTTATCATCACTGTTCTGACCGACGGCGAAGAGAACCAGTCCGTTACCTTCCGCTCGGACGACATCAAAGGTATGGTCGAGAAGGCTGAAGGTAAGAACTGGGGCTTTATGTTCCTTGGTGCAAACATCGATGCATTCCATGCTGGCTCTGCGCTTGGCTTCAATACCAACAACACTATGCAATTCAGCACTGCTAATGCTGCTGAGACTATGCGTGGTGCTTCGGCTATGACTTCTCGTATGAAAGGTGCATATGCATCAGGTCTGAGCACTGACGCTACCTATCATGCTACTGCATTCTATGATTCTGAACGAGCTGCCGCTGTGGGTGACACAGATGCAGGGAAATAAGAATCCATACGAGGTTCGACTCGACATTCTCAAGATGGCACAAGAAATGCTTAATCGTGAGAAACAGATCGAAGAGAACGCTTTCTTTGCGAAGCTCGAGACTCTTCGGGCTTCCAACGCTGACGCCAATACGATCAATACGTTTATTGACGAAAGCAAACCGAAGATGTACGATCCGAGTGAAGTGGTGACTCGCTCGAGCGCGCTCTACGCCTTCGTTAACAACTCCACCACAAACAAACCTTAAGGAGAAAAATATGAAATCGATTATGCTTGCTACTGTTGCTCTGTTCGGCTTCGTCGGCGCAGCTTCGGCACTTGAACTTGGTCAATCGGGGGTCTTCCTCGACAACACCACGACTGCGACCTACTCGGTCGAAGCAGACGTGTTCACCGCAACTCATGAGTTGAACCTCAACTACAACATCGCTGACAAGACCACGGTCTATGCTCTTACCGAAGTTGATCTGAGCGACGTTGACTTTGTCGGCCTCGAGCTGGGTGTTGACTATGCCGCATGGGCACAAGGCAGCAACGAGGTTAACCTCAATGCACATGTGCTTCTGAACGAAGACCTTGATTACACCGACACCGTCGTGGAACTCGAAGTCAAGTTCTGATTGAAGAAGGGGTGGTTACCTAATAAACCCGCGCGGAGCCATGGTTAGCTCCGCTTTTTTACAAAAATTTGACGGATCCGTTATACGTATGTTACAATCATATGTTAAATATGGAATGAGCAATAACGCTCATTTGAAAGGACACATATGAAATACGTATTGGCTTCATTCTTCGTTGCTTCTCTTGCACTTCCGGCATTTGCACGAGATCAAATTCAAGTATCGGGTTCATCGACGGTTTTGCCTTATGCTACTATTGTAGCTGAAGCATTCGGTGAAAACTTTGGATACCCAACGCCTGTCGTAGAAGGTGGTGGTTCAGGTGCTGGTCGCAAGAAACTATGCGAAGGCGTAGGTGACACAACGATCGACATCGCAAACTCGTCTTCAAAGATGAAGGATGCTGAGTACGAACTCTGTGCATCAAATGGCGTGACTGATGTTACCGAAGTCAGATTCGGATATGATGGTATCGTGTTTGCTTCTGACGTCAATGGTAACTCCTTTGATCTTACTCCTCATGACATCTACAAGGCACTCCATGCTTCTTCGAGTGCTGTTACTTGGATTGAAGTGAACCCATCACTTCCAGATCAAGCGATCCTGATGTTCATTCCTGGAAGCAAGCATGGTACGCGTGAAGTGTTCGATGTGAAGGTCCTTGAAGAAGGTTGTAAGGCAGAACTCGGCGTTGAAAAGCTCGATGATGCACAAAAGGAAGAATGCTTAAACGTTCGTACCGATGGTGCTGCAGTCGAGATTGATGGTGACTATACTGAAACACTTGCACGACTCTCAAGCGATAAGTTTGGCATTGGTGTTTTCGGTCTTTCGTTCTATGAAAACAACATGTCGGTTCTGCAGGTTGCAACGGTAAATGGTGTAACACCAAGCGTCGAGACCATCTCGAGTGGTGATTATCCTATCTCTCGTCCGTTATTCTTCTACGTAAAGAATCAGCATATCGGGACGATTCCTGGTCTGAAAGAGTACATTGAGTTCTTCGTGTCCGACGACATGGCAGGGCCAAATGGTGCTCTCGTTGAGTACGGTCTGGTTCCTGATCCTGAACTCGCTGCTACTCAAGAGTTGGTTTCCGGAATCGAATAAATAGCAGGAACACCTTCTGAGGTAAGAATGGAAGACTTCCAGGCTTGGCAAAAATATCCTCAAGTTAGAATTTGGTTTGATAAGCTTTATCTCGCCGGTTACCTTGGGTATGACTGTGGGCCTGGAGGTGTTCCTCCAAGTGTATCTGGTTACTACTGTGTAAGACCCATATACAACCTCGACGGCATGGGTGTTGGTGCCAGAAAGCAATGGATCGAAGCCGGAGATAGAACCGGTGTAGAACCAGGATACTTCTGGTGTGAATGGTTCGATGGTGATCAATACTCGATTACATACGATGCTGAAAACGTTTTCAGTTATGTTCAAAAGTCTTGTTTTAAAGCTGAACGTGATGAAGATCAACTCTTTCGATTCAAACGATGGACGCGATCTGATCAGCAGTTTCCTCTTCCGGTTAGACTGAATTACGAGTTCATGTTCTCTGGTGTCAATACCATCAACATCGAGATCATTGGTGATAAGGTCGTAGAGGTTCATTTTCGTGACACTCCGGACCCAGACTATGATGAACTGATCCCAGTTTGGAACGATGATCAACAAGTAGTTGACATTTATACGAAACTGGGTTATACTTGGATAGAAGCCCCCGACAATTCAAATGGATTTTTGCCAACGCGTCGGCTTGGCTTTATGGTTAAATAGGAGGTTGAATGCTTATCTCAACATATTTCAAAGAAAACGCTCAGTCAGCTCGTGCCGAAGTTATGCGAAACGAAGCTGGCGAATATTACTACATCGACTATTACGATGCCGGTGGTAACAAATTCTACACCGAAACCTTCCCGGGAAAGTCAGTATACTACGTTGAAGATGCTGCCGAAAACTGGGCATTGAACGTCAAGGTATTAAACGGATAATGCAAGTAGAACTGACGGCGGAAAGTATTCTCCGTGAAGTCAGCAAATACGTGAACGACGAAGTCTCATACATTGATGCACTAGTTCATTACGCTGAAGTTCACGGAATCGAAATCGAAGTTATTGGCGATATTGTACGTCGAAGCCAGATTATGAAGGCCAAAGTACATGAAGACGCTGAGAAACTCAATCTTGTAGAAAAAACACAGAGGTTACCAATCTAATGACGTATTCAACGCGAGATGCTTTTGAGATCTATATGTATTATCTCGCGTTGAAGAGGCACTTCACCACTGATTATGATTACTTCAAGTACAATGGTAAGGTGAAGGCCTCTCAACAATCCTTCGAGAATCGTAGAGACAAATTTCAGTTCTACAAACTCTCGAAGCGCAAGGATGCTAAAGAGTTCATCCTTGCAAACATGATCTTCGAACCAACGCTTTGGATCGGAGACCTTCTCGACAATGAGAAGGCTGAAGAGGTTTACAGTGAATGGACTCGTAAGCAACAGACATTGTCTTATGTGTTCAAAAACGACCTCAGCGAGTTGAATGACGACTTCAACTCAAACTTGCTCGTGCCAGATGGGCAGCATCCTCGACTCCTCCAGTTGTACAACATGCGTCGAATCAACATCGAGACGTTGGTAATCATCGACGATATGGTGCACAATTTTTCTTACTGGGAGCGAAAAATTGCTGACCCAATCATCTTTCCGAGTATAAATAAGTTTGTCGGCAAGGTAAGACCATTCATCAAATACGATAAGTCGAAGATGAAAGCAATACTGCTCGACAAATTCTCACAATCGCAACAAGCCGCTTAAAATCGCATACAATCGCAAAGGATATACACATGTCAAATAGCTTCGCAGCTCTCAAAAAAGCCCGTTCGTCTTCGTTCGACAAACTGAACCAGCAACTTCAAAAGACGGTCGGCGGCCAATCCAACAACAACGATGACAAATACTGGAAACCCGACGTTGACAAAGCCGGGAATGGATACGCTGTTATCCGCTTCTTGCCTGCCACAGAAGGTGAAGACGTTCCGTTTGTTAAGATGCACGACCATGGTTTCCAAGGTCCTGGTGGATGGTACATTGAGAACTCTCTGACCACTTTGGGTCAAGACGACCCTGTTTCTGAGCACAACTCGAAACTGTGGAACTCCGGCAATGAAGCCGACAAGGACATCGCGCGTAAACAAAAGCGCCGTACAAACTTCCATGCCAACATCTATGTTGTGAAGGACTCGGCCAATCCTCAACACGAGGGTAAGGTATTCCTTTTCAAGTTTGGCAAGAAGATCATGGAGAAGCTTCAGGAAGCTATGAACCCACAATACGAAGGTGAGACTCCGGTCAACCCATTCGACATGTGGGAGGGTGCTGACTTCAAACTGAAGATTCGTAACTACGAAGGCTACCGCAACTACGATCGCTCTGAGTTCTCTGAAGCCGGTCCGATGACTAACCCTAAGGGTGAGTCTCTGTCTGACGAACAACTCGAAGCAATCTGGAAGCAACAGCATTCTCTGAAGGAGATCGTCGATCCTAAAAACTTCAAGACGTATGATGAACTGAAAGCAAAGCTTTACAAGGTTCTCGGTCTTGATGGCAGTTCGCACGCACCCATGAAACCCGCTGCCGAGGACGACGGGGAGATGGACTTCACTCCAAAGTTTAAGGAGCGTAAAGCACCTAAGCAGGAAGAGGCTCCATCTCCATCATTCACTCCATCGCTTGACGAAGATGACGATACCCTCGACTTCTTCAAGAGTCTTGCAGCTGGTGACTGAGTCAACGAGAAGGAGCCTACGGGCTCCTTCTTCATATCGGAGAATAGATTATGG
>JACCDH011361109.1_pt1 | contig 10619 bp, 9 predicted proteins | sample 7442481 | NCBI WGS metagenome assembly JACCDH01 (sample SAMN15323433, study PRJNA562643) | freshwater metagenome | isolation source: river surface water | place: USA:Blue River Watershed | collected 2017-08-15
GGCTCGGGCGTACTCAGCTCCATGGTTCAAGCCAACGGGCTGATTGTGCTGGGTCACGCCCAAGGGAACGTGGCCGTGGGTGACGAGGTGGATGTGATGATGTTTGACGGGCACCTGTGAACACGGCCACCTGAAGAATCCATGAAAAAAGCGGCCGAGGCCGCTTTTTTCATGACTCGGTCGCTGCACACAGCGAAGAGCGGAAGGGCGATCAATGCACCGCTGCTTCAGGTGGGGCGTCATGCGCCACCGCCTTGTTGGGGCCCGGCACGGCCTTGCGGGCCAGCAGAGAATACATGGTGGGCACCACAAAGATGGCCAGCAAAGTGCCCAAGCTCATACCGCCCACAATGACCCAACCGATTTGCGTGCGGCTCTCTGCACCGGCCCCTTTGGCCAAGGCCAAAGGCACTGCGCCGAGCACCATGGCACCGGTGGTCATCAAAATAGGACGCAAGCGCTGGCCTGAGGCCTTGATCAATGCCTCTTGCATGGCCATGCCCTGCTCGCGCAATTGATTGGTGAACTCCACGATCAAAATACCGTGCTTGGTGATCAGCCCCACCAGCGTGATCAAGCCGATTTGCGAATACACGTTGAGCGAACCGCCTGTCCATTTGAGCGCAAGTAACGCACCGATCATGGACAAGGGCACCGACAACATGATCACAAAGGGGTCAATGAAGCTTTCAAACTGGGCTGACAACACCAAAAAGATGAAGAACAAGGCCAGCACGAACACGATCACCAAAGCACCCTGCGAACTTTTGAACTCGCGCGAAGTGCCGTTGAGTTCAGTGGTGTAGCCCGGCTTGAGCACCTTGGCTGCGGTCTCGTCCATGAACTTCAAAGCTTCACCCAGCGAGTAGTCAGGGGCCAAGTTGGCGGTGATGGACACCGAGCGGCGCTGACCAAAGTGGTTCAGTTCGCGCGGGGACACACTCTCTCGGACTTTGACCAAGCTCGACAAGGGGATCATGGTGTCATTGCGGCCACGCACTTGGATGACGTCGATGTCATCAGGTGTGTTGCGCGCAGAGGGCAAGGTTTGCACGATCACGTCGTATTGCTCAGCATCGCGCTTGTAACGCGTCACCACACGCCCACCCAACATGGTCTCGATAGTTTTGGCCACCACCTCGATGCTGACGCCCAACTCGGCCGCTTTGACGCGGTCCACCTCGACCCGCAGCTCAGGCTTGTTCAGGCGCAAGTCCACATCGGGCGACAAAATGCCGGGGTTCTTGGCAATCTCGTCCATCATCTGGCGGGTCAGCAAGTTCAGGTTCTGGTAACTGTCTGAAGTCTGGATCACGAAGTTCAAAGGCCGCTCACGGAACCCCTGGCCCAAAGAAGGCGGAGTGATCGGGAACGCGTTCACACCCGGCAGACTGTTGAACTTCGCACCCAGTTCACGGGCGATTTCCAGCGTGGTGCGCTTGCGCTCGTCCCAGTCCACGGCTCGGTAAACCACCGAGCCCTGGCCCACCGTGGGGTTGCCCATGTTGGCAAAGATTCGGTCGAACTCAGGGTAAGCCTGCCCGAATTTTTCGAGCGAACGGGCATAGCGGTCGGTGTACTCCAGTGTGGAACCATCGGGCGCGTTCACGGTGGCCAAAATCGTGCCTCGGTCTTCGAGCGGTGCCAGCTCCTGCTTCATGCTCGGATAGACCAGCGCAATGGCCACACCAGAGCCGATCATCACCAAGACCACTACCCAACGGGCGCGGGTCAGGATCAGGCCCAGCAAGCGTTCATAACCGTTGGACAGCGCTGTGAGCCAACGCTCCATGCTGCGGTCAAACCAGCTGGGGTTGGGATTGTGCCGCAGCAATTTGGCACTCAACATGGGTGCCAAAGTCAGCGCCACAAAACCGGACACCACCACAGCACCCGCCAGAGCCAACGCGAACTCGCCAAACAATTTGCCCGTGCGCCCCGGCGTGAAGGCCAATGGTGCGAATACGGCCGCCAAGGTCATGGTCATCGCGATCACCGCGAAGCTGATCTCGCGCACCCCTTTGATGGCTGCTGAAAACGGGTCCAGCCCTTCTTCGATGTGACGGTAGATGTTTTCCAACACGACAATCGCGTCGTCCACCACCAAGCCAATGGCCAACACCAGCGCCAGCAAGGTCAAGGTGTTGATGGTGAAACCCGCCAAAGCCATCATGGCGAAAGCGCCAATCAGACTGACCGGGATGGTGAGGATGGGGATGATCGAGGCGCGCAGCGTGCGCAGGAAGACAAAAATCACCAGCGCCACCAAGACCACCGCTTCGATGATGGTCTGAAACACATTCTTGATGGACCGGTCGATGAAGACCGAGTTGTCATTGGCCACGTCAATCGACATGTCACCTGGCAAGTCGGCCTTCAGTCGGGGGATCATCTCTCTAACCCCCTTGGACAGTTCCAGCGGGTTGGCGGTGGCCTGACGGATGACGCCGGCAGAAATCGCGGGCCGGCCATTCAGACGCACCACACTGCGGTCGTTGGCCGCGTCTTCCTTGATCTGGGCCACATCGCGCAACTTGACTAAGTAGCCGTTGACATTGCGCAAAACGATGTCGCCAAACTGACCAGGGCGGGTCAAATCGGTTTGCGAGGACACGCTGAATTCACGGTTGGTCGACTCGATCCGGCCTGCGGGCAGTTCCAGGTTGCTGCGTCGGATAGCGTCTTCAACATCTTGTGGCGTGAGCTTGTAGGACGACAAGCGGGCGTGGTCCAGCGAGACCAACATGGCGTACTTGCGCTCACCGTAAATGCGCACATCGGCCACACCCGTCACGGTTTGCAATCGAGGTTTGACCACCCGATTGACCAAGTCATTGATCTGCAAAGCGTTCAGGGTGTCGCTCGAAAATGCCAACCAGATCACCGGAAAAGCGTCGGCCTCGACCTTGGCGATGACGGGCTCTTCAATGGCCTGAGGCAATCGGTTGCGCACGCGTGAGGTGCGGTCACGCACTTCTGCTGCTGCAGTATCGGCGTCTTTTTCGAGGCGGAAACGCACCGTGATTTGCGACTGCTCTGCGCGGCTGATGGAGGTGATGACGTCCACCGCGTCAATGCCGGCAATCGAGTCTTCAAGCGGCTTGGTCACTTGAGACTCCACCACTTCAGCAGAAGCACCCACGTAGCGCGTGGTCACTGTCACGGTCGGCTCGTCGATCTTGGGGTATTCGCGCAACGACAGGCTTTTGAAGCTCACCGCGCCAATCAGCAAGATCAACAAGGACATGACGACGGCCAGGACAGGCCGCCGGATGGAAACTTCAGCGAGCTGCATCTGCACCCCTCAAGCAAGGGTTGGGGCCTGAAAGAACCACGCTTTTACCGGGCGCAGATGGCGCTAGTTTGCCCGCTGGAGCGGCCATGCTGCTCGGTGCCGAAGCCGCACTGACAGCGGCAGAGACCGCGCCTGCAGGGGCTGCAGCTTGACCTGGTGCACCTGCCGGTTTATTGCCCCCTGGCTGAGACAAATCCACCACACGCACGGGGGTGCCATCTTTTTGCAAGCGCTGGTGACCTGCCGTGACCACCGTGTCACCAGCGGCCAGGCCGTCCAAGATTTCAACCTTGCCTGGCTGACGCAAGCCCACTTTGACCGTGACCCGTTCAGACACCAAGGTATCGGGTTTTTCTCCCGCGACCACTTTGACCACAAAGGTACGACCGCCTTGAGGGATGATGGCCTCTTCGGGAATGACCAACGCGTTTTCGCGTGTGCCAAATACCGCGTTCACACGGGCAAACATGCCTGGGCGCAATTGCTGCTGACGGTTGTCTATGCAACCGCGCACCCCCACCGATCGGCCATTGGCCTCTATCAAAGGGTCCACCGCTTGCACAACAGCGGTGAAGGGACGCCCAGGTAAAGCATCGACTGTCAACTGCGCCGTTTGTCCGGCTCGAATCTTGGCCTGAAAGCGCTCGGGCAAGCGAAAGTCCACCAAGACCGCATCCATGTCTTCGATGTTGACCATGTCGGCGCCATCTTTCAGGTAGTCACCCACGTTGATCTGGCGCAGACCGGCCGTGCCATTGAACGGAGCCAGTACCTTCAAACGCTGCAAGGTGGCGTCGGCCAGGGCCAACTTGGCGCGTGCCACCTCGAGTGCCGCACCACTCTCATCCAGTGAACGCTTGCTGATGAAATTTTGCTGCACCAGCTCTTGGTTGCGCTTGTGGTTGGCTTCGGCGATCGACAGCTCGGCTTTAGCCTGAGCCAACTGGGCCTGTTGCAGCTGGTCTTCAAACTGCACCATCACCTGGCCTTTGCGCATACGCTGGCCATCGTTGAAGAAAATTTGTTTCACGCGGCCACCCACTTCGGGGCGCATGACCACGCCCTGGCGTGATCGCAAACTGCCTACAGCCTGGGTTTCGTCCACCAAGCGCATCGTCTCGACCTTGGCCACTTCGACTGCAGGCGCTTTGGCCGGCCCTGCTGCTGCACCGGGGGCGGTCGCCGCCGCCGAAGGTGCTGTCCCGCCATTGGAGACGGGTTTGTTTTGGAGCCACCAAGCCACACCGGAAGCCGCACAAACACCCACCAACGCCATCACAGCGTATTTCTTCTTGTAAGCCATTCAAAGATCTCTTTAGGTTGAATTCACCAAGACTGCCAAAATGTAACAGCGCCCCCCGATTTACCCAATGGGACAAACGGCAGGAATGGTCGGCACAGCCCCAATCAGCATGTCCCATGCTTGAGGCTCAACACCCGCCACAGAAGACGTCATCCTCGGCCCAAGGCTTTGTCCACGCCCTGATTGGCCAGTGCATCTGCCCGTTCATTGCCTGGATCGCCGTTATGCCCCTTGACCCAGCGCCAATCGATCTGGTGTCCCGAAGTGGACACCACCGCGTCGAGTTTTTGCCACAAATCGGCATTTTTGACAGGTTGCTTGGCCGCCGTGCGCCATCCACGGGCTTTCCAGCCATGAATCCACTCGGTGATGCCCTTGCGCACGTATTCACTGTCCAAGTAAAGCGTGACCTGACAAGGCCGCTTGAGAGCCACCAGCCCTTCGATGACCGCGGTCATCTCCATCCGGTTGTTGGTGGTGTTCAGTTCGCCGCCAAACAGCTCTTGCACATGCTGGCCCGATTGCAGGCGAACGCCCCAGCCGCCGGGACCCGGGTTGCCTTTGCAAGCCCCATCGGTATAGATTTCAACGTGGTTCAACAGTGTCTTTCGGTGCCGCCTGGCGGCCAATGAATGTGTCTGACCGGGCCAAGGGCACGGTTGCTGCAGCGGGCGATCGTACCGTGCGCCAGCGCCGACCGTTGATCAGACGTCCACCGGGGACTCTTTTGGTGGCCATCAGCAGGTAAACGCCGCCCAAAATAGGCCACCAACGCTCCCCCACCGCATCCATCCAATCGAGCCGCTGCATCCATCGCTCGCTGCCCAAGGCGGGGGGCCAGCCTCCGAATCGGCTGACCTGGACCTCGAAACCGAGCAAACGCAACCAATCTCGTAAGCGACGGTAAGCGATCAAGGACGGTTGCATTGGGCCCTGGAAACGCCCCTCCCTGAGGCTGCGCGATTGACGCAACCCCCACCAACTCCAAGGGTTGAGCCCTGTGATCAAGACCTGCCCCTCCGGAATCAGCACCCGTTCAACTTCTCTCAAACAGGCGTGCGGATCTGCGGAGCGCTCCAGGGCATGCGGCAAAACCACCAGATCGAGGCTGTCTGCTGGCCAAGGCCATGCCCGACTGTCCAGAAAGACATCGGGCGCGTGGTTGGGTTCAAGGTCCGACGAGGACTCCGCGCGCTCAAATTCGGCCTGCGCCAGCCAGCGGTGTGGCATTCGGTTGCTGCGCAAAGCCTGCAAATCGGGCCAACCCAATTGCACCGCGTGGTAGCCAAAGACATCGGCCAGCAAAGCATCGGCTTGCTGCTGCTCCCAAGAAAGCAAACGTGAGGCCACCGGCTGCCCCAACCCGGTCAACCAATCTCCCCCTGAATGCTGGCTTTCTATAATCTGACTCTCCATGAAACTCATTGCACTGCCCGCCTTCTCCGACAACTACATCTGGTTGTTACACGATGACCACCACGCGCTGGTGGTTGACCCCGGCGACAGCGCACCGGTTTTGGCTTGGTTGCAGCAACATCCTGGCTTGCAGCTGGACATGATTCTAGTCACGCACCACCATGCAGACCACACAGGCGGTCTGCCTGAGTTGATTGCACGCACTGGTGCACAGGTCGCAGGTCCGGCCATGGAAAAGATGCCGGTTCAGTCACAAGGCCTGCAGCAAGGAGACCGCCTGGACTGGCATGGCCTGCAATTTGACGTCCATGATGTGCCAGGTCACACATTGGGGCACATTGCTTTCTGGGCGCAGCCCACGGGACAGGCCCCCCTTCTTTTTTGCGGAGATACCTTGTTTTCTGGTGGTTGCGGTCGGCTGTTTGAAGGCACCGCCGCCCAAATGCTCGACTCACTGGATCGCTTGGCCGCACTGCCCGGCGACACGCGTGTTTGCTGCGCTCACGAGTACACCTTGTCGAATCTGAAATTCGCCTTGGTGGTCGACCCGGACAATCTTGAACTACAGACCTATGCAAAGGCATGCGCCGCTTTGCGACAAGACCAACAACCTACCCTGCCCGTTTCGCTGTCCCTCGAGCGGGCCATCAACCCTTTTTTGCGCAGTCGAAGCAGCGCTGTCACCCAAGCGATCAGGCAACGCGATGCACATGCCCTGGATGACATCTCCACCTTTGCCGCACTTCGCTCATGGAAAAACGAATTTTGATGAATACATTACCCCCGCATAGCGCAACAGAGCCAGCCCCGCTTCTCCGCCGTGGACGAGCATGGAGCGCTGCCGTCTGTACAGGGCTGGCCTTGGTGCTGGGCGGATGCGCCACCCCGTCCGCGACCACGACCAACGCCCCCCCGACTGAAAGCGCTGCGTTGCCGCCGTCCACAAGCGCAGGCACTCCAAAATCGACGACCAATCCCGCCGCATCGCCCACAGAAGATCGGCCTGTGTTGCTCAAGCCGAACAGCACCATCGGGCTCACCCCACCTACCGATGTGTGGGAACGAATTCGCCGTGGATTTGCCATGCCCGATCTGGAAAACGACCTGGTCCGCAACCGGGAACAGTGGTATGCCAGCCGCCCCGATTACATGCTGCGCATGACCGAACGCTCACGGCCTTACCTCTTCCATGTGGTGGAGGAGTTGGAACGCAGAAACATGCCGACCGAATTGGCCCTGCTGCCTTTCATTGAATCCGCATTCAACCCACAAGCGGTGTCCAGCGCCAAAGCGGCAGGCATGTGGCAGTTCATGCCCGCCACGGGCAAATACTTTGACCTCAAGCAAAACCTGTTCAGGGACGATCGCCGGGATGTACTCGAGTCCACGCGTGCCGCGCTGGATTACTTGCAAAAACTCTACGGCATGTTTGGCGATTGGCACCTGGCCTTGGCCGCCTACAACTGGGGAGAAGGCAGTGTGGGCCGCGCACTTGCACGCAACAAAGCCCAAGGCAAGCCGCTGACCTACAGCGACTTGAACATGCCCAACGAAACCCGTTACTACGTGCCCAAACTGCAAGCGGTCAAAAACATCGTGGCCCAACCCGAGGCCTTCAAAACCCAACTCCCCCTGATCCAAAACCACCCTTATTTCAAAAGCGTACCGATCGAGAGGGATATCGACGTCGCGGTGGCCGTCAAATTGGCTAACGTGAGCCTGGAAGATTTCAAGGCACTCAACCCGTCCATGAACCGTCCGGTGATTCTGGCCGCGGGCACGCCGCAAATTCTCTTGCCTTGGGACAATGCCACGATTTTCGAACGCAACTTGCAAGCCCATGCCAACCGTCCTTTGGCCACTTGGACCGCTTGGCAAGCCCCCCGAACCATGAAGCCTGAAGAGGTGGCACAACAGCTGGACATGCCTGTTGACCAGCTGCGCGCCGTCAACAGCATCCCGCCTCGAATGATGATCACCTCCGGCTCCACTTTGCTGGTGCACCGCAAAGGACGCCTTGACAACGACGTCACTGAACATTTGGCGGACAACGGCCAACTGGGGCTCGCGCCAGAGGTGGTACTGAAAAGGATTTCGGTTCAGGCTCGCAAAAACGACTCCTTGGCCACTCTGGCGGCAAGACACGGCGTGTCCGAAGCCAATATGGCCACTTGGAACAAGATCAAATCTGGTGCGCGATTGACCGCAGGTCAAAAACTAACGATTTTGGTCCCATCCCAAGCCTCACGCAGGGTCGCCCGGACATCGCCCAGCAACCCGAAAAGCGCGCACAAAGCAGGCGCATCTCCACGTCAAAAAGCGGTCAAACCCAAACGCTGATCCGAGGATCTTCCCCAAGACAGCTCATGCAGCAAAACGATTTTTTGCTTTTGTCGCAAAAGTGTTGGTAAAGGTCCGCTCCAAGGGCAATGAAGTACCGCCCAAAGCGTTGGGTAAACGGGCATGCGCACGCCAAGCATTGAGCACGGCATCCCCTGCGATCACACCATCCAAGGCATAGGATTCACGCAATTTCTCGAATGCCCCCAGGTAAATGGCCCGATCTCCCAGCCAATGATGGGATGGGACCGTCTTCAAGATATCCGTCAAACCCGCTGTTTGCAGCCATTTGAGTGCGTGCACAACCGCATTGGTCAAAGCCTGGGCCACATCCGGCTGACGTTGCAAAAAGTCTGTTTTCGCCAACAAGCAAGCACCCGGCACCGGTCCTCCCAGGAGCTTGCGACTCGACATCAGTGTTCGCGCCTCGCCGATGATCCGAATTTCATTTTTCTGCTCCAGCCAATGCATGACAGGATCAGGGTGACACAAGGCATCGATCACGCCATTGCGCAAAGCATCCACCACCGAGACCGATGACCCCACCTCGACAAAAACCACATCTTCTGGCAGCAGACCGTTTTGCAAAAGCCATTGGCACGCCATCCAATAGGTGATGGAGTCCAGCGAAGTGATCCCCAAGCGAGCCCCCTTGAGCCCCATGACCGATCTCAGCTCCAGACGCGATGACACACCCAAACTGACTTGCGGGGTTCGACCCATCTGGACAAAGGCCTGGTAATTCAGCCCTTTTTTTTGCAATCCAAACAAATGCTCAAAGGCGCACGCGACAACTTCCGCCTGCCCCTGCACAACACTGCCCACCGCTTTGGCACCGGACTCATGCGCCAACCAGTCCACCGCAATGCCAGATTGCCGGAAATAACCCAAGTGTTCTGCCAAGGTCAGCGGCAGGTGATAGAGGCTTTGTCGGGCCGCCAGTGCGATGGTGACGCGAGGGCCTCCACGCCAAGGGTCCACAGCCGCCCGCAACAAAGACGGCTGGGCCAGAGCAGCCAAGGCCCCCAGCAAAACAGAACGTCTTCGCCAAATGTCGTGAGACACCCATCACCTCCTCTACACATCGGAAATTCGATGCCTTGAGGATAGAGACAAGCGGGTTGTTGCGCATCGGGAATCATCCCGAGCGGGTTTTCACGTAATGGATTGCAGGTAGTTGACAGGCCAAGGCAGATCAAACGCCGGACACTCACAAGCTATTGGACTTCAGCGTCGATCGACCAGCGCATGGGCAATGGTGCCCAAATCCACATATTCAAGCTCACTGCCAGCCGGCACCCCACGCGCCAAGCGGGTCACTTTGAGGCCCTGCTGACGAATCATTTCTGAAATCACATGGGCTGTGGCCTCGCCTTCAGCCGTGAAGTTGGTGGCCAAAATCACTTCCTTCAGCACCCCATCGGCCACACGCTGCTTGAGCTTGGCCAAGCCAATGTCGTGCGGCCCAATGCCGTCGAGCGGGCTGAGTTTGCCCATGAGCACGAAATACAGGCCCCTGTACGTGCCTGTGCGTTCGATGGCCGACTGATCGGCCGGGGTTTCGATGACGCAAAGTACAGTCCGGTCGCGCGTCAAATCCAGACAGGTGTCGCACAACTCGGCTTCGGTAAAGGTGTGGCAACAAGCGCAATGCTGAATTTTTTCGACTGCATTGTGTAATGCGGCTGCAAGTTGCCGGGCCGTGGCACGGTCGTTTTGCAGCAATTGAAAGGCCATGCGCTGGGCCGACTTGATGCCCACCCCCGGCAAACCCTTGAGGGCTTGAACCAAAGTGGCAAGTGCATGTGTGTCGGCCATACAGTGCGGTTCAGTCGATCAAAAAGGCAACTTCATGCCAGGCGGCAGACCCGCGGTCAGTTTGCCCATTTTTTGCTGCGAAACCTCTTCGGCTTGACGTACCGCATCGTTGAATGCGGCCGCAACCAAGTCTTCGAGCATGTCCTTGTCATCGGCCAGCAAGCTGGGATCAATAGTGACGCGGCGCACGCTGTGCTTACAAGTCATCAAGACCTTGACCATACCCGAACCCGATTGGCCCTCTACTTCGACAAAAGCCAGTTCGTCTTGGGCTTTTTTGAGGTTGTCCTGCATGGCCTGGGCTTGTTTCATCAAGCCAGCGAGTTGTCCTTTGTTGAACATGGGGTTTCCTTTGAAGGGGGATGAAATAGAAAATAAAAATCAAATCAGCTGGATACTGCCCGGCACAATTTTGGCGCCGAAATCTCGCACCATGGCTTGCACCAA
>JACCDH011132779.1_pt1 | contig 10618 bp, 11 predicted proteins | sample 7442481 | NCBI WGS metagenome assembly JACCDH01 (sample SAMN15323433, study PRJNA562643) | freshwater metagenome | isolation source: river surface water | place: USA:Blue River Watershed | collected 2017-08-15
CGGGCGTGCCCACGCCTGCCCCACCGCGAACGTAGTCCTGGATCTCATTGGTGGTGTTGGGGATGACCTGAACGGTCTTATCCAGGTAGTCACCACGGCGTTCCTTTTCAAGAACGCTCATGTAGATCTGGCCGGTGGTGAAGTTGTTGGCCTTCTTCATCCGGGTGGTGATGAAGCGCTCGTAGTGGCCCAAGTCCAGGTCGGTCTCCGCACCGCCTTCGGTCACGAAAACTTCACCATGTTAAAATGGCGACATCGTTCCCGGATCGACGTTGATGTACGGATCCAACTTGATCAGGGTGACTTTGAGGCCACGTGATTCGAGGATGGCGGCCAGTGACGCGGCGGCGATGCCCTTGCCAAGCGAGGACACCACACCGCCCGTGACGAAAACAAACTTGGTCATTGCGCAAAAGCGCCCGCGACAATGCGGACGCTGCGGTGGTAAAGCGGCATTATAGGCCGTTCGGGGCCGTCTCGGCAGACTGATCGAGCGGCACGCCGGCGTGATGCAGGGACCACAGCCGGCGCCTGGGCGGGCGGCGCCCCACCCCGGGTCGGGCACAATCTTTTGCTGCGAATTGCCCTCTGCCGCGAGATTCAGTGAAAGGAAGCCACCATGCCTGAGCCGACCATGCCGACGCCTCGGATCACCTTGGTCACCGAGGCCTACAACCTGGCCGAGGGGCAAAGCGAGGCCTCTTTTGTGCGCGCGCTGCAAACCGTGCTGCAGATTGGCCAGCGCTACCCGGATGTGGAAGTGATCGTGCTGGATCCGACCCATGAACACGTGGCCCAGCCGATTTTGGCCGCACGCTTTCCGCAGTTGAAGGCGCTGCACGTGCCCGGCATGACGTACGACGGCCAGAAAAACGCCGCGGCCCGTGCTGCGCTGGGTGAGTTCCTGGTGTTTCTGGATGGCGATTGTGTGCCGCAGTCCGAGCACTGGCTGGAGACCCTGCTGGCGCCGTTCGCGCAACCTCATGTCCAGGCCGTTGGCGGCCTGACCGTGTATGAGGGTGACGACGTCACCTCCAAGGCCATGACCGTGATGGACTTTGGCTTCTTGTTTGGGCCCCACGCCCAAGGGCACCTGGGTTGTTATGCATCGAACAACGTCGCCTTCAGGCGCGCCGCTTACCTCAGCGTGATGGCGCCAGACGATGGGGTGATGCGCAGCTATTGCTACAAGCACGCCCAGTTGCTGGCGCGAGCCGGCATGCCGGTGCACGCCCACCACGACGCCAAGGTGTTTCACGAACTGCCCGACGTGAACAAAGAGCGCCTGCGCCGGGGGTATGACCACGCCGCCGCCTTGTGGGAAGACCCAGTCCTGGCCGGCGGGGACAAGATCGCCCTGGATGAGGGCTTCATCCAGGACGTCATGGACGAGCAAAAGGCCTTGGCGTTCTCGCGCCTGGACACGGCGCCCGCCTTCCTGGGGATCGGCCCCGATCAACAAGAGGCCGTGCGCGAGGAGATCCTTCGGCTGCTGGCGCTTGACCGCCTGGGGCTGCACGAGGCACTGGAGATGGGCGAAACCAGCGGTGCCAATGCCCGGACCCGGGCGGCACACGCCGCGGAGGCCAGACGGCTCAAGTTGACCAGGCGCAGCGCCGGGCGCCGGTGGCTGGAGCGGTTTGGGCTGGCGCGCGCCAGGTGACGTCGCTGATTGATACAAGATGGCTCACCCCACGTCCAGGTATGCACTCATGAGGTTCCATGAAAAGTGGCAAACAGCGCAGACATCAACTGCAGGACTCTCGGGCGGACAAGCGGGAGCTGAAGGCCGCTGAGGCCAAGGCCGACCAAAAGGCAAGCAGGCTTGCGGCTGACACCCAAGCCCAGGACGCCAAACAGCGCTTGCTGGCAACCATCGACAAGCGCCGACACGTCAACCCAGAAAAGCTCGCGGACAATCCAAGCCAAGGGTGGCCGGAATTCGTCCACCTAGGCCATTACACGGACAAGCCCTTCGTCTGCGTCACTTGCGGCTCTGCTCAGGTGTGGCTCGCCACACAGCAGAAATGGTGGTACGAAGTCGCGAAAGGCAGCGTGTGGACTCAAGCCAAGTACTGCAAACCTTGCCGCAGGAAAGAGCAAGCGCGCAAGACCGAGGCACGCCGAATCCATCAAGAGGGCGTGGCCCACAAGACGCAAGGTCACGAGACAGCCCCAAAAACCAAAGCAACCACATGATCCGCTCTGTAGAAAACATGTCGAACCGCGAGTTGATCTCGCTCACCAGGAAATCCTTCATCTTGGGCTTCTCGCTGGGCGCCGTTGGCTTCCTGTGTTCATTCATGTTCGCCTTCCAAAACCAGGACCATCCACTGGCAGCAGGAGTCATGGCCATTCCGCTGCTCATCGCGCTTCTGATCGGCGTCATGTACCGGAAAATTCTGAATGAGTTGTCAAGCCGCCTGGGCGTGCAAACCTGACCGACCATGAACCCCTACGTGCTTGAAAAAGGCGCCGGCGAGCCCATCGTGTTTGTGCACGGCTCCTACGCCACCCCATCTGCCTGGAAGAAGCTGATGGAGAGCCTGGCGCCCACTCACCACTGCATTGCCGTGCGACTGCCCGGGCATGGCGGCATGCCCGACCCGCAAGACTTTGAGGCGCCCAGCATCGACACCGAGCTGGCCATCCTTGAAGAGGCCGTGCGCCAGCTCACCGACCGCCCCATTCACCTGGTCGGCCACTCTTATGGCGGCGTGGTGGCACTGGCGCAAGCCTTGAAGGGCAACCTGCCGCTGGCAGAACTGACGCTGTTTGAACCCGTGGCCACCTGGGTGCTGGACGCGGTGCAAGACCAGCCCATGCAAGCCGAGGTGCAGACATTTTTGCGCCGCTACCGACAAGACGCAGCCCAGGGCGTGCCCGATGCGTGCGGGCAAGTCATCGACTTTTGGGGGGGCGCCAACGACTTTGCCGCCCTGCCCCCGCACATTCAGACCCTGATGGCGACGATGGTGAACAACAACCTGCGCCACTGGGACATCTGCACCCGCCAGCCGCAGACCGAAGCTGACCTGCGCCAACTGACCGTGCCGACACGCCTGGTGTGCGGCACCCGATCCAATCAGGTTGCGCACGCCATCGTGAATCACCTGCATCGCCTGCTGCCCAACAGCCGGGTATGGGAGATCGAGGGGGCCAGCCATGGCATGGTCACCAGCCATGCGGAGGAGTGCTTGGGTGTTTTGTTGTCCAGTGGGGCCTGAGTGATTCATGCAGCGACAGCGCTCAGGATATCCACCGACGCATTTTGCCTCGAAGCGGGCGGTAGACCGCTCGACACGCATGACCGCTTTGCAGCGGTTGCAGCCGTCCGGAGCGCACGTGTCCGTAGACGGCTTCCGGCCAGGAGTGGCCGTTCGGGCTGAGGATCTAACGCCTTGAAAGCGGCACGCCATCATCGCAGCGGTAAGTCCCGCCCAATCACCGGGCCAACGGTACGGACGTTCAGTTCACACCAGCAAGATTGACAAGGTCTGAACGGATCTGGGGTCGCGTAGGGCACACAGCCAGGAGAGGCAGCACGACCGCCTCCCCGCTGGGCGCCCTGCCTGAACCTACCCGAAGGGTTCAATGGTCGTGACCATTCCCCAGGCCGCCCTTGATGATGGCGGGGATCACCCCGCTGCCTTTGGCGTTCAGCAGGGGGCCGAGGCTGACGCTGCCCGTCCAGCTGCCGTCGCTGCTTTGCAGCGCGAAGTTTCCGTCGTGGCAATCACGTGCGCCCTTGATGCAGCCCTTCACCACCAAGTCCAAGGCCTCGGGGTGCCAGGCGTTGAACCAATCCCCGTGAAGTGACAGGCCGCCGTTGCTGTTGACTACGGTGTAGTTGTCAGAAGCCAGGCGGAAGTTCTTGGCCGTGCGCGTTTTCGGGTCGAGCATGCTGGCAAAGATGGGGAATGCGTAGTGGTAGCTCACGCGGGCAATCGACTTGGGATGCGTGGCCGGACAGACCTGGTTGCCACCTTGGGTGATCGGGTAGGCCATGTGGTCCTGGTGGTTCTTGGAATCGAGATCCACACCGTTCCAGCAGCTGGGGAAGAAGAGGTCCAGCCGGATCATCTCGGGCGTGTTGACGTCCGCGTAGCACTCGGGAATCGTGCTGCTCCAAGGGCCGCCCTTGGCATCCGTCGAGCCCCAACTCAGGCAATGCCAGCGGGCCACGGCGTGGCTCTGAGCCAGGCTGCTGGGGGAAGTGGCCGCATTACCGGCCACGATGCGAAGCCCGATCGGCGGCGCTTCGATGCTGTTCAAGTCACTGACTGCGGCAGAGTAGTAAATCACTTCGTGGGCGGCTGCGGCGCTGCGTTCGCCCTCGCCCACTTTGGCTGGCACCACTTGCCAAAGGGATTCACCCGCAGCGTCTTTGGCCTGCGTGCCGTCGCTGTCGTACTTGGGGGCCAGCAGCGCAGGCAACCAGTAGGACGAGCGGTTCAAAACACCACCGGAGCAGCCGGCCTCGGGGCTGCGGAACAAGCTGTCAAACGTGGTGTTGGCGTCGACGTTCTTCGCACCGTAGAACATGTGCAAGTGGGCGTGCCCACTCATGCCTGGAAACACGATGGGGTCGTCGTAGGCCGCGTGATCGAACTCGCAATTGATGCGGAAGATGCCCTTCCAGCCGTCCTTGCCCGCGGCAACGGGAAGCACTTGCTTGTCGATCAGCCGCTGAGCGGCGAAATCGGGCGAGTTCGCGGCCAGGATGCTGGTCACGGTCCACGGCCAAGTGGCTACAGCGCCCGTTTGGCCGGCCACGTTGCGGGCGCGAACCTTGAACTGGCGGTTTCCAATCGCCAAGCGCTCGTAGAGCCCAGCCGCATCCAAGCGCGGCAGTTGCATGGGGCTCGCGCAGGCCGCGAATGCGCCGTCATCCAAGGCGCACTCATACCCCGTGGCATTGGTGGCCGAGAACTCGAAGCGTGCGTAGGGGTCCGTGGTGGACGCCGCAGGCCCACTCGTGATCTTGACGCTGGGGTCCGCGCTGAGGGCAGCCTGGACCGTCAGGACAAAACTTGCGCTGGCGCTGGCGCCCTGATCGTCAACGATGGTGACCATGATGGTGCTTGTTCCCGTCGCGCCCGCACGGGGTGTCAGGTTGAGCGTGCGGTTCGCGCCAGACCCGGTCAGAGCGAGGGTGTTGGAATCGATCAGCGCCGAGTTGGACGAGGTCGCGCTGACCTTGACTTGGGCCAGCGCCGTTTCCTTGTCAGCCACGGTGAAGCTGGTGCTCAGCGGCGCGCCCTCCTGGATCGAGACATTTGCCAAAGCGGTGATACTGGGCGCGGTGTTCGCCGATGCCACAGGTGAGCTGGTGACGGGCTCCGGCGCAGCGGTTCCTCCGCCGCCACAGGCGGTCAGAACCGACACCAAAGAGAGCAGGGGGGGGGCCAATCGGACGTTCATGATCGACTCCTCGGGTTCATTGCTGGGCGGCTCGGGCGGGGCCTGCACCGTGCCGTGCGGGGCCGTGGCCGTGGGGCTTCAGGCGCTCGAACTGCCCGGGGGTGAGCAGCGCTTTGAGCTCGGCGCGATGGCCTTCGTTCATCTGGCGCCGCGCTTGGGCATGCGCTTGCATCAAGGCATGAACTTGACCGGCAAGGCTGGCACCCAGGCCCAAGTCGCGCTGCAACTCGACCGCAGTGGGCACAGGCGGCGGGCCATTGGGGCGCTGGCCCCGTGCGTCGGGGGCGGCGTGGGCCTGAGCCAGGCCGACGGTCAAACTCAGGATGAGGACAAGGGGGATGCGGTACATGGAGCACTCCTGTTGCGGTTGATGGAGTCGCCATCCTCGCGATCGACCAAGGATTTACGATGGAGAGAATGTGGAGACCACCTACACAGTTGCCGAGCCTGCCGCCCGTAACATACTGACTTATGCGACTTCGTCTGGTCTACCAATTGAGCTTGCTGCTTGTCGGCACCAGCCTGCTGGCCGTGATCGGGCTGGCTGCGCTGACGGCCACGCACCTGCGCAGCGGCTTCACCGACTACCTGCGTGCCCAGGACGAGGCGCGTCTGGCCAGCTTTGCCGACGGGGTGCAGCAAGCCATCGCTCGCCATGGCCTTGAGGGCTTGAGCACCCGCACCGAAGCCCTGGCGGGGCCCTTGCAAGGTGGTCGGCCACAGCGGCGCGAGGACGGGGCTCGGCGTCCCACACCGCGCCGTGAGCCCCTAGGTGAAGGGCCACCGCAGCCGGACGAGCGTGCCCCGCGCGGCTTTTCCGTCACGACGCCTGAAGGCTCGCCCATTTGGGGTCGACCACCGCCGCGCGACCGCGAGGTGCTGCAGCGGCCCATCGAGATCAACGGTCGCACCGTGGCCATCGCGCACTTCACCCCCCGCCCCGAGCCCAGCGACAACGAGGCCAATGCCCGCTTCCTGAAGCGTCAGTTCGCCGGCTTGGCGGGGCTCGGCCTGGCCATGGTCGCCGTGGCGGCGCTTTTGGCCATTGCCGTGGCTCGCCGCTGGATGCGGCCGCTGGCTGCCGCTCAAGCCGCCACGCACCGGCTCGCCCAGGGCGAGTTCGACCACCGCCTGCCGCCGGCTGACGGGCGCTGGCACGACGAGTTGGATGACCTGGCTCAGGACCTGAACCGCCTGGCCGAGGGTCTGCAGCGCCTAGAAGGAAGTCGCCGCCGGTGGGTGGCCGAGCTGAGCCACGAGCTGCGCACGCCCCTCACCGTGATGCGTGGCGAACTGGATGCCGTGGCCGACGGTGTGAGGCCGCTGAATGCCGAACGCCTGCACAGCCTGCGCCGCGAGGTGGAACGGCTCACTCGCCTGGCCGACGACTTCGCCCTGCTGGCCCGCGGCGACTTACGCGCCTTGCCCGTTCACCGGCAGCCCACCGACCCAGCCGCCCTGCTGGCCCAGACCCGCGCGCGCTGGGCGCCCCGCCTGGAGGCGGCCGGTCTGGCCAGCGACTGGCAATGGCCTGATCTGCCCGCGTGCGTAGCAGCCGACGCCACCCGCCTGCAGCAGGTACTGGACAACCTGCTGGGCAATGCTCTGGCTTACACGCAGGCGCCGGGCCGCGTGGCGGTGCAGGCGCAGCGCCAGGGTGCGCAAGCTTGGTGCGTCACCGTGGACGACAGTCCGCCCGGCGTGCTCGACACGGCCGAGCGCGAGCGCCTTTTTGAGCCCTTGTACCGGCGCGACGCCTCACGCACCCGCGCCGGACAGAGCGGCGACGATGGCGGCAGCGGCCTGGGCCTGTCCATCGCCCGAGCCCTGGTTCAGGCCCATGGCGGCAGCCTGCGCGCCGACGCCTCGCCTTTGGGCGGCTTGCGCCTGGTGATGGAGTTGCCGCTATGACCACCAATCCCTCGACCAGCCCAGCGGCCCGCATCCTGGTGGTGGAGGACGACCCCGCCATCGCCGGCCTGCTGGTGGACTATTTAAGTGCTGCCGGCCACACGCCCAGTCCCTGCAGCGACGGGTTGGAGGCGGTTCAGCGCTTCGTGCACGAGGGGCCTTGGGCGGCCGTGCTGCTGGACATCAACCTGCCCGGGCAAGACGGCTTGCAGGTGTGCCAGCAAATCCGCCAGCGCAGCGCTGTGCCCATCCTGATGCTGAGCGCCCGCATCGAAGAGCTCGACCGCCTGATCGGCCTGGAACTGGGCGCCGACGACTATCTGTGCAAGCCATTTAGCCCGCGCGAGGCCGTGGCGCGCGTCAAGGCCTTGTTGCGCCGGGCCGATGGCCGCTTGGGCGCGCCGGCACGCCAGCAGTTAACTGGCACCGGTGGCTTCGTCATTGACGACGCCGGCCAGCGCCTGTGGTGGCATGACCAAGCCCTGAGCACCACGCCCGTCGAGTTCCGCCTGCTGCGCGCGCTGCTGCTGGCGCCGGGCCGCGTGCTCAGCCGCGCCGCACTGCTGGACGCGCTGCATGACGATTACCGCGATGTCAGCGACCGCGCGGTGGACAGTCACATCAAGAATCTGCGCCGCAAGCTCGACGCCATGGGCGTAGGCCCTGCGCTGCAAACCGTATACGGCACGGGCTATTGCTTCAGGCCACTCGACACCAGTAGCTGAACGCGGCGTGGGTGGTGAACCTGCCAGGCCAGCCGAGCGCGGACTGCGGCTAGCGTTCTAGTAGCCGCCGGAGGTCAAGTTGTCCGGCCTTCTCCCGGCTGTACCAAGCGGAGCGAGAGGAGTAGGTTTGGCAAGCAGCGTCAGGGCGTAGAGATCGGAACAGCCGATGTCCGTTTTGGGTCGAAAGCTGACAGCCCATGAGTGTCGCCCGAAGGACCGCAACCAGCCTTCATCGGCCACTGACAACGACAAAGTGAACTTCCGCTCCTGGCTGGAAACTTTCTGTCGAACTGCCTAGCTGTCGAGGAGGTCTGCGACCATTGCACAGCTTCACCGCGCGGACGCTTGAGAAGCCCCCACAACAGCCAAACAGTCCCGCACACCAAGGGCAGCAGCCTCCACCGCGCCGGCAAGGTAGCCCGGGAACTGCGTTGACCACTCGCTGCCGATGCCGGTCAGGCAACCCTGCCAAGTGCCCCCATCGGCGCACCTCGGGGGTGCCTCGCCATGGTGCCCGCCGCTGTCCTGATCAGCGTCTGTGGCGGTCAGCGAGTCCATCGCCCAGTCCTTCAACGCGTCTGCGACGGGCGTGGCAGCGCGCCCACCGAACAGCCGCCCCAGCTGCGCACGGCAGTGTGCGCGCAGCACGTCGTCGGGTACATCACGGCGCGCCCGTGCTGGCACCCCCACAAAGCCGAACAGCGCCGCATGACCGCCGGGCATCGAAACGTCGTGGACCTCAGCCAACGGCCCCAGTGCGCTTCGTGCTGAGCCGGACAGGCCCTGGTCTCGCCAGAACGGCGCATCGTAGATGGCCACGTACTTGGCGTGCGGCGCCATCCAGGTGGCCGTGTCACGCCAGCGCTTGGCCAGATGGGGCGGCAGCGGCGGCTCGAAGGCGATGCTCGCCTCGGCCAGACGCGGCGGCAGTGCCAACAGCACATGGTCAACGCGCCAGGTGGTGACCTCCCCCGCTGCGCTCTCGCTGTCCAGCTCGACATGCGCCCCAACCCGGCGCAAGCGCCGCACCGCCTGACCAGTGCGCAACTGAGTGTGGCCCAGGCGGCCGCTGATCGCGGCGATCAGCGCGCCCGTGCCGCCGACCAATCTCATGGAAGGCGGCGAACTGGCATACCCTTTCATGCGCAGCGGTGCCTCACGAGGCGATCGCTCGACAAGCGGGTCGCCGTCTTCGAACTGGGCGAAGCGCTGCAGACCGAGTTCATCCACAAGCCGATCAAGCTGCGGCTGAAAACCTGGCCAGAACCAACTGGGCCCGAGGTCGAAACGGTCGAGCGCCGCCTCGCAGGCATCCACGGCCGACCCGGCCGCATCCACAGACAGGATGCGACCACCCATCGTGTGGCGGGCCTCGAACAGCACGACGTCGTGAACGCCCTGTTGCTCCAGCAGCATCGCTGCCGTGAGCCCGCTGAGACCGCCACCCATGATGGCAACGCGCGCATCTTGATGGCTCATGCGATGAGCTCTTTCAGGTGGCCCGTCTTGAGGTAAATCGTCACGCCGCCAGGGCCTGCCGTGAGCGCGCAGGCGGCGCCCGGCGGAAGCCGCATCCAACTGCCGCAATCGAAACGCTCGCGCGCCTCTGCGATCTGACCGTCAAGCACCAGCAGCTCCGCGCCACCCTGCGTGTCCACGATCACCGGCGCGCCAGACGGGAACCTTTGGAGGCTGACCTGCTCGCGCTCGCTCCGATACAACGGACACACCTCAGGCGTGTCGTCTCGGTGCCACGAGGCCTGGTCATGGGTGTCGATCCGCACCGCGGTCGATTCGTCTGCCGGCATCTGCCAGAGCTTCACGAAAATCAGCGCCCCGTCGACGCTCGAGGGCTGGTGCGACGAGCCCGGTGGATTGCGCAAGTACCAGCCGGGCCCGTAGTCGCCGCTGCTGTCCGAGAAAGTGCCGGACAACACGAGGATCTCCTCACCGCCAGGATGTCCGTGCGCAGGAAAGACGGAGCGCGGCTGGTAGCGGACGAGGCTCGTCGCACGGGCGCGCTCGGCGCCAATGCGATCGAGCATCACGCGCTCGACACCCGGTTGCGGCGACGCCACCCACCGATGGTCTTGAGCCGTCACGATGGCCCTGCGTGAAAAGTCCGAGTTGATGAGCATGGGCGTGGGCAGTCGAGAAGCGGTGGAACCGAAACGAAAAAGCCCTTGTGACTTGCGTCACAAGGGCTTATCGTTTTTTGGCGGAGATGGAGGGATTCGAACCCTCGATACGCTTTTGGCGTATGCTCCCTTAGCAGGGGAGTACCTTCGACCACTCGGCCACATCTCCAGCACAGCCAGCATTCTAGCCCAGAAAACTCACGCTTCCCCAGGGGCTGGCATCAAAAACAACGCCTGATCAGGCCTTGACTTCGTCCAGGCCAAAGGCCTTGTGCAGGGCACGCACAGCCAGCTCCAGGTACTTCTCGTCGATGACGACGGAGGTCTTGATTTCGCTGGTGGTGATCATCTGGATGTTGATGCCCTCCTCGCTCAGGCAGCGGAACATCTTGCTGGCCACGCCCACGTGCGAGCGCATGC
>JACCDH010041706.1_pt1 | contig 10617 bp, 9 predicted proteins | sample 7442481 | NCBI WGS metagenome assembly JACCDH01 (sample SAMN15323433, study PRJNA562643) | freshwater metagenome | isolation source: river surface water | place: USA:Blue River Watershed | collected 2017-08-15
CGCCCTGTAGACCAGGTTTGAATCCAAGCCACAAAAGTCACCGCCAAAGCTGCCACTGCATAGATCAAACCAACAACTACGAGCGGGATTGCGAAGATCACCTTAAAGATCTGCAAGAAACGACCTAGCTTCTTTCCACCTTCCACATCTGGCAGAAGTACCGCGATTTTTGGATTGCGCTCGATTGATGGGTAATCATCGGTGAGAAGCAGAACATAGGAAGTGATACGAGTATGAAGTTCGATGAGTGCATGATTGAAGGTAAGTAAATAGCTTGGGTAGACACCACGAAAAACGAGAGCGAGTAGAACGGGGAGAATCATGAATCCGCTGGCCCAACCCCATTGAGACATTTCTGTGAAAGCTGCAATAAAGCAGATCATTGGGAAGGCGAGAATGCCGCGCCAGAAGACAGTTTTCTTATCGCGGTTATCTAGTTGGTATTCGATGATGGTATCAATTTGGTTACTCATGCAAACATCCTATTCCTCTCGCTGCCTCTTTGAAGATACCCTTACCCCATGTCTTCAGAAAAAATTGCAGTCGTCACTGGCGCAAGTAGCGGCATTGGCGCTGCAACAGTAAAGGCTCTTGTCGGTGATGGCTACAAAGTTATTGCAACTGCTCGACGGAAAGATCGTCTCGATGCTCTTGCTGCATCAACATCTGGAGTTGAAACCTTCCCAGCAGACTTAACTATCGCTGCCGAAGTTTCGGCCCTTTCTTCTTTCTGCGCTGATCGAGGGGTAGAGGTACTTGTTAATTGTGCAGGAGGAGCATTCGACGCAGCAACAATTGCTGATGGCAATCCTGACATTTGGCGCAAGAGTTACGAAGTAAACGTCATTGCGACGCTGCAGATTACCCAGGCACTCATCCCGCAGATGGTGAAAGCGGGTAATGGGCACATTGTGATTGTGACCTCTACTGCTGGACATCGTGCATATGAAAATGGTGGCAGTTATGTAGCGGCAAAGTTTGCCGAAAGATCTCTGGCACATACCTTGCGCCTTGAACTCAATGGTCAGCCAATTCGCATCACCGAGATTGCACCTGGCATGGTGAAGACAGATGAGTTTGCTATCAATCGATTTGATGGAGATGCCACGAAAGCGGCTAAAGTCTATGAAGGCGTAGATGCGCCACTGACTGCCGAAGATGTCGCCGAGTCCATCCGTTGGTCGCTCTCACTTCCCGTGCACTTTAATGTCGACAGCATGGTGATTCGCCCGGTTGCTCAAGCTGCAAATCACAAGGTCCATCGCAAGCTATGACAGTCTCTATTCGTCCTTATCTACTAGAAGAGTTCGACCGAGCATGTGAGATTCGCAAGCTCGAAGAGTCAGATAGAAAAGAACGATTCTTCAAGCGCTTTCAGAATCTTGGTCAGTGGGATGACCACTATCTCCAATTAGCCATTGATCTTGATGGTCAATTAGTCGGAGATTTCCAACTGCGTAAATGTGATTCAACCCGTCCGCAGGGTGCACTTGAAATGGGAATGGAGATTGCAGAAGAACTTCAAGGTAAAGGGTTAGGTACTCTTGCTCTTATCGAAGGTGCAAAATATGCCTTTGCACAAGGAGCACATCGAATTGAGGGATCAACTGCCGAAGATAATCACGCAATGCGTAGGGTATTTGAAAAGGCAGGCTGGAAGTTTGAGGGAGTCCTACGGGCTCTCTTCATTGAAGATGGAGTGCCACAGAATTACTACTCTTATTCAATTACGAAATTTGATTAGCGGCGGTTAGTTCGCGAAGCGACGAAAAATGCTGCAGAAGCTGCAGATGATGTGGAGTACGAAGAGTCACTAGGTTTGAAATTTACAGTGACGACTGTAGAGCTACGAATCTTAGGTTTATAAGCACATGTTCCAGTAAATGAATTTGCAACGTTCACAAGGATATTGCGACAGCCAGCAATGAATTTTCCATTTGCCAAGAAAGTGAGAAAGCCACCGGTATTTGTGGTTGCAGAAATATTTTTCGAAGTGTTATAGGTAAAACCGCCACCGGGCACTGAAATAGTTACAGTCGATGCGAGATTAAGTGTGTAGCGAATAATGACGATGCCCGAGCCGCCACTGCCTGCAGGTGAAGAATTAGTGGCATTACCGCTTCCACCGCCACCACCGCCGGTATTTGCAGTGCCAGAGCCACCGGTGCGTGCCAAAGCATCGGTGGTGCAATTGGCGCGACAGGTGACGCTATCCATGCTGCCACCAGCACCACCACCGCCAACTCCACCTGGTCCGCCGCGGTTATTCCACGATCCTGCGCCGCCACCTCCACCGTAATACGTCGCGGTGCCACTGATGAGGTATTGAAGCCCCGGTCCGCCCGCGCCATTGAGTGATGCGTTGGTGTCACTCCAGTTAACGCCGACACCGCCAGCTCCACCGCCACCACCGCCAGCTCCAGAACCACTAGTCAGTCGACCGCCTGCAAATCCTTGAAGAGTCGTGCCGCTACCTGTTCCATTTCCGCCTGCGGTTCCACCATTTCCATTTCCATAACCACCGCCGCCACCAGAGCCACCATTTTGTGCCGCGCTGGTGTTGTTACGGCTATTTCCACCACCACCGCCAATCGCCGTTAAAACCGTGGACGACGGCAAAGTAATTGAAGAATTTGATCCATTTCGACCTCGACCAGTTGATTCAGCACCATCGTATGCGGTGATGCTCGTAGCACCTGCGCCACCCCCGCCTACATTTATCGAAATAGATCCTGAAGTAATCGTCAGCGTATCGCCATTGGGCGTCTTTGGAGTTTCACCGCCATAGTAAAGAAGACCACCGGCTCCACCACCTCCAGCGACGTCATATCCACCGCCACCACCACCGGCAACAATTAAAGTTTGAATCTTTGTTACCCCTGCAGGAATAGACCACACCGTTGTTCCAACGCGTCGAAATGAAATCACACAATCTGCTCCGTATCGATTGACCTCAACACTTGTAGCGTTATCCACAATTTGATTGCAGATACCTTCGACATCGGTATTTGATGAAACTACAGTTGCTGCTTTCGCTGGTGGAACTATCAGAGGCGAAGCAAGTAGTGCACAGGCACTCACAAGAGCAAGATGCGCACCTCTAATTTTCATCGCTGAAATCTCTCAGATGACCACTCGATAGGAAGTAAGTGTTGGGTCGGTTGCATAAGCAATTCGCACACCTGCCTCTTTTGAGGCCTTTAACCCGTGAAGAATTTGATCAGTTAATATTTCGCCAGGCGCAACAACTGCAACACCTGGTGGATATGGCGCGATGAGATCAGCTGAGATTCGACCTTCAGCCTTGGCTGCATCGATCATTTCAGTCTTCGCAAAATAGGCATCGCGCATTGATATTCCGCGCTGAGGTACCACGGACCAGCTCAGCGCTGTCGCACTTTCGCGACGCTGCTCTTGCCGACGCTTGAGAATGGGAATGAGCGCATTAGCGAGAGCATCGAACTCAGCTTCGGTATCAGCAAGAGTTGCTAGGAAAACAATGGTGTCGCGATCAGCCATCTCAACCCGAATGCCTGCTGACTGCAGATCCTTCTCGATCTCAACACCAGAGGCACCCAACTGCTGAACGCGAAGGACAATCTTGGTCGGATCAAAGCGACCTTCAGGAAAATCGCTGGGATACAAGAAAATTGGCAGAGCAAACTCAGCTTGAACTAGCTCCTTAAATCTCGATACATTCTTGAGGAGATCAGAGATGAGTTCAGTGCCTCGAGTTTGCAGTAGCGCACGTACACCATCGATAGATGCAAGAGGTGCTCCCGCAGGGGAGGTTGTATGCGTTGTCTCAAAGCTCTGTTCAATACGATCTAAGTTGAGGTATTTTCCTTGCGCTAGAAGTAGGGCAGAGGCGCTATATCCAGGCAACGCCTTATGAACACTTGTAATCAAAGCATCGGCGCCGAGTTGTAGGGCGTGCTGGGGGAGTTCAGGGTGAAATCCAAAGTGTCCACCCCAAGCAGCATCAAGAATCACCGGGACAGATTGTGCATGTGCTGCCTTAATCAATGTTGGTAAATCGGAGAGCGTGCCGAGATAGCCCGGTTCTGTCAGCAGAACAGCAATTGGCTTTTCATCAAGTGCCCGCTCTAATTCGGCAATACCAATTCCGATGGGAACGCCAGTCGCTTCATCGATTTCCGGTGACATCCATACTGGCTCAAGGCCCGCCAGAACGAGAGCTGACAGAATTGAACGATGCGCTGTGCGCGATACAGCAACTTTTTCACCCGGTGCACCGAGCGCTAAAACTATTGCTTGGTTGGCATGGGTAGAACCACCGGTTGAAAAACGCGCATAATCCGCGCCCCAGAAGTCGGCCGCTAATTTCTCCGCCTTGATTAATGTCTTATTAGTTAACTTAATTTCATCAAGTCCACCATATAAAGGTGTATCGCTATCAACGACCGATCCAAGTCCAGCATCAAGGCGAGAGGTTTTCTGCTTGTGTCCTGGAATCGTGAAAGGTGTACGAGCGCTCTCAAAGTAAGAGAGGTAGGCATCGAGAAGAGGCGCGCTGTTGCGGAGGTCACTCATGCTTCAATTCTAAGGGCATGAGTCTCATGGTTGGGCTGGCGCAGTATTTGGAAGGGTTTAGACTTAGGCCATGACTGAAAAACTCCCACAATCACGCCATTTGGTCACTGAGATTCCAGGGCCACTTTCAACAGCTGCTATGCAGCGTCGTAAAGAGGCGGTTTCAGGTGGGCTAGGAACAGCAATTCCAGTCATTATCGAGCGTGCATCGGATGCAATCTTGCAGGATATAGATGGCAACCGAATCATCGATCTCGGTGCTGGCATTGGTGTAGTCAACGTTGGAAATGCAGCGCCGCTTGTGGTGCAGCGCGTTCAGGAAGCAGTGGCGGCATTTACACACACCAACTTCACCACAGCTCCTTACATGGGATATATCGAAGTCTGTGAAGCGCTCAACCGACTTACCCCAGGAAATTTTAAGAAGAAATCAATTTTGCAGAACTCAGGTGCAGAGGCAGTGGAAAATGCAATAAAGATTGCACGTCACTACACAAAGCGCCCAGCGATTGTTGTATTTGAGCATGCTTATCACGGTCGCACCAACCTCACTATGGCGCTGACTGCAAAGAACGTTCCATACAAGGAAGGTTTTGGCCCATTTGCGAACGAGATTTATCGCATGCCGATGCCTTACTCATATCGCTGGATGGGCGATCAGGCGACCATTACTGAGGATGCGCTCAAGATGGTCACTACCAAGATTGAGAAAGAGATTGGCGCACATAATGTTGCAGCCATCATCATCGAACCAATTCAAGGCGAAGGCGGATTTATTGTTCCACCTAAGGGATTCCTCCCTGGCCTCTCGAAGTATGCAACTGAGAACAAGATTGTCTTCATTGCTGATGAAGTTCAATCAGGCTTTGCGCGTACCGGTGATTGGTTCGCCGTTAATAATGAGAACGTTGAACCAGACATGATTGTCACCGCTAAAGGAATCGCAGGTGGACTTCCACTTGCTGCCGTTACTGCGCGCGCAGAAATCATGGATTCATCCCACATCGGTGGCCTCGGTGGCACATATGGTGGAAATCCAATTGCATGCGCAGCTGCTCTGGCGGCAATTGAAATTATCGAAGGCGAGAAGTTGGTCGAGCGCGCTCGCCATCTCGAAGGAATTTTGGTTTCAGCGCTGAAGGAGATTCAAGCAAAGCACCCAGAAATCGGTGAAATCCGTGGACGTGGCGCGATGATTGCAATCGAACTCGTGAAGGCAGGAACAAAAGATCCAAATACAGATTTAATGGCTAAGGTGATTAAGTACTGCCAGAGCAAGGGTGTACTTATTTTGACTGCTGGCTCTTATGGAAACGTCATTCGTTTCTTGCCACCATTGGTCATCACCGATGAACTTCTCAAGGATGCACTTGGCGTCCTAGCTGAAGCATTTGATGCAGTCGCTTAGTTAATGAGCGAAGCTAGCCCGTCATCTCCGATCGAGATAGACATCTGGTCAGATGTTGTATGTCCGTGGTGCTTTATTGGCCGCAGACGTCTACAGAAAGCGATTGCCAACCATGCCGGTGATCGAGAGGTAATAGTTCGTCATCGCGCATTTCAGTTACAGCCCGATGCTCGTGATGTTGTGCGCACCGATGAAATGCTCGCAACTAAGTACAAGATCGATAAAGAACAAGTTGCCGCAATGCAAGCCAATGTCTGTTCTATCGCCGATGGCGAGGGGCTCTGCTATGACCTTACTGAAACTCTCTCTGGAAATACCGTTGATGCCCATCGCCTCATTCTTTGGGCCGAGAAAATCGGTAAGGGCGATGAACTCTTAGAGGCTATTTACTCCGCATATTTTGAGAAGAAGCTCCCGATTTTTTCTCACGAAGATTTGATAGCGGTCGCAACGTCCATAGGGATCGATTCAGGTGCTGCTCAAGAATTGTTGGATTCCAGCGAATATGCGGATCAAGTTATAAAGGACCAGAACTTGGCTCACCAACTCGGCGCCAACGGAGTTCCCTTCTATTCGATCGATATGAAATTTGCGATCTCAGGCGCGCAGCCGCAGGAAGTCTTCGACCAAATATTTATCCGTAGCGAGTAATGAGAAATAGGGTGAGATTCACCCTCACATCTCACCCTTTGAGGGGTGATTTACTCTCCACTTTCACCGCCAAATAAGGGATTCTTCACCTATGGCGGGTGAGAAAAGCATAGATGTCACCCTTTCGCGCACCCTAATTCCAGCCCTTCCACCTGGAAATCTCTCGCGCAAACATCTCTTCCCGCTGCTTGATAACGAGCCCTCTGGCACGACTTTTGTGATCGCACCGGGTGGATATGGCAAATCATCACTCGTTGCCGAATGGGCGCAGAATCAGAGCAAAGGCGTTATCTGGATGACCGTCGCCAACGCGGACACAATCAACGAGATGTCGGCGATGTTAATCATGGCGACCAGGAGAGTGCTCCCTGATTTTGCTCCATGGTTTGAAAAGGAGCAGCCACTTCGTCCGACCGAAGTTGTCAGACGGTGGGGAAATGAATTACTTCTGACCGGGCACGAATACATCTTTGTACTCGATAACTTACGAAGTGAGAGCGCCACGGATGTTGAGATAGCTAACCAACTAGTGGAGCAATTTCCATCGAACATTCACTTTATAGTAATCCGCAGAGAAGCGATTGAGGAGATCTACGCCACCTGTGCATCGCGAGGGCCGATCAAAGTTGTTACCGTGAATGATTTGCGATTCTCGCATGAAGAAATTGAAAGATATGCCCACAATGCTGGATTAGAGCTCAATGAGGTAAGCCGCAAAGTTTTGCACGGCGCTGCAGGATGGCCATCGGCGACATCATTGCTTCGGGCCCATATCCAGAACCGAGGATTGGATGTTGATTTTGAAAACATCATCTCATCTACCGTAGAACCGTTGCGTGCGCTCGCTCTCTTGGTGATTAAGAACCTGGACCGAGAAATCATTGATGCGTGCAAGCGCCTATCTGTCCTAGAGGTTTTCTCTTTAGACGAAGCTCGGTGCATTCTGGGAGAGAGCTACTCATTTGATCTCATTAATGCGATTGCCCATAAAGGGGAAATATTTACACTTTCACGCGATCCGCGCAGTGGCTACGTTTTCTCGCCCATGGTGCGCCAAATATTCCTAGAGAAGTTGCGCCGTGAACCAGAGCTAAAGATCGAGATTCACAAGAAGTTAATTTCATACTTTGAAAAGCAAGGGCTTCCCAGCGCTGCTATCGACCATGCCTTCCAGGCTGGTGATGAAGAAAAAATTACAGAGCTCTTTCCCAATGCGGCGCGAGCAAAACAGGCAACTGGCCATGGCGGAGATCTCATTCGCTGGGCAGCATTTGCCGGCGATGAAAGCGTTGATGGAGAGTTAAAGCGAGCCACCGTCTTAGTTGCGGGACATTTAGCCGATCTCGATTTCGGCCGCGCCCAAGTAGAGATTAACAAACTGGATCTTCTTGCTGAAAAATCCCCCAGCGGGGCATTCTTTAAACAATTCGCGACCGCTGCCTCATGTTATTCACTCCTCACCTTAGGAAGGTTTGACGAGTTAGAAGCGAACATCGCAGCCTTGAAGATAGGTACACCAGAGAATTACCTTGGCGTCGATGACCAAATCAATCTCCTTCGCTTGCTCGCTACGAAGAGATATATCTATAACGATGTCGATGGAGTTGAGGAGATATATAAGCTTTCTCAGCGCCTAGGGAGAGAAACCTCCCTCTACACCTCACATACGTTTCTCCTTGTCATTCAAGCTATGTACCTACATCAATGTGGTGAGTATCGGCGCACTTACGAAGTCGCGACGATTGCCCTCAATCAATGCCTAGAAAATGGTTTCGTTGGAAACCATGGCCCGTTAGATGTCATGTACATCTCTGCCCGTTGCTTGCTGGAATTTAGTCGCCATCAAGAAGCGCTGGCATTCTTTGAGCAGATACGGGCAAATGCTTATCAATGGAAGCAATGGCATTGGTACTTCACCGCAGATAAGAACATCATTGAGCACCTCTCATTTAGCGGTAATAATTCCCTTGCTTTGGAGCGTGTTAAAGAGTCTAGAAATTTCGTTGAGACTTTTGATTCGAACAATAACTTTCATGCCTTGATTGATATAAACGAAATGTGCGTGCGACGTCGGCTAGGTGATTTCGACCGTTTGGAAAAGTTGGTCAATCGAGCTCCGAAAATTCGAGATACCCAGCAATATCGAATGGCGGTTGATGAGTATCGAGGGCGAAAGAGCCTCAATGAGGATGCCAAGAAACTCCCTGAGAAAACTCCCCGCGAAATTATTTGGAAGCATCTTATGGATGCCTCAATCCACCTCGATGCTGAAAACATTGCTCTCCCTGCGATGCAACGAGCGATGAAGGTCGGTTCTGAAGTTGGTGCAAGGGAAACCTTTTTGCGCCAGCGTGACGAGATGGGGAATCTGATCATCAGAATCGCAAATGATTACCCGACGGTTTACAACGAAGAACTAGCAACAGCAATGGCAGAGAGAATAAATGAGCGAGGAAACATCATGACCGTAGGACATCAAGCCCTCACGAAGCGCGAATTAGAGATTTTGCGCCAACTCTCTACTGGGCGCACATTAACTGTGATCGCGGGCGAACTTCATATTTCTCAGAACACGATGAAGACACACCTCAAGAATTTATATAAGAAGCTCGAGGCTAATGGTCGCAATGATGCAGTTGAGAAGGCGAAGGCACTCTTCCTCCTTTAGGACTTCGGACATGTAATACTTCTCAGTGTGCATGAACCTCTCATCGAAACTAAACGTCTAGAGCTTCACCATATTCCGGTACCGGGACTCATCTCGCTCTTTGATGAGAAGAGAGATCTGCTGGCAATTGCCGGCAGAAATTTCACAAATCCGCATCTGAATTTGATTCACGAATCCGGCCCCCTTGCATGGCGAGTTCCACAGGTAAAGGCGGATCCTTCTACCAATAAGTGGTTTGTGCGATTCATTGTGCTGCGCGAAAGCCGAGAGATTATCGGCAGCACTAGTTTTCACGGAGTTCCTGATGAGGTTGGGATGATGGAAATCGGTATTGGAATCGAAGAAAAATTCTGGGGAAATGGTTATGCAACAGAGGCGCTTCTTGGAATGTGGCGATGGGTTATTGAGCAGCCAGGGGTCAAGACACTGCGTTACACAGTAAGTCCTAGCAATACTCCTTCAGTTAGGATTATCGAAAAGTTCGGCTTCCATCATCTCGGGCAACAAATGGATGAGATAGATGGTCCGGAAGATATCTATGAGATGTCAGTTTCAGAGTTCCAAGAGAAGTGGGGGAGCGCATCATGAGCGATGATTTCGATGAGATTGTTGCTGATATCGAAGATGAACTCGACCTTACGCTCTATGCAGATGGCGATGAGTTAGCCGATGAAGTAACGGCCCAGATACTGCTCGCGATCGAATCTGGATTGCTTGCTAATGGCGTCTTTCATCTGGTACTCACTGGTGGAACTCTCGGAGTTCAAATTTCAGAATCTCTCCGCGCTGCCTGGAATGCCGCTCCAGAGTTGTATCAAGGGCTTCATATTTGGTGGAGCGACGAGCGCTTTGTTGATACGGATAGCAATGAGCGGAATGCAGCACCGCTTCATGGCAAGCTCACCAATAAAAATATTTCACTTCACGAATCACTAGCTCCCGATACTCCTGCGACAGTTCAAGAAGCCGTTGCGCATTATGAAAGCGCGCTTGAAGGTGTCTCTATTGATTTGAACATTCTTGGAGTAGGTCCAGATGGCCATGTGGCATCACTCTTTCCGGGCGTTGCAGATCTTGATGATCAGCGAAATATTTTCGCGATTACAGATTCACCAAAACCACCTGCAGCGCGAATATCATTCACAATGAAGTTCATCAATCAAGCCAAAGAGGTGTGGATTGTGGCGGCTGGCGAGAGCAAAGCAGATGCAGTGGCGAAAATCATTGATGGAGATTTGTCGATACCAGCCAGTTATGTCAGCGCTCAGGTGCGTACACGCCTCATCGTCGACCAGGCCGCATTCTTTACTGAGTAAATTCATCCACTAGACTTACC
>JACCDH010364151.1_pt1 | contig 10617 bp, 6 predicted proteins | sample 7442481 | NCBI WGS metagenome assembly JACCDH01 (sample SAMN15323433, study PRJNA562643) | freshwater metagenome | isolation source: river surface water | place: USA:Blue River Watershed | collected 2017-08-15
AGTATTAGAACTACATCTTCAACATATTATGCACAATTCGGTTCGGGTACAGGTTCAGGTTCTACATTATATCAAAATAGTTCAAATCATGTTGGAACACTTAATAAGTGGTATCAGATAGTTTATGTATTTACTAATATTGTAACTAACACAATTGAAACATTTGTGAATGGTAGTAGTATAGGTAGTGTAGGACATAGTTTGGCTAGTTTATTAAATACAACTACAAATTTATACATTGGTTCATATAATGGTGGTGAATACAATCAATGGTTTGATGGAAAAATTGGTATAACAAGATTATATAATAAAGCATTAACTGCATCGGAAGTTTTAAATAATTACAATGTAGATAAATCTAAATACGGATTATAGTATGGCAATAGAATTTATAGGACAATTTGGAGGCAGTTTAAGAATTGGGTCAACAGCTTTGTATCCATTTACATCATTTACATTTACAACGGTTGGAGCTAGTGGTTCTTTGGGCCCATCTGGTTCTGCAATATTGGCATCATACACCGGTTCTTCATCTGGAAGTTATTTTTCAAATCCAACATTTTTTACAACCGGTTCATTTCAAGGATATCAAATATGGACTGTTCCTGAAACGGCAACTTATGAAATTGAAACTGCCGGTGCAAGAGGTGGAACTGCACCTGCTTTCTCCGGTTCATTGACATGGGGTAATGGTGCAATTATTAGAGCAAGAGTTCCTTTAACACAAGGACAAAAAATAATGATGGTTGTTGGACAGTTTACTGATGCATTAGGTGTAAATGTAAATCAATATGCAACATATCAAGGATTTGGTGGAGGTGGTGGTTCATTTGTCACAATTTCTGGTTCACTTGCAACACCGGTATTAATAGCAGGGGGTGGGGGCGGAAGTGGTAGATATAGTGCATACCTAGCTTCTACTTTTACGGGTCGTAGTGGTTCAACATCTACATCAGGTTCAGCATCGGTAAGAGGTGCAACCGGTGGAAGTGGAAGCTTGGGAGGTCGTTCTCATATTAACTCCGCATCGGTAGTATCTGGAAATGGATACGATGGTGGTGGAGGTGGTGGATTTTTAGGAAATGGCCAAAATGGTGATGGAACTTACACAAGACCATTTATTGGAGGAACATATGGTGAAGGTGGTAATGCATTTGTGAGTGGTTCAAAGGGTGGAAATGCATCTACATCATGGGGTGCACCATCATCATATGCTGGTTCGTGGGGTGGATTTGGTGGAGGTGGTTCTGGTAATGGTATCATCGTAGGTGGTGGAGGAGGTGGATACTCCGGAGGTGGTGGAGCATGGGGTAATAGCTCCCCTCAGTCGGATGGTGGTGGAGGAGGGGGTTCTTATATTATATCAACCGCGACATCAGTAGCAACATCTGACGGAAACTATGATGGATTAAATACATTTAGTGGAAGTTCAATTACAAACCTTAACTCATACAATAGTGGAAGTGGATATATACGAATAACTAAATTATAAGATATTTATAGGATATGGCAAGTTTAATTAGATTAAAACAAATAGAAAGTGGTTCAGCATTAACAACTGCAGCTGCAACGGGTACGGACTTTTCACAATCGGTAATTAATATTATAACATCCGAAGTAGTTGGTGTTTTACCTGAAGGTGTAATTAGTTCATCTGTGCAAGTTGTAATTAGTCAAACAACTGGCAGTTTATCTGGATCAAGAGTAATAGGAGATATTGCTGCAACTTCCGTAAATTACGAAGATATTATAGGATTACCTACATTAGTATCGGGTTCTTCACAAGTTATAGGTATATTGAGTTCATTAAATCAATTCAGTTCATCTATCAATCAATTTAGTTCATCTTTGGATAGTGGATTTGCAACTGATGCTGAATTAGCTGTTACAACTTCTAATTTGAATATTGATATGGGTGAATTCTAAAAAAAATGACACATATCATTTAATCCGAATACGATTGAATAAAAAAGTTATATTTATACAAAGTAAAACGAGAAATTTCTTAAAAAAGAGAATAACAAAATATGGCACAAATCATTAAACACAGACGTGGTTCGTTGGAAGCCCTTTCGGCAGTAACCTCATCATTAGTAAAAGGTGAATTAGTAATTGCATCGGGTTCATCAAACTTAACCGTAACCAATGGTAGTTCTTTGGTATTTACAGTTCCAGCTGACGGACAAGTTCAAGCAGTAAATAGATTCCTTATTGGAGATGCTGCACCTAACACATTTGCAGGTTCTACATATAATGGAATGGTTAAAGGTGTTCCTTACTACGCAAGTGGTAGTTCAACCTTATATTTGTTGGGAACAGATGGTAATGATGCAATAAACTTAGTTGGTAACATTCAACCATTTAGTGCATCGGTTGCAACATCAATTAATGCATTATCACAATCTATTGGTAGTGGAACAATTGGTAGTTCGGTAACACAATTAAATGCATTCACTGCAAGTGCAGGAATTAGATTAAATAACTTAGAATCTACATCTGCAAGTGTTAATGGTCATATTGCCGATATAAATGTATACACTGCATCTAATGATACAACAAATGCATTACAAACTACAAGAATAAATCAATTAGCTGCTGCAACTGCATCGGTTAATTCTTTCACTTCTTCTGCCGATGGTAGATTAAGTAATTTGGAATCTACATCTGCAAGTGTTAATATCAGTATTACAAATATAAACTCATACACTGCATCTAATGATACAACTAATACTGCACAAAATGCAAGATTGTCATCAATAGAAAGTGTAACAGGTTCATATGCAACTACCGGTTCAAATGTATTCTACGGAACACAAACTATTACAGGTTCATTATTTGTTAGTGCAAACTTAGTAGTTCAAGGTTCATCATCACTTCAAGATATTACGGCAAGTGCGGTTGATATCGGAACAAACATAGTTAAATTAAATACATCAACACCGGCAGTTAGATTTGGTGGTATTGATGTATACGATTCTGGTTCTACGGGAGCAACAGGTTCTCTTTATTGGGATTCATTAAATAATCACTGGATATATGTTCACCCATCTGGTGCAAATGAAGGATATAATTCTGCAATATTAATAGCAGGCCCTAAAAATACTGGTGCAATTGGAGAAGAAACAGGATTAACAAATGGTGCAATACCTGTTGCAGTTGGTGAAGACCACATTGATAACTCTATAATGACTCAAAGTGGTGGTAATAAAATCACTTTATCTGGTAGTTTGGATGTAACAGGAAACATTAGTGGTTCAATAATTGGTATTGGTAATGTAACGGCATTCTCTACATCTGTTGATAGCAGATTGGATTCGGTTGAAGCTTCTTTAGGTGGTGGTGGAGATATTGGTAGTTCAGTAACTCAATTAAATTCATTCACAGGTTCACAAGAAACTAAAAATTCTACATTAGCTACATATACAACAAGTGTTGATAGTAGATTGGGACAATTGGAAACAAATAGTGGTTCTCAAGCATCACAACTTTCTAATTTACAATCATTTACTGGTTCACAAGAAACTAAAAATTCCACATTAGCTACATATACTGCAAGTGTTGATGGACACATCTCTGACATAAATGCATACACTGCATCAAATAATACAACCAATAGTGCACAAAATACAAGATTAACTACATTAGAAGCATTTACTGGTTCACAAGAAACTAAAAATTCTACATTACAAACTTATACTGCAAGTGTTAATACACAATTATCCCAATTAAATGCAGATAGTGCATCACAAGCTAGTAGATTAACAAATATCGAATCATTTACTGGTTCACAAAACACAAAAAATTCAACATTACAGACTTATACTGCAAGTGTTGATGGTAGATTAAGTTCTATTGAAACATTTACTTCTTCTTTTGGAACTACATTTAGTTCTTCAGTTGATAGTAGATTGGATACATTAGAAGGAACAGGTACAATACAAGGTGTAGGAACTGGAAACAATGTAACATTTGCAAAAGTAACAACGACTGGTGATGTAGTAGTTGGTGGTGATTTGGTAGTACAAGGTAACACTGTATCATTAAACACTTCAACTTTAGTAGTAGAAGACAAATTAATTACATTAGCAAGTGGTTCTGCAGATGCAGCAACAGCAAACGGAGCTGGAATTGAAGTGGCAGGTGCAAACGCAACATTCACTTACGATTCTACACCAAATGCATGGACTGCAAATATTCCAATTTCAGCATCAGCATTTACAGGTTCGTTTAACTTACCTACTGGTGGTTCTTCTAAGAGAATTGCATTTAGAACAGCAGCTGGTAATTTAGATTTAGTAACAGCACCTACAACTTCTGGAGATGTTTTACAATGGAACGGAACAGATTTTGTAATGAGTAATACAATAGATGGTGGTTCATTCTAAGAAATAAATTATCCCCTCCGAAATATGAGGGGATTTTAATAAACCTTTTAATGAATTACTAAAATAGATAAATAATGGCTCAAAATATATTACAAAGAAGGTCGGCAATACAAGGTAAAGTTCCAAATACTTCATCACTACAAGTTGGTGAAATTGGAATAAATACCTACGATGGTAAAGCCTTTATACACAAATCTGGTTCTACTGAGTCTATTGAATCTTTTGTTATTACTAATTCAACTACAACTGGTTCAATTACATTAACTGGTACTGGTTCGTTTGGTGAGGCAACAATTGATTTTGATGCAAACATTGGACAAGATTTATATGTTACTAGAGATATTATTGGTAATGGTGATATTGATATTTTTGGAGCAGTTAGTGCATCGATAGTATCCGCATCCCTATTCATCGGTGATGGTAGTGGTATTACAAATGTTACCGCATCGATGAGACCTGATGACTTTGATTTCAATTCAGAACCATTTGCGGGTTCAACTGGATATATTCAAGGTAGTGGTTCTTTATACAAAGTTGCAACTACACCCTCTGCAGTTGAAATTAGATATAATGAAGTAGTTAGGGGGACATTTGATGTAACAAATGGATTTAGTGGTTCTTTATATGGTATAGGTGATGTTCTTTCATTCAGTTCTTCGGTATCAAGTAGATTGGTTGCATTGGAAGCTGGACCAGATGGTGGACAATTCTAAATAAATTAAACAATATTATAATAAGACCCTTACTAAAAAGTAGGGGTTTTTGTTTTTATAATATATTTATGTTGGTAGTATATACTACACTTTTGTTATATAACATTTAAAATATAGTCCATAGATATGGCCCAAAGCATTATACTCAAGCGTTCTTCGCTTCCGGGTAAGGTACCTGACACAGGTTCACTAAACGCCGGTGAATTAGCAATCAATACATATGATGGTAAAATCTTTATAAAAAGGTCGGGCAATGTCGATACTATACAAAGTGTTTTAACAACGGATTCAACTACAACCGGTTCAATTTCACTTACACAAACGGGTTCTTTTGGTGAATTGGTAATATCCCAAGATGTAAATATACAACGTGATTTATATGTAATTAGAGATATCATAACTAATAGAGATATTGATGCTGGTGGGGATATTAGTGGTAGTGGTTTGCAAATAAACGACACTCTAAATGTAACACATGAATACCTAACATTTACAGGTAGTGCAAATTTAACAGGTTCGATTGGTGTATTGGGAGATTTGACCGTAGTTGGTGCAGTTAATGCAAGACAATTTAATATCAATGTAATTTCATCATCCGTATTATATCAAAGTGGTTCTACTAAATTTGGTGACACAATAGATGATACACATGAATTTACTGGGTCAATAGATGTAAGTGGGAGTGTAACGGCAACATCATTTACGGGTGATGGTAGTGGTTTAACTGGAATAGTTGTTGATTTAGGAAATGCACAATTAAACGATGTAGATGGCAATTTAATACCACCTCGTTCATTTGCAGAATTATTCCTGGCTTGTGCAACTGCAGACATTGTAGATTTGGATTTTAATTAAATAACATATTTATAAGAAACATAATAGAATTAGATGGCAGCTATATTTCAACTAAGAAGAGGAACATCAAACGCAACACTTGCAGATGGTGAATTGTATTTACATAAAGGAATTGGTTCTATACAATTTTCAAGTGGTTCTGCAAACCCAATAACACTTTTACCTTTAAATGCACCTGTAAGTGGTAATATAGTTTTAAATGGTAATATAACTGCATCAAATGCATATTTCACTGGAGATGTTGCAATATCTGGAAACTTATTCTTAGGTAACAATACTTCTGACAATATCAATGCATTGGGTGTATTTACTTCGGATATCAAACCGGGTACTACAAATGTATATAATATAGGAACGACAACAGGAGTTTGGGCAAATGTATATGCAAATAGTGTATCTGCATCGGCATTTACTGGTTCTTTTAGTGGTAGTATCAATGGTGTAGAATTTACATCCTTTTCAACTTCAGTAGATAGTAGATTGGATAATATACAAGATTTCACTGCATCTGTTACAGGTAATGTGGATTCGGTAGCATATTTTAATCAATCAAATAGAATTACATCTTATAATAATAGTTTTTTAGGTGCAACAACATTTGGTTTAGGAACTTCTGCAACATCTTCACCGGCTGAAAGATTGATGGTTGATTCACAAACACTTAATATTGCAACATTCCAAACATCTCAACAAAATACATACGCACAACTTAATATTAAAAACTTTGGTAGTGGTTCAAATGCATCTACTGATTTAGTTATTTGGAATGATGTTTCAACTGAAAGTTCTTCTTATGTAGATTTGGGTATAAATTCATCAAATTATTCTGCAGGTGGTGTTGGATTTGGTGGAGACGGATATTTGATAAATGCAGCTAATGATTTATATGTGGGTTCTATGTTATCAGGTTCACATGGTCATTTACATTTGTTTGCTGGTAATTTATGGGATTCTTCATCGATATCAATTTATTCAGATGGAACAATTGGTATAAATACTGACAAATTTGATACTAATGCACTTAGTATTCCAACTACGGGATATGCAATGGAAATTAGTGGTAATGTTATATTTGACAATAATGTAGACTTTTTAGGAAATATTAGTTCTTCTACAATTAGTGGTATAGGAAATGTAACAACATATTCTGCATCAGTAGATAGTAGATTAGATAGATTATCAGAAAGTACACAATCTATAAACGATTATACTCAATCTTTAAAAAATGCTATTGATGTAACTGGTGGTAATACTAGAATTATAGGAAACTTAATTGTAGATGGAACACAAACTTCATTAAACACAACAAATGTTTATATAGAAGATTTCAAAATTACATTAGCGAGTGGTTCAGCAACATCAGCAGCTGCAGATGGTGCAGGTTTTGAAATAGCTGGTGCAAATGTTTCTATGAGTTGGGAACATTCTAATACAAAATTTGGAATAAATACAAATTTAGGTGTTCAAGGTGAAATTAGTTCATCTACAATATCTGGTTTAGGAAATGCAACGGAATTTGCATCTGCAATTCAATCTTCAACTGCATCTTTAAATACATTTAGTGCAAGTGTTAATGGTCACATTTCTGACATAAATACCAAAACTGGTTCGTTTGAAAATAAATTCACAACGATTCAAAATGTAACTGCATCAGTTAATTTACATACGGCATCTTTAAACACATATACTCAAAGTGTTAATGGTCACATTTCTGACTTAAATAGTTGGACTGCATCACAAAACCAAAAAGATACAATCATATCAAGTGTCACCGAATCTTACAATGGATTTACAGGTTCAGCAACGGCTAGTATGGTTTTATTATTTGCAACTGCATCAAATCATGAAATAAGAATTGATGATTTAGAATCTAAAGCAACTACACTTCAATCTTATACTGCAAGTGTTAATTCTAAGTTTTTAGTAATTGAATCATTAACTGCATCATACAATATTGTAACTGCATCTTTGAATCAATTTACTTCATCAACTTATTCAAATTTTAGCACTTCTGTTGATTTAAGATTAGACCAATTAGAATATACAACTTCAATTTTAACTCCAGAAGGACAAGCTGAATCTTTTAATGCTATAAATGGTTTTACTGGTTCTGCAAATAACAGATTAAATAATTTAGAATTACATACCGGTTCATATGCAACTACGGGTTCTAATACATTTATGGGTAACCAAACCGTTACTGGTTCAATGTATATAAGTGGTGATTTGGTTGTACAAGGTTCATCGTCATTACAAAATATAACTGCATCTGCAGTATCAATTGGAACGAATATTGTTTATTTAAATACTGACACCCCTGCAGTTAGATTTGCTGGATTGTCTGTATTTGATTCTGGTTCTACTCAAGCTACGGGTTCTTTATTATATGATTCTCAAAATGAAAGATGGGTTTACCAAAAATCAAGTGGTAGTTCATATAATGGTGGTATGTTAATTTCTGGCCCAAGAAATACAGGTTCATTAGGAGATGAAATAGGAATGCCAACTAACAAATTGATAATGGGTATGGGTGGTGACCACATTAGTTCATCTGGAATATATCATAATGGAACTGATACCGCATTTGGTGGTAATTTGGAAGTAACTGGTTCAACAACTTTAGGAACTGCAAATATAACAACTTTAAATGCAGGAAATGGTATTGTATCTGGTTCATCACAAGTATTGGATATATTATCTTCATTAAACACATATACTGGGTCAAATGATACATTAAACACATTACAAACCACAAGAATTGACCAATTATCGGCTGGAACTGCATCAGTTAATACATTTACTCAAAGTGTAGATGGACATATATCCGATATCAATTCATATACATCATCATTAAAAACTGCATTTTCTGTTAGTGGGAATGATGTTGTTGTTAGTGGTAATTTGACTGTATTAGGAGATGCGGTAACATTAAATGTTGGTAATTTATCAATTGAAGATAAGACAATTGTCATAGCAAGTGGTTCAACTACTTCTATTTTAGCAGATGGTGCAGGACTTTATATAAGTGGTGCAGATGCAAGTATTTTATGGAATCACGCAAATACAAGATTAGATGTTAATAAATCAATTGCATCTAATGCAAATATACAAGCAAATAAATTTGTATTTACAGATGGTGTAATTAATGAAAACACATCTGGTAAAAAAATGTTTGCAACAAATGGTAATATTTCATATCTTTATACGGGTGAAAACGGATTATATATTAATAACCAAGCAAATACAGCAACAGTTGTTCAAATCACAGATGCTGGTCAAGTTACAATAGGTGCACCAGGTAATGACCAAAACTTAGTATTTGGTGGAAGTAATTCATCGATAGATTGGGCAGGAACAGGTGCAAAAATTCAATATAGTGCAGGTGCATTAAAATTGAGTTCAGTTGGTTCTACCGATAATATAATATTACAACAAAATGGAGGTGCATTATTTAATTTTGGTCTTACCGGTTCAATTGGAGCAACAAATGGTGTAATTAGTGGTTCTTCCCAATTGAATGGAACTACAATATCAAATTTATCAGGTTCATTCACAGGTTCATACACAGGTTCATTTACCGGTTCATTCAAAGGAAATGTTGCAGGTGTAGCCGATTATGCACAGACAGTTGCAGTTTCAAGTGTAGGTACAACCACCGATACAACTTTATATCCAACTTTTACAACAAATGCAATAATAGGAAGTTATTCATCACTTTATTCACACATATCTGCTTCATTCTACTATAATGGTGTGACTAGACAAGTAAATGCGGAAGGATTTGTTGGGGGAATATTTGCAACAAATGGTGTAGTTAGTGGTTCATCACAAATTGACGCAACTGCAACTACAAACTGGTCAACTGGAATTAAAACACAATTAGATAGTAATACAGTAGTTTCGGGTTCATCTCAAATTACACTTTCATCAACAACTGGTGGTGGAACAACTGCAAATGTTCAATTTGGTTCTTTAGGAATTGGAACTACTGCAAGTGGTGTAAGTGGTGAAATTAGAGCAACCGGTGATATCGTAGCATTCTATTCTTCTGACGAAAGATTAAAAGAAAATATCCAACCAATTCAAAATGCATTATCAAAAGTTGAATCAATTAGTGGTAATACATATGATTGGAAAGAAGGATTTGAAACAATACATTCACATACTGGACATGATTTGGGAGTAATAGCACAAGAAGTTCAATCGGTATTACCAGAAGTAGTAACTGAAAGAGAAACTGGATATTTGGCAGTTGATTATGTGAAGTTAGTTCCTGTCTTAATTGAAGCGATAAAAGAATTATCTGCAAAAGTTAAGGAATTGGAAAATAAATAGATATTTATACATATTATAACCGTACTAAAAAAAAGGTAAACTAGATGGCACTTAAATTTAGACGTGGGACAACCGCACAGAAATCAGGTTCGTTAGCATTCGGAGAACCATATGTGAATACCACATTGGGAACATTACAAATCGGACTTGATACGGGAGATGTAACACTTTCTGCATTAGGAACGGGTAGTAATATTTCAGTTGCAGGTATTTCTGGTTCTTCATTAAACATTACTGGAAACGCAAAAGTAGATGGTAATTTAACATTAGGAGGACAACTTACAATAGGTGACGCTACATCTGATACAGTAAATGTAGTTGCATCTTTG
>JACCDH011628312.1_pt1 | contig 10617 bp, 11 predicted proteins | sample 7442481 | NCBI WGS metagenome assembly JACCDH01 (sample SAMN15323433, study PRJNA562643) | freshwater metagenome | isolation source: river surface water | place: USA:Blue River Watershed | collected 2017-08-15
ATGAACGCAAAATACTGATTTATAATTGTTTAAAAAAATATTTGAGCCTTAATTTTAAAAATTAAGTTTTTAGAGGTTGCCTTAATACATAATTCTAAATACTTGATACTATCTTTAATTCGACAGCATTTTTTTGGTTACCAACAAATTATTGATAGCCATTCGTAGAAAATTGGGAATCAGGGTCTCGTTGGTTCTGTATATTTTATCATCATCGACAAGGTCTTCGAGCATATTTCTGAACTTAGTATTGCCCTTCATTTTTTTAATTTTTTCTTTTGTCTCTTTATTTCTTAAATTGGCAATAAAACTTATCGGGTCGGCTTCTGGATGAAATTGAGTGCCCACAAAATAATCTGAAAATCGTACTGCCATAATCGCTCTTTCGTATTGAACGTGATCACGGATTTTTTCCAATGAAATAATTTTGGCTCCTTTTTTGGCAAACACGCTCAATTTGGGTTGCACCACTTGATAATCACGAGAATCTATAGCGTAAAAAGGATCGGCTAGTCCATCAAATAATGGGTCTAAGAACCCCTCTTTTGTTTTATGAACTGTCATCACTCCAAAGGATGTGTCGTGTCGTTTGGTAATTTCGGCTAAGCCAAAGTGTTTACAAGCCATTTGAAACGAATGACAAATGAACAAAACGTGTTTTTTTACTACGTTATTGGTATTCCATTGGGTCAATTCGTCAATTAAAGCATAATATTTTGAATCCCAATTTCCATCGCCAATCAAAGGATTTCCTGGGCCGCCTGTCGAAATATAAATGTCAAATTTTTTAATATCTGGCAATTCTGATTTTCCTCTGACATCAAAAATCTGAAAAGTTACAATTTGATTGAAACGGTTTATAATATCTAAAATACAACGCATTCCCTGATTGGGAGTGCCATCATACATATCTAAAACCGCTATTTTTAAAGTGGTATTTTCCATTCTGGGGTATTCTTATAAATTTATTTAAAGTCCTTTTGAAAACTCAGATGTAATAAAATCTACTACTTTGGATAAGTCATTGGTTTCTTCGAAAACTTTCAACTGCTTATCGGCACCTGTACCGTTTTTCATAATTTTATACACATAATTGATTTTTTCTCGACTCCCCAATTCATCTACCACATCATCAATAAATTCTAGTAATTCGACAATAAGCATTTTGGTTTCCACTTCTTTATGAAGTCCAAAGTCGATCATATTGCCATCAATTCCATACCGAGCAGCTCGGAATTTATTTTCTCGTATCAGAGCCAATCGGTAAATATTGAAACTCATATTATACATTGATAATTTGTATAATTTGGCTACGATTGCCTGAATAATAGCCGCAATACAAATGGTTTCATCTACTGTTAAACTCATATCACAGATACGAAATTCGATGGTGTCATAAAAGGGATGCAAACGCAAATCCCACCAAATTTTCTTTGGGTTATCAATGCAATTTGTTTTGACCAAAATATCTAAATAATCATCATAGGAAGAAAGAGAATCAAAATATTCGGGTAATCCTGTCCTTGGAAATTTGTCAAAAACTTTGGTTCGATAGGATTTATAACCCGTATTTCTTCCTTCCCAAAAAGGAGAGTTGGTAGAAATAGCAAAAATATGAGGCAAGAAATAAGTAGCTTGATTCATGAGTTGCAAACCAATTTCCCGATTTTCTATTCCAACATGGCAATGCATTCCGAAAATTAAATTCGAACGGGCAGCATCTTGCATTTCGTTGATAATGTTGTGATAACGAGGGTCGTCTGTAATGGGTTGGTCTTGCCATTTCGAAAAAGGATGCGTTCCAGCACCTCCCACAATTAAACCTTGTTTATCCGCCAAATCAACAATTACTGTTCGCAAAGATTTTATTTCGGCTTCGGCTTCGTGAATGTTTTTACAAATATTGGTTCCAACTTCCACGACAGATTGGTGCATTTCGGCTTTAACTTGTTCATTCAAAATGATTTTGGCTCCATCGACAATTTTGGACAAATGCGAACGCAAATCTCTGGTTACAGGATCAATAATTTGGTATTCCTCTTCAACACCAAGCGTAAAAATGGGTAGTTTCTTTGACATAATTTTTAGATTTTAGATTTTAGATTCCAGGTTTTAGATTCCATAATTAATCAGAAATCTAAATGTAGCTTCTAAAATTCTATTGGCAAGCCTCTTTAATAAACGTTCCCCAAGTCAAATTTATTTTTCCAGGTTTCTGTTTTTTGGCGGCAACTATTGCCATTTTTGCAGCGTGTTCCACCACCCATTCAAAATTTTCGGCTCCAACAGAAGTTAACTCGGCATCAGGTGCAGGATTTCCAAAATCGATAGCATACGGAATTCCATCTCTAACGGCAAATTCAACTGTATTGAAGTCATAACCTAAGCCTTTGCAAAGTCTTAAAGTATAGTCTTTTATTGTGGCTAATAACTTTTTGTCCACTGGAGGCCCGTTAATTACATAGCGTAAATGATGTGGATTTCTAGGTTCGTATTGCATAATCCGAACATCTTTGCAACCCAAACAATAGACACGGAAATATTCAGTAAAGATAATTTCTTCTTGTAATAGCATCACCAATTGTCCTGTTTCCTGATGTTTCTCCCAAAATTCTTCTTTGTTTTCAAGTCGGTACACATTTTTCCAACCACCACCAGCATAGGGTTTCATATAAGCTGGAAATCCGATGTAATCAAAAATTCCTTGCCAGTCCATAGGATATTTTAGGTTACGAAATGATTTTCCTGTGGTATCATTAGGATGCTCTGCCGAGGGAAGAATCACCGTATTAGGTAGAGGAACGCCAAGGGTATCTGCCAGTGAATTGTTGAAAAACTTATCGTCGGCACTCCACCAAAATGGATTGTTGATTACATTAGTACCTGTTAAAGCAGCATTTTTTAAATATGCTCTATAAAAGGGGACGTCTTGTGAAATTCTATCAATAATGACTGCATATTCTCCGTCTTTATTTTGAACTACTTTGTCGATAGAAACGGCTTCAGCTAGGATGCCTTTTTCGTTTTTTGAATTGACTCTATCAATAAATGCTTGTGGAAATGTATCTTCCATCCCAAATAATATTCCAATTTTTTTCATATATGTGAATTTAGATTTTTCAGCGGTCATATATGGTATCGCCTTTTACTTATTGGTGTTTGCTTACGCAAACTTGTTGTTAATGGCGATTTCATATAATAAACTTTTATGTCTTACTACCTACTACTTTAATCTTATTATTTTTAAAAAAACTTAATTCTCGATAAATAATGAGGAAACATTTCTTTCCAAACAGGCCAATCATGTTCTCTATCTGGTCGAACATCTAACCAGTGATGAATGTTTCGTTCGCTTAAAACTCGGCTTAACTTGAGATTCGAAAAACAAATATCCCAATTTGACGTACCCAAACAAATATCCATATTCCATAATTCATGGTCATTCAAGCCATGTAAATAATCTTTAGGGCTATTGTAGAAAACGTCATCATCATGATAACCATCCATAAAACTTTTGATATTAAATGCGCCACCCATAGAAAACATATGGCTCACATAACCAGGATGCCGAAAAGCAAAGTTAGCTGCATGATACCCACCAAAACTGCAACCTGCTAACACTACTTTTCCAGCAGGAGTATTGTTTTTCACTTTTTCGACAATTTCGTGACAAATCATTTTATCATAGCAGGTATGATTTTGTATTCGGTGAGCAGGATGAATATTTTTATTATAAAAACTGTCTTTATCAATACTCGAGGGACAAAATATTTGGATTAAACCTTGTTCAATATACCATTTTGCAGAGTCTATCAATCCCATATCCTTGTTTTCGTGAAAACTTCCCATCGAGGTAGGAAAGAGAATCACAGGATAACCTGTATGACCGAATACGAGCATTTCTATATCTCTATTTAAATTGGGAGAGTACCATTTGAAATATTCTTCTTTCATTCCTTCTGATTTTTAACAATTATAACGAAAATAATGAAACGATTGTAATAAAAAGCTAATTATCCTTTTTTTAATATAAATGAAATTACGGCTAATTTTGAGTTATGGTTTTGCTACTATTCAAAACAATTGTACCTGACTTTTCAACCTTTCGATAAGCATTCCCATCATTCTTTTATTAAGACTAGAGGAGTTTTGGATATACAAAGTATATTCATCGATAGTAAATAAAGCGATAACCATTCCTTTCAGAGCATTTCGGAATTTGATGTCTTTTTGAATAGCGTTTTCAATGGCAGCTAATTTTTTTTCGACCGAAATAACATTAAAATCAATTCTATTTTTGACTAGATAATTGATAAAAACTTCAACAAATAAATCGTTTTGTAGCTTTAAAATAGGTCTCAATACCTGATTTTGAAACAGTTCATCATAAGAGGATTGTTCTGTTATTGTTCCTAAAGTTTCGCCTCTAAATTCTTTTAAAAAAGTATCTCTACGACTCATATTTTTTCTTTAAAATTAAAAAAAAATAGTTGAGAAAAACGTATTTTCACCCTTAAAAAAAAGTTTATGAGATTTCATACCAGAAAATGGGTAAAACCCGAAGATTTAAACCCTAACGGCACTTTATTTGGAGGGAAATTATTGGCTTGGATCGATGAAGAATTGGCTTTGTATACAATAATCCAATTGGAAAACAATAAAATTGTAACCAAACATATGTCTGAAATCAATTTTAGAAGTTCAGCGCGTCAAGGTGATATTATCGAAATTGGAATTGATGTGGTGAAATTCGGGAAAACTTCACTCACTTTGATTTGTGAAGCCCGAAACATGATGACACGCGAAACCATCCTAACCATAGAAAACACCACAATGGTCAACCTTGGCCCAGATGGCAAACCAAAACCTCATGGGAAAACCGAAATTAAATATGTTAAAGACCGTTTAGAGAATTAGTTTTTCACATGTAACTCCTTTATTTAAAGCGATTTAATAATTATTTTTGAGAATTATATTTTTCTTAAATACTTTTTCTCAACATAAAAAGTTGCAAATGGCAGGAGTGAGGCTCCCAAAATAATAAAGGAGGTTTTATAATTCCATTCTTGTGAATTTTTTAGCAAAACTGCCAACAGCACATATCCAATAAATAGCGCTCCGTGAGCCCATCCTAAAGGATTCAATATAATATGGTAAAGTTCTGGATTATTTTTTTTATTGATAAGCATATTAGCAATTAACACCAAAAATGAGATTCCTTCTAGGATGGCAATGTTTTTAAATAATCTAAGCATAAATTGTTATTTATTTGAATTGCAAAACTAGGAATTATGATTGATTTAAAGAGCAATTATTCATAAACTAAATTACTTTTGTATCAATAAACTGTGAAAATGAGCAAACGCGATTTAAAAAAATACCTTCAAGAACTCGATAAGCCACAACTCGAAGAACAAATTATGGAGTTATACGAAAAATTTAGCCCTGTAAAAGTATATTATGATTTTGTGTTTAACCCAAAAGAAGATACGCTATTGAAGGAATGTAAAATAAAAATTTCGAATGAATACTTTCCGGTCCGAACTTCAGGAAAACCAAGACGACCTAAAATGCGTCGTTCAGTGGCTCAGAAATATATCAAACATTTTATTCTTTTAGGAGTTGATCCTTTTATTATTGCCGATGTGATGCTTTATACTATCGAAATTGGTCAAACTTTTTCAGCTAAAAAGCCCGTGAAATCGGAATTGTTTTATAAAAGTATGCTTAATTCTTTCGAACAAGCTATACGTTTTTTGATAGCCAATGGAATTTTAGAAGATTTTAAATCTAGAATTAAAGCAATAAATAGTGAAACCTATCATCAAAAATGGATTAATAATCAAGAATTTGAAGCCATTATTGAACGATTGGAGTAGTAGAAGTAAATTCATAAAATAACTTTTATATTATATTCATTCTTATTTTCACAAATATTTAGTGAAATAACTCTTTTTTAGGTGTACTTTTGCAAAAATCTACCAGAAGCAATGTCTCATAACACTCTAGAAACAGAAATAGAAGATAAAAAAGAACTTTATTCGTATCAAAAAGGGGATATTGAAGCCATTTTTGAACGATTTGACAATGCTCCATCCAATCACCATTTATTGTATCAATTGCCTACAGGCGGAGGAAAAACAGTTATTTTTTCTGAAATTGTTCGACAATATTTATCAAAACACAATAAAAAAGTAGTGGTATTGACCCATCGCATTGAACTTTGCAAACAAACTTCAAAAATGCTTAAAGGCTTCGATGTGAAAAACAAAATCATCAACAGCAAAGTCAAAGAATTGCCAGACCAAAAAGACTATTCTTGTTTTGTGGCGATGGTCGAAACTTTGAAAAATAGAATTAATGACGAGAAACTGCATCTTGATAACATAGGTTTAGTAATTATTGATGAAGCACATTATAATTCCTTTCGAAAATTATTAAGTTCTTTCAAAAATGCTTTTATTCTAGGGGTTACCGCCACACCATTAAGTTCGAATATAAAATTGCCAATGAACGAAAATTACGATGAATTGATTGTTGGAGACAATATTAGTTCTCTAATTGAAAATGGATTTTTGGCCAAAGCAATTACCTATAGTTATGATGTAGGACTTACTTCTTTGAAAGTTGGTATCAATGGGGATTATACAGTAAAATCATCTGATGATTTATATACCAATATGGCAATGCAAGAAAAATTATTGCACGCTTATACCGAAAAATCTTTAGGCAAAAAAACTCTAATTTTCAATAACGGAATAAATACTTCTCTGTATGTTTATGAAACATTTCGTGAAGCTGGTTATGCCATTCGTCATCTGGATAATACCACTAGCAACGAGGATCGAAAAGATATTTTGTTGTGGTTCAAAAAAACTCCAGACGCAATATTAACATCGGTTGGAATACTTACCACAGGTTTTGATGAACCCACTGTAGAAACCATTATTTTGAACAGAGCCACGAAGTCATTGACGTTGTACTTTCAAATGATTGGTCGTGGTTCCCGAAAATTGCCTAATAAAGATGAATTTACGGTTATTGATTTGGGAAATAATGCCGCCCGTTTTGGCTTGTGGAATGAGCCTGTCAATTGGCAACATATCTTCAAATCACCTGAATTTTATCTCGAAAACTTGCGGGATGACACCGAAATAGAATTGTATTTTAAATATACAATGCCACCAGAATTGCGAGCCAAATTTGCTAAAACCGACATAGTCACTTTTGATGTCGATGAAGAACACAAACTCGCTATTGCTCAAAATTTGCGTTCCAAAGTAGTTTTAGAAAAATCCTTAGAGCAACATGCGTCAATGTGTGTGGATAATACCGAAGATTTAAAAGAGGCAAAAACATTGTGCAAAGAGTTAGATCCCGACATAGAATGCCGTTTGAAACGCTATGCCAGATGCCTGAGCCAATGCAGCAAAAACTACCGTGAATGGCTGGTTGAAGACTACAAACAAAAACTCATATTATTGATAGGGAAGAAGTATCGAGAAAAAATTATGAACGAAGCCGATTGATGTTTTAGGAGCTATCTCCCGCTATTCGTTGCAATCTATTGTGCCGAACGCCGTCACAATAGGATTTCCTCTGCTATCGGGGCTATGAAATCTCGTTTGAATACAACAATTTTATAAACTATTAAATCAACAAAATGTCAAAACAATTCTCCGATTTAGGAATCCAAGAATCTATTATAAAAGCACTTGATGGTTTAAAAATTGTTGTGCCAACAGAAATCCAACAAAAAACAACCCCGTTACTTTTAGCAACAAAAACCGATGTAGTAGGATTAGCCAAAACAGGAACAGGAAAAACGGCTGCATTTGGATTACCATTACTTCAATTAATAGATTATAAAATACCTACTATTCAAGCTGTTATATTAGTTCCCACACGTGAATTAGGACATCAAATTTATAATAATTTAAAAACATTTTCGAAATTTCTTCCTGAGATTTCCATTGCTGAAACTTGCGGAGGAATTCCCATCAAACCCCAAATCGAACGATTGACTTTACCAACACATATAGTCGTGGCAACACCTGGAAGATTGATTGATTTGATTCAACGTAAAGCTATCGTTTTAAAAGAAACTCAGTTTTTGATCCTTGATGAAGCCGATGAAATGGTTAGCATCTTGAAAGAAGGTTTAGGTGAAATTATCGCCGAATTGCCTAAAAAACGAAGAACATTTCTTTTCTCTGCCACAATGCCTGGAACCATAAAACAATTGATACAGAACTACTTGAACAAAAATGTGGTTCAAGTCAGTGCTGACATGGAAACAATTGGAAATCAAGTAATTGACCATCAATATATTGTTGTAGATCCTATAGAAAAACTGGATGTTTTAATGCATTTTCTAACTTCTAAAGACGGAGAGAGAGGAATTATTTTTTGTAAAACTAAAGCTGCCGTTAATAAATTGGCCAAGAATTTAGCCATCAATAAATTTTCATCAGGAGCTTTGCACGGGAGTTTGTCTCAAGGAATCCGAGATCGAATTATGAAACAATTCCGTGAAGGACACATTAATATTTTGGTCGCCACCGATTTGGCAGCCAGAGGAATTGACGTCAAAGAAATGGCTTATGTGGTCAATTATCATTTGCCAGAAACCTACGAAACCTACGTTCACCGCAGTGGAAGAACGGGAAGAGCAGGAGCAAAGGCACTTTCGTTAACCGTTTTACAACAAGAAGAAGAGGCTGAAATAGCCAATTTTGAAAGAGAATTGGGAATCAAATTTACCAAATTCCAAAAACCATCTGCCGAAAATATCGAAGAAAACAACACGCTTTTATGGGCCAAACAAATCTTTAAAACCAAACCCAATCATGAAGTTTCTTCAGAATTTAAAAACAAAATCAAAACTATTTTTCATCATTTGACCAAAGATGAATTGATCGAAAAACTGTTGGCTAACCAATTGCTTCAAGCCAAAACCGATTCGAATACAACAAAACCTGTTAAAAAATTCAAAAACTAATATTTGCACCTCAATTAAAATTGTACTTTTATAAATAAATTTCTTTCATAATAGATCTGATATGCAAATAGTAATAATAGGAGGAGGTTTTGCTGGCATCAATTTAGCCAAAGAACTTACAAACGAAAAAGGCATTGAAGTGACCCTTGTTGACAAAAACAACTATAATTTCTTTCCTCCGCTTATTTATCAAGTCGCCACGGCTTATCTGGAACCATAGAGTATTAGTTATCCTTTTCGGAAATTTTTTGCAGGTAAAAAGAACTTGCAATTTCGTTTGGGCGAATTGCAAAGGGTAATACCTTCAGAAAATAAAATTATTCTCAACAATGGCGAATTGCGTTATGATTATTTAGTTTTTGCCACTGGAGCTGAAACCAGTTATTTTGGGATGGAAAATGTCAAGAAAAATGCCATTCCAATGAAAACGCTCAATGATGCTATTGAAATGCGCAATACACTTTTGAAAAACCTAGAAAAAGCGGCCATTTGCAAAGATATCCGAGAGCGTAGAAAATTGTTGACCATTGTTGTAGTCGGCGGAGGACCAACAGGAGTTGAAGTATCGGGAATGTTTGCCGAGATGCGAAAAAATATTTTACTCAAAGAATATCCTGAATTGGCAACAGCTGCCAGTCAAATTTATTTGGTCGATGGTGGAGATGCTTTGTTATCGCCAATGAGTTTAGCTTCCCAAAAAGACACACTCGAAGCACTAACAAAATTGGGTGTCATAGTTAGACTAAATGCGCGTGTAGTCGATTATAAGAATGATACTGCTTATTTTGCTGATGGCGAAACCATACGGACTAAAAATCTAATTTGGGCCGCTGGAGTTACAGCCAAACAATTTGAAGGCATTCCAATTGAAAGTTATGGTCGTGGTAAACGAATGATAACCAACGCTTACAATAAAATAACAACTACCGAAAACATTTATGCTATTGGAGATACTTGTATTCAACTTACCGATTTGAATTTTCCAGATGGACATCCACAGGTAGCACAAGTAGCAATTCAGCAAGCTATAAATTTAGCTGAAAACTTTAAATCAATACTAAAAAATAAATCGATAAAACCTTTTAAATACAACGATAAAGGCTCTATGGCAATTATTGGAAAAAATAAAGCAGTGGTAGATTTGCCCAATCCCAAAATTCATTTCAAGGGATTGTTTGCTTGGCTAATTTGGTTATTTATACATTTAATATCTTTAATTTCATATCGAAATAGAATTTTAACTTTCTTCAATTGGATGACTGCTTATTTTTCTAAAGATCAATCCCTGCGAATGATAATAAGACCAGAAAAGCGTAATAAGGAAGTTGTATAGTTCAATGATTTTACTTTGTTATTAATCACGATAAAACCGATTTATTTTACACTATAATTTATATTATGATATAAAAAAAATTGTATATTTGTGAAACAAAAATAAAAAATATTTATCAAATACAAACAAAAAAATTCTCTATTATGATAAAAGAGGTAGTAAATTATAGAAACATAGTCAATAAAGTTCCTTTTTTGATAAAACAAAGTGACTATAAAACGGAGTTTTTTATAAAAAAACTAGAGCTTAAGCAAGCGACTTTTTATAGAAAATTACGTGATAA